>OFRF01000316.1_pt1 | contig 12475 bp, 23 predicted proteins | sample 1543081 | NCBI WGS metagenome assembly OFRF01 (sample SAMN07774232, study PRJEB24372) | wastewater metagenome
TGAGCGGCCCCGACTACATCGCTGCGGCCGGGGCGTTGTTCAACGCCTTCACCTTCGATCGCCTGATCCCGTTCCTCAGCCTGATCCTCATGTCGGGCCTGTTCATCTGGGTGCTGTTCCAAGCCCAGAAGGGGCCGGAGTTCGACGCCAGTGAGTTCCTGCGCGACGACCGCAACAAACTCAGCTGGGGGCGCCTCGCCGCCTTCATCTGCTGCATGTGCCACACGTGGGTGGTCTTCAGCCGCACACTCAACGACAAGATCACCTTCGAAGAACTCTGCCTGTACGCCGTCACCTGGTCAGGGTCGATGGTGCTGCTGCAGGCCATCGACGCGTGGAAGGGCGGCCGGCAGCAGTGGCCTCAACCCCCTGCTGCCTCCGAGGAGCCCCCGAAGTGATCACCTTGCAGCAACTCGTCGACTGCGGCATCGACCGCGACGTGGCCGGACAGTTCGAACTGCCGCTTGACGCTGCGATGACGGCGTTCACCATCAACACGTCCAAGCGCGCCGCAGCGTTCCTTGCGCAAGCCGCGCACGAGAGCATCGGCTTCACGCGGTTGCAGGAGAACCTGTCCTACAGCACACCTGAGCGACTGATGGAGGTCTTCAAGGGGCGGTTCACCGGACTGGCCGACGCGGCGCAGTATCTGCGGCAGCCGGAGAAGCTGGCCAATCGCGTGTACGCCAATCGGTTGGGTAACGGCGACACGTCTAGCGGCGACGGCTGGCGCTTCCGCGGCCGCGGGCTGTTCCAACTCACCGGCCGGGCCAACTACATGGCAGCCGGAGACGGGCTGGGCACGGACTACAAGGCCAACCCCGACTTGGTGGCTGAGCCGCCCGACGCGGCGTTCACGGCTGCCTGGTACTGGGCCGTGGGCAACCTCAACGCGATGGCCGACGTCGGCCAGATCGACGTGATCACACGGCGCATCAACGGTCCGGCCATGCTTGGCGCCGACGAACGCCGGGCGCTGTACCAGCGTTTCCTGCAGGTGCTGGCATGATCCCCGCCGCGCTGCTCAAGTTCGTGCCTGGCGGCCCGCAACTGCTCATGGGCGGCGTGCTGATCCTCGGGCTGGGCATCGCAGGCACCGGCATCTGGTTCAAGGCGCGCAGCGTCTATCTGAAGCAGGGCCGGGCCGAGGTGCAGGCCGTGCTGGACCGCGCGATCTCCGAGCACAACGCCGCCGCTATGGCTGCTTCGGACGCCTACCGGCGGCTCGAGCAGGCGCTCAACACCCGGATTCAGGAGGCCCAAGATGCTTTGCTCAAGGAACGTGCTGCGGCGAATCAAGTGGTCGCTGCTCTCAACCGTGCTCGCACTGAGCGCAACGGCCTGCGCGACCAGATCAACGCCTACGCTGCCGGCAGTGGTCGAGCCGGTGAAGATTCCGTCGCCGCCTGCCGGGATCGAGCCCAAGCCCTCGGGTCACTACTTGACGAGGCACTGCGCGTTGGTGAAGAAAGTGCAGGAGACGGTGAGCAGTGCGAGGCCGGCGTCAGGGCCTTGTTGAAGGCTTGGCCTTCCGCCACCGCCGCTTCTGCGCCGTAGCCCGGTTGTTGCGGCGAGTGGCCATCCCCAACTCGCCTTTCTGGTAGACCCACACCACGTCGTGCACCAAGCCGCAGTCGCAGCAAGCGAGGCGGTAGACTTCACCGAGCGGCACAACGAAGCCTTCGCCGTCCACGCGCTGCCTGTAGCGTGCCTTCATGAGTACAGCCCCTCGTCGTGCAGATAAGCGTTGAGTGCCCGCGCGATGCGGCCGGCGGGGTATGCCACCTCTTCTTCGTCGAACTCAGCGTGATGCGCCCACGGCGTGCGCTTGCACCGCTTCGCGTAGCAGAACGCGGCGTGCACAGACTCGTGGGTCACGATCTCCATGTTGAGGTGCCCATGCACGAGACCCATGATCGCGAAGTATCTTGGGTCGACCCACATCGTGCTGCGGTCCGGCTTGCCCGGGGTGATCGTGATGATCTCGTGCGACAGTGCGTTGACCGCGCCGAGCGTACTCCGACCGAGGTGAGGCTTGCCCAAGACTTCAACCCAGAAGTGGACCATGTCGCGCTGCTTCTCAAACACCACGACCTTCAGCGTCAGACGCCCGTGGATCGTTATGTCGGCGGCACTCTTGATGCCTCGCGCCTTCGGGTGCGTCGAGATGCGTTTCGGCAACCCCGGTCGCAAGCACCGGACCTTCATCGCTCAGCCGCCGCCAGCCACAAGTCGTCGTGCTCGGCGCCAGGCCAGTCCGTATTGAAGGGCCCGCCGTTGGTGAAGTGCGCGATGTTCAGCGGCTGCGGCCGCGGCTGCTCGTTCACCAGCCAGTTCCACCCAGGCTCCAGCGCGCCGATCTCGTCATCGGCCAGCCAGTAGAACTCGTGGAGCTCGTCGCGCGTGCGGTGGTTGACGTCCCACAGCGACAGCCGCCGGTTGGCCGGGTGGTCGCAGTTGAACAGCATCACGCTCGACCAGTTCTTGCGCGGGTAGGCGCGCTGGGCCTGCTCCAGCATCTTCACCTCGCGTGTCGGCGCGTGCTCGTGCTTGACGACGCTCACCGCATGCGCTGCGGTGATCTCCTGCAGCATCTGCCGCGGGTCGGCGCAGAACACCATGTCGCAGTCGAGGAACAGCGCGAAACCGCCTTGGCACAGGATCGGCGTCAGGAACCGCGAGATGTTGAACCGCGTGCTGTAGTGCATGTTGCTGACGAGGTCGTACTCGCGCAGCGTGCGGGTGTCGCGCGGCCGGGTCAGCAGGCCGCTGGCGTACAGGCGGCTGAGGCACAGAAACTCCGGCTCGATCTCGCCGAAGGTGACCTCGCGCAGCGTCTTCGCGCAAACCTGCGCGGCCTCGTGCTCGCGCTCGTCGTAACCGATGTAGACCTTCATGCTGGCACCATGATGTAGTCCCCCGAAATTTCCTCGGCCACCTTGTACCCGAGGGTCTTCAAGAAGTCCACCGCGCCGAGCAAGGGCAGGCCGAATCGTGCTGCCATCTCCCTCTTCTGCTCGACGATGACCACCGGCTTCCACCGCGTGATCGTCGCCACGCCGCCGCGCAGCACGTTCTCTTCGAAGCCCTCGCAGTCCAGCTTCATGAAGTCGACGTTGATTAGGTCGAGGCTGTCGAGGGTCTCCATCGGAATCTCGCCCTTGCCGCGCACCTGCGTGTTGCCGCTGCTGCCCGGCTCGGACCACATGGCCACCGAGCCGTGCTCCGCGCCCAGCGCGATCCCGTGCAGGTGCACGTGCTGGCCCACGCCGGCGAGGTTCTTTTCGAAGCACTCGCGGTGCGCGGCCACCGGTTCGAAGGCGAACACCGCGGCGAACTCGTGTGCCAGGTTGTAGGACCACAGACCCACGTGGCCGCCGACGTCGACTGCGACGCGGTGCTTCTTGCAGTGCTTCAGCGCCGCGAGTTGCTTCTTGCCCTGATAGGCCTGGCGGCCGTTGAGGATCAACTTGTTCTTGGCGTGGGCCATCCACGGGCCCAGGTGCGCTTCGTGGTCCGGCATCCACCAGCCGCTGACTTGCTTCATTTCAGGATTTCCTTCAGGTTGGCCAGCACCTCCGCTGGCAGGATCTTCGCCATCGACTCACGGCAGCCGCGGCAGTTGGTGCGCAAGCCGCAGGGCTTGCCGGCGTGCCGGATGTTGCGGTGCATCGCGTAGCCCGTGATGTCGGGGCTGATGAACTCAGACCACAGGATGACCGCTGGCGTGCCCACGGCGGCCGCGCCGTGCATCAGGCCGCCCTCGGTGCCGATGAAGGCCTTGGCGACCGACAGTACGGCCAGTGCGTGCCTGAACGTGGGTGTGCCTACCGCGACGACGTGGTTGAGCCCGCGCTGCCCGGGGCCGAGGCACTGAATGATAGGACCGATGCCGGCCAAGCGCATGGCCGACGTCAGCTGCGACCAGTTGATCCAGCCCCAGTCCTTGTTGCTGTGCCCGATCGCCTTGACGTTGGGCTCGACCATGATCGCGCCGCGGAACGGCTCGGCGAAGGCCAACTCCTCGGGCGTGAAGAACACCTCGGCCGGGACCGGTTTATAGGGCTTCCACGTCCACCGCTCGGCTGTCTTGCCGACGATGTACGGCCGCAGCCCTGGCGCGTTGCGCAGCTTGCTGTAAGGCTTGCCCGCGGGCGGCTTGCTCAGGATGTACGGCACGCCATCGAAGACCTCGGACTTCTGGATCTTGCCCATCGCGTTGACGATGACCACCCCATGTCCGGTCTGCTTGTGGATCTTGCGGGCCTCGCCCGATGCCATTAGCGCGTCGCCAATTCCGATTTTTCGCTCCCCTGACCCTCAAGGGGTCTCCACGAGTTCCCACTGCAGGTCGAGGCCCGTGAACAGCGCCTGGGCCGCCGCGAACTGCTCACGCCACCATTCCATCGGCTTGATGGTGCAGTGCAGGTTGATGTCGGTGCCGGGGAAGACCTTCTTGGCCGGGCGGCAGCACACGCTGGCCCACACGCCCAGCTTGGCGTGGTTGAACAGGTCGGCAATGAAGCGCGGCACCTCGTCCTCGGTGATGTGCTCCAGCACGTCGGAGCACACGACCACGTCGAAGCGACGGTCGGGCTTCTTCTCGTGCCGCTTGAAGCTGGGATCGTAGAGCGTGATGCTGCTGATCGGCAGGCCCCACGTCTTGTAGATCTTGTGCGGGCTGCGGTACGCGTCGCCAGCGCCAGCGCCGTAGTCGAGCACGGTCTGGGCGTGCAGGCGCCGGATGAACTTGCCCACCTGGTCGGCGTTGTTCAGCAGGCTGAGGCCGCGGAACTGCACGCCGGAGTCGGCCATCTCGCGGTACATCTTCAGGAGCGTCTTCACTTGACTCTCCGGTAGTTGCCCACCCACTCGCCGAAGGCACCGTCATAGCCCGCGTGCTCGAGGTAGAAGCCCGCGCGCTTCATGGTCTCGCCGATGTGGTGCGGTTGGTTGCCCGAGCGTTCGTCGATGATCGTCGGCGCGTGCTTGGGCGGTAGCCGCAGCACGACCATCTCGCGGGCGAACTCCACGATCTCGGCGCACACGACGGTCGGGTTCTTGACCTTCTGCAGCAGCGCCAGCATGGCGATGACGTCGTAGTGGCGCCGCGGCCTCCACACGTTCGCGTCGCCGACTTCGAACGTGATGGGCAGATCGCCGCGCAGCTTGTTGCCCACGGCCACGTGGCCGGCCACGATCTCGACGCCGTGCACGGCGATAGCGCCGGCCTTGGCCATCTCGATGCTGATCAAGCCCTCGGCGCAGCCGACGTCGAGCACGGTCTTGCCGTGCACTGCACCCAGCAGCCGGTCGAGGCCGTTGAGTTGCTGGTCGAGGGTGCGATCACCCGGCCGCCCGGCGGTGGAGAACCACCCCTTGCCTACTGCTTTTCCAGCCATTTCCACGCGACTCCTGTACTGAATTCCGACAGTGTAAATTGCCCGTCGGCTAAAACGCTGGCGAACTGGTAGCGCTCGTCGTAGCTGGGCTTCGGCGGGTCGATGAACGACTCGCGCGTCAGTGGCCCGGTGAGATGGTACGCCGCGGCCGTGGGGCCGGTGCTGATCGACGGCACGCCCTCCATCATCGCTGTGATGCTTGCCGACGACGAGTGCGAGATCACCAGCCGACAGTGCGGGAGCTCGTGCTCAAGCACGACGGCGGCCTTCAGCTTGTCGCGGTTCCAGTGCCGCACGCGCACCGGCAGGTCGGGGCGGTCGTAGGTGTTGATGATCGACCGCACGTCGGCTGTCCAGTCGTAGCCCTTCAGGCCCAGCGTCGACTTCATGAAGTCGTCGGACTGCGGGCACAGCAGCGTGTCCGGGCCGAGCGGGTCGCGCCAGGCTTTGATCGGGACGCCGAGCCTGTCGAAGCGCTCGCCGGTACTGGACCTGCCGCGGGGGTCGACCTGCAACGCGTTCTTCGTGACGCGGAAGTAGATGCCGCGGTGCTTGTCGAAGTAGGAGTTGTCCAAATAAAAGAACGGTTCTTGTCCGGCTGCGGCCTTTGCTTTGGCCTTCTGGAAGGCCGACATCACACCTTCGGTGCCAAAGAAGACCGAGCCCTTGGCGCTCTTCGGCGCTCCTGCAGCAAACGCGTTGCAAATCAGTTTCGACTTGGCTTTCCCCGGCACGGGCCATAGCGTTAAGCCCATTTCACCGCCTCCAAGTTGTCGAGGATCCGCGCGAACGGCTCGCCCGTCGCGATCTCCTCGTGATGCCACTGACCGTGGGCCATGAACCGCAGCTTGTCCTCGCGGGTCTGGTGGCCGAGGCCGCAGATCCAGTGCGGCGCGTGGTGCTGCACAGGGATGCCCTCGACCAGCGCGCGCACGCCCATCGCGCTCGACCAGATGTGCAGCAGGCTGGCGCCCTTCAGCGCGGCCAGATCCTTCTCCAGCTTGCCCTTGTCGCCAGGGTGCGGGGCCAGCCTGACCGGCAGGCCGTTGGCCTTCAGATTGGCCGCCAGCTTCTCGGCCCAGCCAGGCGGGCTGGCCATCAGCGCCGAGCCGATGCCGCGCTGGGCGCGGACCACGATGGGGCCGTCGCGCAGCACCATCGGCTTGATCTCAAAGCCCAGCTTCGCGAACCGATTCTCGATGCCCACAGGGAACCAGCCCGAGCCGTTGTGGCCGTGCACGCTGATGGCGTAGTAGGTCTTGTCGACCGCCTGCAAGTAGCCGTTCTCCATCACGATGACGGTGCCGCCTTGCCGCTCCCAGGTGTCGGCCCACTGCTCCTCGGCGCCGCGCTTCTTGTTCCAGAGCACGAGTAAAGATTCTTTACCCTTGGGTGCCCGATCGGTGGTCAGCGTGTAGCCGAGCCGCTGCAGGCCCTGCTCGATCGCCGCACGCCGGTAGTACGGCTCCTTGCGGACTTGGATGTTGGCGATTCTCACTTCGCGAGCTCCTGCTCCATATCACCCATCGGGAAGCACTGCAGCGCCGACTTGGGCGTGCAGTTGATGACCTCGCACTGCGCGGCCTTGAGATCCTCGGCCAGCTTGCGGAACTTGTGGATCCACTCACCGAACTGCTGCTTCTGCACGCACGGTGCCGGGTGGTCCGGGTGCCAGTGCTTGCGGCCACCGATCTCACGCATGTCGTAGCCGATCAGCAGGATGCGGCGCGCGCCAAAGAGGTACGCCAGATTGATCGCGCCGTGGCCGGAGTTGCCCCCGACGTGCAGCGTGTTGACACGGCCCAGCCCGTCGCGCGCAGCGTGCCGCACGTACTTGAGGTTGAACTGCTCGGCCGCAGCGCGATCCTGCGTCCACACGCGGCCGTTGAAGGCCGGCATGAACTCGGCCTTGTGGTGCTTGAGCCAGAGGTAGTCGCAGGCATACAGCGCGTCGGCTTCCGGGAGCATGCGAAACGTGGTGTTGATGGCGATGACCTTGGCCTTCGACGCCACGGCCACGAAGCACTGCTCGGAGGTGAGGCTGGGCCCGCTGGCAGCGATCACACAGGTGTGACCGCGCCAGTCAGGCAACGGGCTGGTGTTCACTTCGACGAGAACAGCGAGTCCCACGCCACCGGGTATTCCATCTCCGAGCCGTGTCGCACTGCGACTGCCGACATGTCGCCGCCCGGCTTGCCGAGATCCACACCGACGCGCGTCGACCCGTTGGCGCGCAGCACCATGTCGTTGATGCCGCACACCTCTTCGGCCAGCTTCCTGATGCAGTCGATGGCGCCTTCCAGCGTCAGGTCGCACGGATCGAAAAACGGACCCAGCGCGTCGCACCGACCCGCCGCCTCGTTGAGCATGGTCGTCAGGTCGTACTCGCGCGGGAAGTCGTCACGCATCGCTGCCGGCGTGTGATCGCAGTCTTCGAATTCGTCGAGAGCGATTGCCCGGGTGCTTTCCTTCTGGAAACTCGCGTACTTTTCGGTGTACACCCGCGTCGGAATGCCCAGCGCGTACGGCTTCGCCTTGGCGAGCGGCATCACCCGCTCGTTCTCGACGTCCGGGATGAACTGGGCGCAGCCCAACATGTGATCACGCATTGCAGACTCCCTTCTTGGTGGCCTTGGCTGCCGGCTTCTTCGCCGGCGGCTTCAGCGGAGGACACATGACGGGTTCGGCCGTCACACCGTCGTTGAGACGATACACGACCGGGGGCGGCGTTTGGGCCTTGACCACGGCCAGCACCTTGTCGAGACACTCCATCTCCGTGCGCGTGGAACTGCGCGCGTAGCTGAACATGTTCCACAGGATACCGAACGACACGCTGTCGCCCTGCGGGCACAGCCCGGCGGGCAGCGGGGCCGCGGCGACCGGCGCCGGCATCACGTAGAAGTTGCCGTCGGCCTTGTAGTCGATGCCGCCGTTGGACGCCATCGCGCCGGACACCGAGCCCGCCGCCGCAGCGGCCTGTGCCGTCGCGCTGACGGGCGTGGCTGCCGGCGGCGTGGGCGGCTGGGCAGGCGGCTTGCCCGTGGCGAAGGCCGAGGTGGCGGCGCAGAGGGTGGCGAGCAGGGCGACGGCAAGGGTGCGTTTCATGTTGGTTCCTTGGAGGGTTCGGTCAGTGTAGCAGATGCTGTCGCTTGCGCAAGCGCTTGGCGCCAGGCCAGGAGCAGTGTCTTGTTGTCCGCTTCCAACTCCGCGATGCGCGCAGTTTGCTCCTCGGCCAGCCTGGCGAGGTTCTCTTTGGACCACGAGTGAAAGTCAGCCATGTTCGTTCAGAATAGTTGGAGCAAACGCACCGAAGAAAAAGGCTTCAGCTTGCCTGCGGGCTTCAGCGGCTTCCGCAAGGTCTTGGTATAGCCCGAGGTAGATTTTCTCCCCGTGGAACTTCAGCGCGGCCATCCACTTCTGCGCGCCCCTGTGCCAGATTACCCCGTGCACACCGGACGTGTTGTTGCGGTTCTTGCGGGTGCGCTTGGCGATATTCTGCGCGTTGGTACAGGCCTGCAAGTTGGAAGCGGCGTTCGCTTTGCCTGTTCGGTGGTCGACGTGCGATCTTCCGGGATCTTCTCCTGTCGAAAGCGCGAACACTACGCGGTGCTCTTGGTACGCAATCCCGTCAATTCGAATCATCCGGTAGCCTCGGTCATCCTTCGCCGCCCCTGCTCGTTGCCCTGCGTGCTTCTTGTTCCACGTTGTCGCGTAGCTGCGTGCGGGGAAGTCACTCACAGGCCGCCGACGCCACCAAAGGCAACCTGCAGCGTCAAGGCTCAATCGGCGCCGAAGGTACTTGATCGGCGGAAGGGGGCGATGCTCATTCGTTTTCACGGTACCTCTTCAACGCGTCAAGCAAAATCTCTTGCACTTCGCGCTTGTTCTGTAGGCGATCCAACACCAACTCGTCCACCGTGCCGCGCGCTACGATGTAGTAGACAAAGACGGGCCTCTCGTGCCCTGACTGCTTTTGCCGCATGGGTCCGACCCGTTCAAGAATCTGCAAGTGTTCTTCTAGGTTCCAGTTTAACCCAAAATAGACCAAAATGTTGCCGCCGTCCTGCAGGTTCAGGCCGTGACCCGCCGAAGCCGGGTGAGCCAGTAGGACCGGTATCTGCCCTGCGTTCCAATCCTCAATGGTTTGGGGCGCCGCATCAAGCTGCCGGGCTTCCGGGAAAGCGGCCTGCAGACGAGCGAGATCGCTCCTGAAGTGGTAAGCAACCAGTACGGGCGCCCCAGATGCCTCCTCAACGACGGACTTGAGGGCTTCGATCTTCTCGTCATGTGTCACCACCCACTCTGTGTTGGACTCGCCCACGTAGGCCGCGCCGTTGGCCATCTGCAGGCACTTGATCGTCTTGGCCGCCGCGGCGAATGCCTCAATGTCGTGGCCCTCAAGGTGCGTGAACATCTCGCGCTCCATGTCGCGGTAGTGCTTGCGGGCCTTGGCCGGGAGCTCCACCTCGACAGTGCGCACGATCGGGTCATTCAGGTCGAACCAGTCCTTCGGGTCCAGCGTGAGGCAGATGTCGCGCAGGCGATCCTGAATCTCGGTCTGCGAGTGAGGGAAGACGACACGCTTGACGAAGGTCTTGTGCGCGTTGACCGCGTCCTTCGCGCGCTGGTACCCGAACCACCGGTTCTCGAAATCGCTATAGGATCGACCGAGTCGATAGCCTCCGTCTAAGAACCAGGTCTGCCCCCACAGGTCGTTCAGGCCGTTCGGCGCCGGCGTGCCGGTGAGGTTGATCCAACGCTTGACCTTGGAGTGCGCGACGTTGCTCAGCGCCTGGGTGCGCTTGCCGCCCTGCTTGATGCGGAAGTTCTTCAGGCGCGTGGACTCGTCGGCCACCACCATGTCGAACGGCCAGTACTCGCCCAGCGTCTCGACCAGCCACACGAGGTTGTCGTAGTTGATCGTGAAGATGTCGGCGCTGGCCTGCAGCGCGGCCCGGCGCTCCTCGGCGCTACCGATGATGGGCTGCACCCGCAGATGCGAGAACTCGGCCCACTTCTCGGCCTCGCCAGGCCACGTCGACCGAGCCACGCGCAGCGGGGCCAGGATCAGCGGCCGGCGGGCGAGACCGGCCAGCAGCAGCGCGTCGCACACGGCCAGCGTGCTGCTGGTCTTGCCCATCCCCATGCCAGCCCACAGCGCGCAGCGGGGGTTGCTGATCGCGTGGTCGATCATGATCGACTGGTAGGGGTGCGGGGTGAACGATCTCACAACGGAGGCAACCACTCGTCCAGCTGCGCCTCGGTGCTGATCACCAGCACGATGCAGCCTGCGGCCCGCATGCGCTCGTGCTCGCGGGCCTGCGCAGCGGTGGGGCCTTTTTTCGGTGCCTTGGTCTCGATGAAGTAGTGCGCGGCCCGATCAACCCGGCCTTCGCAGTACGGCAACAGCGCCAGCACGTCCGGCGCGTAGCTGCGGCCCAGCCACGACACGGCGCGGATCTCACCGCCGTAGGCCTCGACTCGTGCCTTGAGTTTCTTGCGCAGATCGCCTTCAGCGGCCATTCCAGATGCCTCTCGGTTTCTCGATGATCGATCGCAGCGAGTTGTCGACGCGGTCAATCAGCTCAAAGTGGTCGGGGTTCACGCACAGCGGGTTGCCGCACAGGTGCTCGACGGTCTCGTGCTCGGGGTCCAGCGCGCGGCCTTCCGTGATCTCGGCCATGGCGCGGTGAGCGCGCAGCGACACGTGCCGTCCGTCGATCCGCACGTTGACCTTGCCATAGGGCCAGCGCTTGCCGTCGGTCTTGCCCGTCCACAACCAGCAGCCGCACTCGTTCTGGTCGTCGGGCTTCTCGCTGTTCGCGACCAGCCTCTCGTACATGGAGCCGTAGACCTTAGCCATCGCGGTCCACCCACGCGTAGACCTGCGGGGCCCGGCCGCCCTTGCCCTGAGGCCGCGGTCTCGTGCCTGCCGGTCGTACCAGGCCCTCGTCGATCAGCGCCGCGACGACACGGGTGATGACATCGGGGCGGGTCTCCCGTAGCTCAGCGATCTCAAGCACGGTGCGAGGTGCGCGCCACAGCAGACCGGCAACGTCGGCAAAGTGCCGGATGTGGGCGCCGTTGGACCGTTTCGTCTCGACCTTCACGATCGCCCCCTCGATTGTTCTTCCTTCAACTTGTTCTCCAGGCTTTCGACGTAAGCACGGAGCGACTTGTTGTCGGCCAAGAGTTCCCGGCAGCGTGCTGACAACCAAAGGCACTCGTCACGTGCCTCCGTTTTCGCCTTGTTGAAGGCTTCCTTGACCTTGTGGGCTGTCGAGTTGATGCGGTACTCCGTGGTGGAGTCGTACAGGTTGTTCATTCCGGCACCACGTCGAAGTCATCCTGAACCGGGCACACGTGCTTGCGGCTGTTGGACGCGTTGAACAGCGCGCTGGTCTTGCTGCCGTCCTGGCTGTAGTGGTCGCCCCAGTACACCGCGGCTTTGCAGTCGCGGCACGTGATGAAGTCCTGCTCCTCGTCATCGCGTTCGAAGATCTGCTTGGCTGGGTTGAAGTGTCTGCTCATCTCACTCTCCTGTGATCGGTTTGCCGTCCTTCTGCGGGCTGCTGGTCAGGTGCCAGTTGCGGCAGTCCCTGCACTTGTAGACCCACAGCGCCAGTGTCTTCTCGGCCGCCCCGGCTCGCATGCGGACGCGTGCGCAGTGCTCGGCGTCGAGTTTCGTGTCGAACTTGCGCTTGCTCTCGCAGGCCGTCTTCGGCGGCTGGCTCGGGCCTTTCAGGTACGCAGCGCCCACGTCACTCCTTCTTGTAGCGGTCGGTCTCAAAGCCCGCTGCAGCAAGCGGCAGCCCCTCGTTCCATCCGAGATTGGAGCACATGATACACGCCAGTTCCTCGGCTGTGTACTGCTCGCTGTCCGGGACTTCCGTGACAAATTCGTCGTGCACGTCGAGCACCACCGCGTAGCCCGCGTCCTCGACCAGCGGCAGGCATTCGAACAGCTGGTCGCACGCGACTGCCTGCGTCCAGTTTTCGAACAGCTTGCCGCCGTAGGTGTAGACCTTGCCCCACTGCCGGTTGTACGGGTTGTGGCCGGTGTAGTAGATCTT
>OFRF01000321.1_pt1 | contig 12326 bp, 12 predicted proteins | sample 1543081 | NCBI WGS metagenome assembly OFRF01 (sample SAMN07774232, study PRJEB24372) | wastewater metagenome
CCACCGGCAGTAGTTGCGAAGCCAGTAGCCGCGACACCCGGCAATTCCTATTTGCCCGCGCCGTCAATGCCGATGCCACAGCCCGGTAACGACGCAGCCGAAACGACCACCAAAATCACCATTGCAACGCTGCCTAGAAATCAAGTCTGACGACAAAATGGCAAAGTGTCTGGAGGCTTTGGGGTAGTGATGTCCATAGCGGAATTGGCCTCGTCACTATTTGCAGCGGGTATGGACTGGAGAGCGAAGGCGCAACGGGAGAATCATCAATGAGTATGTTCGACAGGTTTAGAACGCAAAGTGCGGTTTCGCGGCTTGCAGAGGAAGCGCTGTATGCCGAGGCAATGAGGGAAATCGAATCCGGCATCCGGCGCGATGGAATTTGGGCTATGGCCCTGGCAGAAGCGAACATGGACCAAAGCAAGGCGGCAGCCCGGTACATAAAGTTGCGCGTTCAATCACTAAAAGACGAAATGGATTTGACGCAAAAGTTGGCCGATGCAAGAACCGCGCATGAGCTGAAAATTCGGCAAGCAGAATTAGATGAAGATGCCCCAAAACATCCTGGTTGCGGTGGTGTTATTGACCGGCAAGAGACTGGGCGACGGGTTGAGTGGGTATGTCGCAAATGCAAAAAGACCGGAAAGTTTTTTCTCGGCTAACTGGAAATGGGAGTACCCCGCGAGCTTGCGAAAACCAATTTTTACCGCACATTTTTTGGCGCAAAAATTCTGTTTTCTTTGAAAAAGACCCCTCCCCATCCGCGTAGATACTGCATACGGTGTGATTGAGAAGACGGGTATAGCTTGCTTTCAGCGTTCCATCCTGGGCCAGAGGGGACCCTGATCATTGATGTGGTGTTCGGCGCTTCTCGAATGAATTGATGTGCCTGATCCACGCTGCAGCAGCAGGGCGCAGGAGCGACGATCTGGGCTGATGGCTGCACAGGTGATGATGCGCACGCTGCACGGCCTGGGAGCGCTGCCAGGTGGCTGGTGCGGCAAGGCAGCACGACACGGACAGTGATGCTTACGTTGATGATGATTTGTCGTGGCGATGCGCACGCACACGTTGACACCGACACGCATGAGCACCTATGTTGATGTGACGCAGGCTGACGCCACCAGCTCCACGCCATACACAACGCGACCCAGACCAGCCAGTGCTTCGCAGATGATTAATCAGTGCCGCGCAGGCGGCAGGACGCAATGACCCTGCGGCGTTCGCCAGGGAGTGCTCACGGCCAGCAGCGCGGCCATGTCGTGCATGCCGTCCACAACTGCGCTGCGCTACGTAGTGTTCGTCCTGCCCAACATCACCGCTTGCCCTCACCTGATGCTCTGTAGTGCCAGCCAGCGTGCAAGGCGGAGTACCGCCATGCACGGGCACCACAAAGCTGTCGCGTGGTGCCCTCCGCCATCGCGGTCGTGCCCGGAACGCTGCCCATGGATTGGCGCTGTCGCGCCGTGGGTCAGCGTACCAGGCACCACCGCTTGCCCTCTGCTGGGAGTCTGTGGTTTCAGTCAGTGGCGAAAGCGGAGTGCCGCTATCGCCAGGCACCACAATGTCTCGGCTCGCTGGCGCATCGCCACCAGCGGCCAGCTTGCGCGGCCTGGACGCAGATAAGTGGCAGCGCGGCCATGTCGGGCCGCCAGTCGCTGCGCTTGGTGGCAACCCAACATCACCGCTTGACCCAGTTCGAGGCACTGTAGGCCCAGTCAGTGGGCACGGCGGAGTACCACCATGCCCAGGCAGCACAAAGCTGTCGCGTGGTGTTCGTGGCAGTTGTGGCATTGGCCCGCTACGGCAAAGTTACATAACGCCGCATTGCCCTCAGTGTCCGCCAGTCAGTCGCAGGCTCCTTTTGTGGCAGCCACCGCTTGGCGCCCTTCGGGTGAAGGCAACGGGCCGTTATGCAAAATTGCCTTCGCTGGATACGGTCACACAGCCATCGGCGCTTCCCGGTCGCATTCGCGCCCTACGCGCCGCCGTCTGGCTCCCTTGTGGCGGTTGTGGCACCGTGGCATCGGTCAGGCGCTTCGCGCAGCGTTTTGGTCAGTGGCCTGCGGCCATTCATGTTGTATGTGCCCCGCCCACCCTGTGGGCCTCGCCGCTGCGCGGCATTGGCCCTGCGCTGGTCTGCCCGTCCGCCCCCAAGGGGCTCCCTCAGCCCCGCGCCTTGGTTGTTGGGTTCTGCTACAGGTTTTGTAGCTGGTCACTCACGGAAAACGGGGGCTACAGGCCGAAACGGCCTGTAAGCCAGCGTGACCGCTGGCTTACTTCTCAGGTGCAATGGTGGTTGGGATTGCTATGTATTTAATAGCTGCTTGCGCACGTTCTACTAGGGCTAGCGGCCTATTTTGCATATAAAACCCGTATTGGATTGCTCAATAGCTGCGCCGTCCCGCCTAGCACCTGCCTTAAATGGTTCGGTTTGCTTCACTGGGTGTCAAGCGGTGTCAGAATCACAACAAGAGCAACACTTTACGAATTTGCGGTATTTTTGACGGTACTTTGAAAATTTGATTGATGAAAACCTAGCATTAATGCGGGTTTCAGCCTGATTTGTGATCCCCGCCAGCCGCACCAGACGACCGTTCCTTAACGTGTCATAACACCTCAAAACCCGCTCTCTTCATTGGGGAAGCGGGTTTCTTATTGCCTCACGGGGTGTCACGCGGTACGATGCCATTGCAGCGTTCTAACGGTACTTGCAACGGTACCTGGACTTTGCGGGAATCCAGATACCGTTACAAGGGGCAACGTATGGCGCTTACAGACACTTTTACCCGGCAGGTGAAGCATGGTGGCAAGGCCGCAGGTGAGAAGTATGCTGATGGCGCAGGCATGTATTTGTTGGTGAAGTCGGTCGGCAAGTACTGGCGTATGGACTACACCCACGCCAACAAACGCAAGACGCTGGCGCTCGGCGTTTACCCGGAGGTGTCCCTTGCCAAGGCCCGACAACGGCGTGAAAAGGCCCGCGCACTTCTTGCTGACGGCGTTGATCCCGCACAAGCTAAGCGCGAAGACAAGCAGGCCCAAGCAGACGCAGCTGCCAACACCTTTGAAGCGGTGGCCCGCGTTTGGTTGGCAAAGACGGCATCCAAACGGGCCGAAGTCACCCAGTCTCGCATTACCACTTTGCTGGAGAAAGACGTTTTCGCTTTCATCGGCAACATGCCTATCGCAACCATCAAGCCGCGTGACGTGCTGGACAAGGCGGTGCGCAAAATCGAGGCACGCGGGTCAATCGACACAGCACACCGTGCAAAACAGATATGCGGTCAAATTTTTCGTTATGCCGTTTCAACAGGCTTGGCGGAGCGGGATGTTACAACCGACCTGCGTGGTGCGCTGGCCGCCATCCCCGAATCGCACTTTGCCGCAATCACCGACCCGAAGCAGGCGGGCGACCTATTGCGGTCGATTTTCGACTACACCGGCCACCCTTGTACGGTGGCTGCGCTGAAATTGTCGGCGCTGGTGTTTGTGCGACCCGGTGAGCTACGAAAAGCCGAGTGGGCCGAGATAGACCTTGAAGCAGCAGAGTGGCGCATACCCGGCAGCAAAATGAAGATGAAGATCGACCACCTGGTGCCACTGTCGACCCAGGCGGTGCAGATTTTGCGCAGTGTGCAGCCCATAACGGGTCATGGCACCTACGTATTCCCGAGCCTGCGCACAGGTGAACGGCCAATGAGCGAAAACACGATCAATGCCGCCCTGCGTGGCCTTGGCTATAGCAAAGAGGTGCACACCGCGCATGGGTTTCGGGCGCTGGCCCGGACCATCATGGACGAGGTACTGGGCGAGCGGGTCGATTTGATTGAACACCAGTTGGCCCACACCGTGAAAGACCCCAATGGCAGGGCCTATAACCGCACGGCACACCTGCCCGCACGGCGCGTGATGATGCAGAACTGGGCGAACTACTTGGACAAATTGCGCATCGGGGCGGACGTAATTCAGTTGCACATCGGGGCGCGATGAGGATCGACATGCTTCAAATATCGAAATGGGGTGCAAATGAGTAAGCTGTTCAAAATAAGAGAGTGGATGTCGGTACCCGATACCGCGCAACACTTGACAACGGCCTTCCAGGAAGAGGTGACCCCCGCTGACGTTTTGCGATTTGCGCTCGACGGGTCGTTGACACTATCGGTCCGGTTTGTCAATAAATGTGATGCCCTACGGGGGCAGCTTGTTCCTATCGGTGCGGCTCCCTACACGGAGGTTCCAAACCCAAAGGGTACGGAGCCGCACCGCGACTATGGTGGGTATGTACTAAACGTGAATGGCATTGAATCTCATGTGCTCAGTTTTGACGGCCCCATGACCAAACTGCAGGGTGTCTATGACCTGCCAATGATGGGTGGGGAGAAGCTGCAAGTTGAACACGAATACCAGCGTGACACCGATGGTGCCTTAGTCACGGCACTTAGCGACAACGGCACTTATGTTCGGGACATCGCAGGTCAATTTTTCCAACTGCACCAGCACTTTGACGACGATGTCCTAGAGGATGGCACCGCTGCCCAGATATTCCCTTTGGAGAACTTCATTCTTGAGCAAGGTGTCGGCGCAGAGCAGGCTGATGATCTGAGGCGAACTTACGTGGCTAAACGTCAGTCGTTCCTGGCCGAGAGAGCGGGCACGCCGGGTGTTGCAGATTACGCGCTGCTCCCACTTTTGCCTTTGGATGCCGAACTGGTTGTACGCACCACCGCATTGGCGAAACTTTTGACGTCAGTTGTTAGCCCGCAAGCAAGTGCCAACAAGGAGTTAAGCACCAAGGAGCGTGAAACACTGCTGAAGCTGGTGATTGCCATGGCAGTGGATGGCTATGGGCATGATCCGGCTGCATCAAAGAGCAACGTGCCGAGGGAGATCGTGGATGCCGTTAACAGCTTGGGAATGAGCGTTTCGGATGACACCGTTCGTAAGTATTTGAAACTGGCCGCGGATACCGTATTGCCCGCGAAGCCACGCACAACATAGAGGGAAACCGAATTCGGTTTTGGCGAAACCGAACTCGCTCACATCAAGGAACATCACCGGCAATCTCGGGCCTTCACTTGAAAGGAACCCCCGATATGTCGCAAAGCCCACCCTCAAAAAAACAGTCCGTTGCTGTCCCCATCCCGGCACCCAAGGCATCCATCAACCCCTCGATATTCGACGCCTTGTCAGACAGCGCGTTCATTCGGGAATCCCAACTCGTTCAAAGCCCTTCGCGGCCTGATACGCCAGCACCCCTGCCTTTCAGCGCACCCACCCTGTGGCGCAAGGTGAAGGCGGGCACGTTCCCCAAACCCATCAAGTTGTCAGAGCGGGTCACCGCCTGGCAGGTGGGGGCGGTGCGTGCCTGGATCGCCGCACAAACCCAAGCGGCGGGGTGCCTGCCATGAGCACGCCCGTCCCCAACGTCATCAGCAACCCTTCCCAACTTTCAGAGCCTTTCACCATGACCACACCAACAAATTCCCCAGCAACTTCAAGTCCCGCGCCAACAACCAACGGGACTGGCGCATTCGGGGTCAACCTCAGCGCCATGCGCCTTTCCGCCAACTACGGCAGCACCTTGGGCGTTACCAAGCTGTTGACAAAGGTGACGGTTGGCAAAGCCAAGCCTGCTGTTTTCTTTCGCGCACACCAGGACGAGGGCATGACCTTTCCGGCCATGGTGTACGAAGACAAAGAAGCCCGTGAGCAGTACCTCTTTGACCCGGCGGTGGCGCAGGAACTGGGCGGCCTGGTTCGCCCGGTCCTGCTGTGCGCAGCGATTGACCGCCAGAACAATCCGTTCTTGATTCCTGTGCCGCTGCCGGGGGAAGACGGTAGTCGCAACCCGTGGCATGAATCGCTGGCGCAGGCCGTGGAGCACGCGAAGAAAGCCTGGCTGCGCATAACTGCCAACATGCGCGTGGGTGTCTATGACATTTATGTGGCTGAAGGCAGCTTGCCAGAACCAGTGTGGCCCGCCCATGATATGGATGCCCTCGTGCAAGTGGCGTTTCGCGGCAAGATCATCTCCAACATGGATCACCCAGTGGTTCAGTCGATGCTGGGACGTGTCTGATGAACCAGTCCAACTTTCCCAAAGGCATCCACTTGGTGGATTTTGAGTTTCATCCTGCTCACTGCCGCGAGGGCAACCAGCCCGTGCCGGTGTGCATGGTGGTGCGGGCCTGGCCTTCGGGCCTTACCCGCCGCTACTGGCAGGAAGAACTGGCCGCGATGGCACACGCGCCGTTTCCAACGGGCGGCGAAGCCTTGTGCGTCGCTTATTTCGCTTCGGCGGAAATGGACTGCTTCGCTTCACTGGGCTGGTCAGTACCAGTCAACCTGCTGGACTTGTTTGCCGAGTTTCGCTGTTTGACCAACGGTATGCGTCCGGCCCATGGTTGCGGCCTGCTGGGTGCGCTGCGGTACTTCGGCTTGTCCAGCATCAACGCAGAGGAGAAGGACACAATGCGCGATCTGATTCTGTCTGCAGGTCCGTGGTCAGAGAGTCAACGCGACGGCATCCTTGATTACTGCGAATCCGACGTGATCGCGTTGGCCGATCTGTTGACAGCGATGCTGCCCACAATTGACTGGCCGCGTGCATTGCTGCGCGGCCAGTACATGCAGGCGGTGTCGCGCATTCAAGCGAACGGTGTGCCGCTGGACATGCACACGCTGGGCAAGCTGATGGCACAGTGGGACACGATTCAAGACCAACTGATCGCCGACATGGATCAGGACTACGGTGTCTACGACGGGCGCACGTTCAAGGCTGACCAGTGGGAGCGGTATTTGATGGATCACGGCATACCTTGGGCACGTCTCGATTCTGGTCGGCTGGATATGCGGGACGGTACTTTCAAGGACATGGCCCGTGCCTATCCGCAGGTAGCACCTATGCGCGAGTTGCGCGTCTCCATGTCTGCCATGCGCTTGTCTGGCCTGCAAGTGGGTGACGATGGACGCAATCGCTGTTTGCTCTCGCCATTTCGTGCCAGGACAGGTCGCAACCAGCCATCCAGTTCACGGTTCATTTTCGGGCCATCGGTCTGGATGCGTGGCCTGATCCAGCCAAGGCCATGCTGGGGCTTGGCCTACCTGGACTGGAGCCAGCAGGAGTTTGGCATTGCCGCCGCGCTGTCTGGGGACGCAGCCATGAAAGCCGCCTACACCAGCGGCGACCCATACCTCGCATTCGCCAAGCAGGCCGGTGCTGTTCCGCACAACGCTACCAAACTCACCCACAAGGCCGAGCGCGAGCAATTCAAGGCGTGTGTGTTGGCCGTGCAGTACGGCATGGGTGAAGTGAGTCTGGCGATTCGCATCAACCAGCCGGTGGCGCGTGCGCGGCAGCTGTTGGCATTGCACCGGCACACCTACAAGACTTTTTGGGCCTGGTCGGATCGGGCTGTAGACGAGGCCGTGTTGGGCGGTAGATTGTGGTCAAGTTTCGGGTGGCAGATACACACCGATTCCGAGATCAACGCCCGCAGTCTGCGGAATTTTCCGATGCAGGCCAATGGTGCGGAAATGCTACGTATTGTCTGCATATTTTTGAGCGACGCCGACATTCGCGTGTGTGCCCCGGTTCACGATGCAGTGTTGATTGAAGCGCCTCTGGCGGAACTGGATGCCACTATCGAGCGGGCCCAGGCCCTCATGCGAAAGGCCAGTGCCATCGTGCTGGACGGCTTCGAGCTGGGTAGCGATGCCAAGGTGGTGCGCTACCCGGACCGCTACATGGACGAGCGCGGCCTGACGATGTGGAACAAGGTCATGAACCTGATTGGCGAACCCGCGTTTTGAGTACCCCCGGCAGCAAGCCAGTGGTACCCCTGGCTTGCTGCCCCACCCTGTCCATTCTCCTATGTTTATCTCTAAGAGTAGTAGTCCCCACCCTGATGCTGGCATTCCCACAAAGCGTTTGAAGTTCGTCAAATCTGACGTGGATAGCGGGTACGCAGCACCCAAAAATACACCACCGTTTATCAAGGGTCCGATACCGGTCGCCTGGTTGAGTCAGGCAGCCGCATTACCGGGTAAGGCGCTGCACCTTGCGCTTGCAATTCAATGGCTGTCTGGCATGAACAAAGGTGCGCCGGTCAAGGTGTCAAAGAAGGCGCTCGCCCATTTTTGTATCTCGATGGATGCCTATCGGGACGGTCTCAAACGCTTGGAAGTGGCGGGACTAATCACGGTTGCGCGGTTACCGGGGCAAAGTCCTGTTGTTCGGGTTGTGCGGCCTGTCCAGCCTCAATGATTTTGAGCAATTCCGCGTCCGAAAGCTGGTTCATGCGCCCCATTTCCAGGCTTCCGGCGACGTTGACATCGACCCTGATCCGCTCAGGGCTGTAATACCCCATCAAATGCCCCACTTGTTTCCATGCCGCCACCATCCCGGCGGGGTCGCATTGCAACTTTGCCATCGCGGCGGCCTCCACGAGGCCATTTAAGACGTCTTCACGCTGGATTGATAGCCGGGTGGCGTCGGCGGCTTGGCGAGCTTGTAAGACCGCAGAAACCTTAGCTTTCCTTAGCGCCCTGGAGGCCCATACGTGAGCTCCAGAGGGTGCTACGCCTGCCCGGATGGCAGCCTGGGTGCCGCAGGCATCAACAAGGTACTCCTGCACAAATCGGGCTTCGCGGGGAGTCAGCGCTACATTTGACATGCTTAAATTTTAAGCACCTTTGTTCTTGGTGTCACTGGTCGGCAGACGCATAGTGCCCTACCACTGAAAACATTGATTTGAAGAGGAAGAAATGGGCTTCGATTGATGTACGCTCTACCCACAATAATGTCGTCCGCACCATCCAAGCGGCAAAGGCATAAAACCAAGGGTGAGCGACGGATGAATCATTACGAGATATTAGGTGTAGGCCCAGATGCCACAGAGCAACAGATCAAGGAAGCCTATCGCCGCGAGGCGATGAAATGGCACCCGGATCGCCATGACGGTGCCGCAGCCAAGGGTGAAGCCGACCGTCGCTTCAAGGATTTGGCAGTCGCTTATCGCACCCTGCGCAATCCGGTTGACCGGGCCAATTACGACCGGCAGCTTGAGCAGAAATTACGCCAGGAGTACGAAGCCCGTCAACAAGAGCAAGCCCGCCAGCAACGGACACAGAGTGAACACGCGCAGCAAAAGCAGGCTCGACAAGAGCCGCCCCAGCGAGATTTCGAAAATACCGGCCCACAGTTTGAGGAACAAACGGCTTCCAATGACGACGCGAACCAGATGTTCTATGAACAGATGCTGGACTTGGCATTCGAGTTGGCCGGTCGCGGGTTCCCTGAGTTCAATATCTTCAAGGCGCTGGTTGCATTGGGGTGCCCCGAGGCACTGGCAAAAGCGGTTGCAGCGACGGCGGCGAAACACGATCAGGGAAAGCAATACAAAGGTGCTTCCAAGCCGAACGACACCGAATTCGCAAGCTCGAAGTTTAATGACGAGTTCGCGGTCAAGCCCAAAAGACATTTAGCGATACTCGGAGCACTATTTGGAATCTGGTCTATCTACATGTGCGTTACCGCTTGGAGCGTGTCGATTGGCAGCGCGGGTTGGGCGGGGGAGCGTGTAATGCAATACTTCTTTCGTATCGTTGGCGGCCCATTTGGCGCACTCATGCTGTTCTTTTATGGACAAGTCAGTGTGACGAATACATTGATGATTTTTGATAGACAAGGCATCCGCTTTTCACGCGGTGGAGGGCGAATCACAAAATGGTATGAGATTAAAGAATTTACTTTTGATGAAAAACATTTGCAGTTCAGCGGTGTTAAAAATGGTAAAAAATGGGTGGAGCGTGTACCGAAGTGGCTAGTTGCCGGAGATTGTCGAGACATTGTTTCTCAAATTGATCAGTTCAAGACTGAGGCAAAGGTCAGAGCGCAGGCGCGTCACAAGGCTGGTGACAAGCCCGCCGAATCGGACGAACCAACAATGCCACGATCAAGTAGGAAAACGGAACCCGAGGAGCAAACAAGCCACTTATGGGAAGACTGGAAATCAATAGAACCCTATTTTTCTGCCGCGCTTGTGGGGCCGAACTTCAATGCAAGCATAAAGGAAGAGTTCGGCATAGTGAAAATTGTTCGTGGTGTCCTTTTCGTTGTCTTTTCGCTGGTACTGTTTGGGCTCTTCACCCAGGGCGTAACCAGTGACGCGGAAACCGTAGTGGGTTCCGCGATAACTTCTATCCTATTAGGGTGGGGGACTATGTTTGTCTTGCTTGAGTTATCGCCAACTCATCGGAATTACGTTCTCACCAGTCGGGTAAAAAATTACCTCCCCCGTTTTCATTCCATATTTAACTCTGAAGCCAAATGGAAGGAGCCATCGTCGGCCATATTTTTCCCCGCGCCATGGTTCGCCTATTACGGGATCATGTGGCCGCTGATCACGGTTGCAGCGGTCTTTTTTACTGTGGACTTTCTTTTTCTCATCTCTGTTGACAACAATGTTCACACTAGAACGGCGCTAGTTGAGGCTTGGGAGTTCTTCAAGAAACCATGGTTTTCTCTGGCTATTTGGGTAGGACTCGCGTATTCGTTTAACTATTTACTATTTTCACGAATCAAGGCAGAAATACTGAAAGTTGGCACTGCTCGGCTGAGCGATGTAGCCCAGCATCTATACGATAAATGTCGCCCTCGACTCTGGCGTGCGTTTGTTGGTACCGCCGCTTTTCTGCTATTGGTTATAGCTCCCAGTGAATTCATCTTCCCTGCTGAAAAGGAGATGCTCGACACCGTGCTTGCAGTCAAGAAGCTAACCCCCACACAAATGCTTGAACAAGCAAAACCACGCTTCACCGATGACAGTTACAACGGCGCATTGAGTACAACAGCCGCATTGCAGATGCTACGTATTTCCGCTGACAAAGGGCACGTTCCCGCAGAGAGTTTTCTTGGCTACATATATGGCTGGGGTCGGGTTGTCACCAAGAATGAGAAGGTTTCGAGTTACTGGATCGAGCGAGCCGCGAATCATGGCGACATTTGGTCGACCGACATGCTGGGGAATATGAAATACAAAGGTTGGGGCGGGTTTTCCAAGAACGAAGCGGAGGCGGTTGCGCATTGGCGCACCGCAGCTGAGTTGGGTTCCCCAAGCGCTCAGACTAGCTTGGGGTGGTCTTACATGATCGGTATCGGCGGCACACCGATTGACTTCCAAAAGGCCGCATCTTGGAATGAAAAGGGAGCAAATGGTGGCAATGCTGAAGGGTTCAACAACTTGGGTTGGCTATATGAGAATGGACAGGGTGTTCCTCGTAATGTTGCCCACGCGGCTGCCCTTTACAGAAGAGCTGCTGAATTGGGAAGTGAGCAAGCAAAGCAGCGCTTGTTGACGGTACCGGCCCAGTGAGTATTGGGCCGTCTTTCTGTCATGGTAGCAACTTGAACAAGGAAGCGGTACGTGCTTTGCCGTCTACCGCCACCATAGCGGAGCACACACCATGAACCCAGATGAAGCGTGGATAGGTAAGGTCTTGTTTGTCGGCATCGTCGGCCTGTGCATCTGGGCTATCAAAGCCCTGCTTACAGCCAAGAGCGAAGGAGCGAGACGCACCCGCCTAGTGCTTGGTGGGGCTGCCGCACTCGGCATTGCAGCAATGTTGTTTGCGCTTGGCGGGCCGGTTGTCTTCGCAGTGGAGCTTGCCACCTTGGGCGCAATTGTTTGGATATTCAAGGGGTTCAAGAAGGGCTCAATCAGTCCCAATTCAAGCCCACCCCGTCCAGCACACAGCAATGCGACAGAGGAGGCGGAGGCGACGGAATTCAAAGAGGTGAAAGACACGGCACCACAACGGAAGACTGTTATCACCTGTCCCAACTGTGATGGACGGCTGCGCGTCCTGGCAGGCAAATACATCGACGTGACTTGCCCCCACTGCAAGACGGTTTTTCGCACGCACACCTAAAGTCTGCGCAACGACCATGATGATCTTTTTGATTGCGTTGATTCCGGCTTTGGGTGTTTTTGTTGTCGCTGCAATAACCGAAAGCAGAGCCAAGACCACAATTGCAGCCGTAGTTGCGGCAGCCGTAGGCGTATTGACTGGTAACCCAGCCTACATGGCGTTGGACCTTGTGTTCGTGGCCGTGGTGTACTGGGTCTCGATATCGAATTTGGGTGGTGGGACAAGTGAGAAAGCACTCCCGTCAGCCCCAAAACCAGAACCTGTTGTCGCAAAACGTGATTCAGAGGCGGGCACCACCTGGGTCGTTTTGGGCGGTTTGGGCTTTCTGGCGTATGTGGTATTCGGCACTGGCAGCAATCACAGACCCGCCAGCCAGCCGGCACCGGCAGTAG
>OFRF01000322.1_pt1 | contig 12322 bp, 18 predicted proteins | sample 1543081 | NCBI WGS metagenome assembly OFRF01 (sample SAMN07774232, study PRJEB24372) | wastewater metagenome
ACAACAAGATGTTGAGCGTCGTCTGTGTTGATTGTTTCAACCCACTCGCCTTCAGTGAGTTCCATTTCACCAGTACGGCAAACTTCGACTAACGCTTCATCGAGTCCTTCTTCTTTGTTTGGTGTGCAGTTGCATTGAGTGGAACACAAGAACATTGTTTCACCCGGACGATCTTGTTCGTGTTGGAATCCATACACGATGTCACCAATTGCAGGTAGGTTCATAGTTTTACCATTGTTCCATTGTCTGAATACCAAACTTCAGTGGGTTGATATGCAGCAATTGCCTCTTGACAAATCTTGCATGGCTTAGCACAGAGTAGTTCACTATCTGATCCATAACGAAAGACCATCAGTTTGTGAATGGGTTTGTCCTTGCAGCGCAGCATACAGAGGATTTCTGCATGTGCAAAGGGTTGGTGTGGATGACCGACCTTTTCAGCATAATAAGCCTGAATAGGATGTGTTTTTGTGTAGCTGTTTGTTGCTACAGCTAGTAGTCTTCCGCGTTTGTCAAATGCATGGGCAATTACCACATATCTTTTTTTAGTCATTTTTCTTTTTGTTAACTATTGGCACCATTTGAATTTCTACTTGAACTTCTACGGAGGTGATTGCATAGAATTGACAATCTTCCGCAGATACACAAATTCCAACGTGATCTTGAAATTTGTTGAATGCTTCTGTGAGGGTTTTACCTCGTTCACACTTATTGTTGTACACACACATGAACATGTTAGTTCCTTAGTAGGTATTTTGTGGAGGTTTTGAGAAAGTGTTGGATTGTTTCGTTAGGTATCAAGCGAACTCCTTGTGGAAACCGTCTTGTGCGTTTTTGATGAAGGTTTTCTCATCAATTTCGGGACATTCTTGGTAATATTCATGAGACAACATACGACCGGCTGACTTCATACGACCAACATGTTTGTTGTACATGTCTTTGAGATTGCACTTGGCTGCCGCCCAACCAACGACTTTGAATTTGTCATTGATGGTGTATGCAATGGTGAGACCGCCATGAGGTTTGATGCCTCCGTTGAGGTCTTTGTGACGGCAGTGAATGAATTTGATGTTGGATTGAGGACGTGTAGGCATTTCGTGACCGACCTTTCATGAATTGAGGAACCTCTCTGGTTGGATTTGAACCAACGACATGTCTATTTATTAGGATCGTCCCATGAACGTATTCATGGTCCCCTATAGATTGTTCTACCGTGCTGAACTACAGAGAGGGTTGGAGCGGGTGACGAGATTCGAACTCGCAAATTATGACTTGGAAGGCCATTTCCATCACCATTATGGACCCACCCGCTGTGAAGATTAGCGAAGTTGTGTGATCTTCGCCCGTTGTTCAATGTTGAACATCTTGCCCACGTACTTTGGCGTTGGTTCCAGTTTTTCATGGAGATTGGCGAAAATCTTGGGATGGGTGGTGGATGACAGCTTGGGTGAAACGTTGGCAATACGATTGTCTTTGGTAACGAGCATGATAGTTCCTTAAAAGTAGTTGATTGTGAGTGTGTCGTAGATACTTACAGTGGTAACTGATACTAGTTCCCACTTGTTGGTTGTTGGATTGAATTCTTTTACGATCATAGATTGAAATCGCCGTGATTTTGGTGTTGTGTTACACTGGGCTGGGTGTGGGAGATGTGAGACAAAAGAAAAGGCACAGCCGGTCAATGACCGACCATGCCTTCTGTGGAACTTATGCTGCCTTCGGGATACGACGGCGAGCAGGACGCGAACCTAGAACTTCCAGAGCGGCGAGTTCTTCGTCAACCTTTTCCATCGGTTCCGGCTCGTAACCTGCGTGACCCTTGGCGGATTCACCAGCACGACGACCACTGTCGAGCGCGTCGATGTTCTTGTTGAGGGTGTCAGCCGCCATCACACCTTCTTCGTAGTCCTGACCGTTGTCCTTGGCGACCTTTGCCAACTGACGGATGGTGCTGATGTCGTCCTCGATCATGAGGAGTTCAGCAGCTTGTTCAGCCGGATTGTTGCTATCCCAACCGGCAACCCATTCCAGAGTCTGGATAGCCTTGTCGAGTGCCTTAGCAGAGGACATGGCGTGGTGTTCGATGGTGCCACCCGTCGAGCCTTCGATCAGTGCAACGAAGCCTTCGATCAGATCGATCCGAGCAGCGGTCTTTGCTTCAGCCTTCTTGAGGCGATCGGCGCGGATGGTCTCAACGGAAACCTTCTTCACGCGAGCGAGGATAGTATCAGTTTCGGGCGAACCCTTCGGAGCGCTGACCACGGACATCTTCGCAACTGCTTCGAACAGTTGGTCAGAGGTCATGTAACCACGGGCACTAGAACTGGCATTCCAAGCGTGGAATTCATCAACGAGGACGTTGAGCTTGGCATCGGACAGATTGCGCTTGCCGGTAACACGCTCGTACTCGGAGAAGCCACGGGCCAGCGCGGACCAGCAACCGAGACTTGCGATGGCATCACGAACGCGTTCGGACGAGAGATTGGTCAGGTCCATGACGTAGAACTTGCCAGCGACCAGTGCTTGTTGCTCTGCCCGCTCGTGCTGAGAGAGGACGTGAGCAGGCATGTTGGGCGTGGTAAGAGCCTTGGCGTTGTCGACAATCATACGGACAGGTTGACGATCAGCAGCGATCAGGTTGGCGATGGAATTGCGGAGGGAAGAGATGAAAGACATTTGATGCTCCTTAGTAGGTAGTAGGTGTATGATGCACGATGCATCCCATAAGGTCGTATGACCGACCTTATAGGCTGAACCTTACGATAGTTCTTTGAGAAGATCACAAACTTCGGTGAAGTGAAGATCGTTCTCTTCGGCGTATACAGTGATTGCATCACGTAATTCAGTGAGTGCTGTGTCGTCGGTGAGGGACAGATCATGCAGATCAAGCAAGTCATTCAAGAACATGTTTTTTCTCCGTAGAAAAGAATGTTTAAGATTTCAGCGAGTGCACGTGCTTGACTTATTCTAGTAGATGCGAAACAGTCTGTTAATACACGACCCGCAGATTGTTTTTTCAACTCCAGAATAAGCTCTGGATTTTCTGTGGCCCATTGTTTCCAAAGGGCTAGATATTCTTCCCACAGGTTAACATCACGCAGAGGTGGTTTTCCTTTGCCGAGTCTCCAATTGTTACCATATTGTCTGTATCCTTTTACATCTAATTGATACGCTTCTTCAATGGTTCTACCATCAGCCAGTTTTGCATATAATGCACTGAAGCGTGCATCTCCTTTGCTGCTACATTCATAATTGAATTTGTTATATCTGGCCCACTGTTTCACTTTGTTTCTCCTTTGTTAAATTAAGCTGATCGTCAGCTACGTTAGTGCGGTGCCACGTAAACATGGCATAAGTCCATAAACGTAGCGGTTGTTATCTTTGTCCGTTCAGGACAAAGTAACTACCATGCGGAGTGTTGGACTATGAGCAGAATTGTCAATGATTGCGAAGCAACCAGCGTAGCTGGCAAGCGTGGGATGACTGTTGAGTACAATGATTGGTTCTAACGGAGTGTAGTGTGTCAGTATATATTGACGGTAAGCGCGCAGTCATTGACTATTATGCGTCTCCATGTTAAAATCTATAGCACTAATGTTGATGATGATATATGTGGGAAAGCGGTTCTCCTCGGAGCGGCAGCGGAGAGGCGTGGGTACTAGCTGCGACCAACGGGAGCAGTTCATGTCGCGATAGCGACCGTCGTTACTTCTCGGTTGTGCGTAAGCCCACCGCAGGTGCATTACACAACACGCAACGCGTGTACAAGCAGTGGTCTATGGTGATAACCAGTAGATACAGACAAGCAGGAAGAATGTACCAGTTAGGATGTCTTCAATAAGCACAGCTAGCTTGGAACGCATAGGAGAGCCTCCAGTGAGTTAATGTAGTGGAAGGTATACCAGCATATACCACAACCAACGATCGTTCAACTGAGAGCGATTGTGATAGCTTGCTGAGGATTATATGAAGCCAAAGACACCTGTAATTTGTGAAGACAAAGGGTAAAGTGGGGGAAGGGTATGTATTTGATTGTATACATACACCCATGAAGGTATATATTACTAAAGTCATAGAGGGTGTGATTGTGTTAATATTTAATGAAGGGGGTAGGGGGGAAAAGGAGAAAGTTGTGGTTTTAACTAATCACACACTGACCAAATTTTTATAATTTTTTAAAACAGGTCTATTGAGGGGGGGATATGTTACTGTTAGTTGACACGTTCGCTCCGGTGGGTTGGTATACCCATCCTCGCGTGGGGGCTGTAGTCTATGCCCCCTAACAATTATATTAATATAAAAACATATATAGTTATTATTTCGTATATATAAAAACCATATATACTCATAATAACTAATAATACTAAATATAAATCCAATAATATAAAAGACATATTATTGTCTTTATATTAAGTATTATATATAAATAATAGATTATAACATACTATGGTCTTAAAGTCAATAACTATCCTTGGTCTTGAATAAATATTTATTTCGTCTTACCACTTGACAATATTAACTTTGTCTGATATAATATTATTATAGTATAGCTATATCTGTCTTAGGCAAATTGTTGCCGCGACATTTATGTCTTAGGAGACAACATGGGTCGTTTAATCTACGTAAAAACTAAAAAAACTAAAGCACATGAACCCGGACATTGGTCTGAGACTAAACGTATACAAACGGTAACAACCTATTTGTCTACTGGTAATCTCACAGAAACCTCCGCGATTATGGGAATTCCATACAAAACACTCCAACAGTGGAAAGCCTCTGATTGGTGGAAGGATATGGAGAAGACAATTCGTTCTGAAGAAGAACTACAATTGGACGCGAAACTCACCAAGATCATAGACAAGACCTTGGAAAAGTTGGTCGATTCAATCGAAAATGGCGAACATATTTACGATCAACGCACAGGCAAGATCAAACGTATGCCAGCTAAAATGCGCGATCTGAACAATGCATTCAACACTATCCTAGACAAGCGTCAGCTTATTCGTAAGCAACCTACTAAGATTGTTGAGCAGACTTCAACTGCAACACAATTACAACAACTCGCCGATTCCTTCGCAAAGTTCGTACAGAAAAAAGTAGACGAGCTTCCAGAAGTTGAGTATATTGAAGGCGAAACTGTCATTCAACAAGAGGACGGATCATATGCAGTTGCTGACAAAAATTTGTAAGAAGTGTGGTGTAGATAAGCCCCACTCTGAATATAGTCACAAACGTGCAAAAGGTCGTAAGCCTGCTTTGCAACCTAGGTGTAAGACATGTTCCTCCGAAGACACTCAGTTATGGAGAGACTCTCAAAGTATTGATCGATTAAAAGATCTATATCTACAACGTACCTACGGTGTTACATTGCAATGGTATCAAGACACATTAGCACTACAACACAATGCTTGTCCTTTATGTGGAACGTCTTTTACTTTCCACGGAGAACTTAATGCAGATTCCCCTGTATTAGACCACTGCCACACAACTGGCAAGGTTCGTGGAATTATTTGTAATGAGTGTAATAGAGGTCTTGGTTACTTTCATGATAACCCTGAGGCACTTCGTAAAGCTGCCCGATACTTAGAGGAATCTTAAATGCCTTTTATGAAAAATGGAAAACGCGACTACAAGGCCGAGCTACATTGGGAACACACGAAAAAGAAGAATCGTGTGAAGGACCGGGCACAGCGTAACTCAGCGAGGTCCGCCGTGGCAAAAGCTAAAGGTACTTCCCCAACTAAACTTAAGGGTGATGTTGGTCATAAGAAAGCAGTTAGTAAGGGTGGTCAGAACGGTTTAGCTAATTTATTCGTTCAGAATCCCGGAGAAAATCGTTCCTTTAGTCGGAACAAGAATGGGAGCATGAAGTCTGAAACTTCTAAGCGAGAAAAAAAGAAATGATTCTTCAAACAGATTTGGCATATCTTGCTGGATTGATTGATGGTGAAGGAACTATTTCATGTTCTGTAAATAAAACTGCTAAAAATGTTTTGGCCTTACAAAAACAACTTAGTATTTTTAATACAAACCTTCTACTAGTTTCGTGGATCACTTCACGTTTTGGTGGGAGAGTTCACAGTAGGGTTCGTTCTGAAAAGTGGAAAGAAGAGCACCAAGTTAAATGGTCTGCTACAGAAGCAGTTGTTATTTTAGAGTTAGTTCTTCCTTATTTAGTAATTAAAAAGGAACAAGCTGAGATTTTTATTGCTTTACATAAGACAAAATCTAACTCAGTTTCTAAAGAAACTCATGAATATCGACAACGCTTATGCGACCGTATTCAGGAGTTAAATAAACGTGGACCTTCTCGTTAAACCGGCTGCACCACCTAAAATAGTTTTTCCTAAACTAACAAAAGAAATTATTGAGGGTTTCGCTAGTTCCTGTCTAGTACAATACTTCGACGAAGCTTCTCAATTTGCCGAGTTCCATCGAAATTGGTGGGAACTTTGTTGCTCTGATGACAAGTTCGTTGCTTTTTGTGCACCCCGAGGACACTCAAAGTCAACCACAATTACAATTACATACACATTAGCAGAAGTTCTCTTTCGTCAAAGTAGGTTTGTTGTCATTGTCGCGGATACTGAGTCCCAAGCAGCACTCTTTTTGGGACAAATCAAACAGATTTTATATAGTTCTAATCAGATTCATTCTTTGTTTGGCTTATCAACCAATGAAAAGGGAGTAGAGTTTGAGAAGGACACTGAAACAGATATCATTGCCTCTTTTACTGATGGTTCTAAATTTAGAATTATTGTAAAGGGAGCAGAACAAAAATTACGAGGTCTTTTGTGGAGTGGGCAACGGCCAGACTTGATTGTTATTGACGACATTCTTAATGAGGAACTCGTAGCCAATAAAGATCGACGGGATAAACTACGTCGATGGATCTATGGTTCACTCATTCCGTGTAGATCTGAGAGAGGCAAGATTCGCTGGGTTGGCACACCAATGAATTTGGATGATCCACTTGAGGCTTTGATGCCCCGAGAGAATGCTAAGGACACAATAGTAGAAGACCTCAAGGTATGGTCTCCCAAAAAGAAGGGTATGTGGAAAGCTGTTAAATATCGTGCACATAATGCTGATTTTTCCAAGCTTCTCTGGCCTGAGCGTAAGACTAAAGAGTTCTTCCAAGAACTTAAACAGGACTTCGCAGAGCAAGGTATCCCAGAAGTATATGCATGTGAGATTCTTTGTAACCCAGTAGATGACTCCATTCGTTACTTCCGCAAGGGTGACTTCCTAACTATGACAGCAGAGGATTTAAAGAAGAATAAAACATTCTACATCACAGCAGACTTGGCAATTTCAGAGAAAGATCGTGCTGACTACACAGCTATCCTTGTGGGTGGTATGGATTCGAATGGTCAACTGCACATTGTAAATTGTATTCGTGAACGTTTGTCTGGTGATGAGATTGTGGCTACATTGTTGTCTCTACAGAAGGTGTATAATCCTTTAGCTGTAGGTATTGAAGACACACAAATCTCGAAAGCTATTGGTCCATATCTCAATCGTGAGATGGCTGAGACAGGTACATATATGAATGTGCTAATGCTTAAGCCCCACAGACAGGATAAGATTCAACGTGCACGATCCATCCAAGCTCGTATGCGGGCAGGTATGGTTAAGTTCGACAAGCAAGCTGACTGGTGGTTAACATTTGAAGATGAGTGTATGTCCTTCCCTCGTGCAAAGCATGATGACGTTGTGGATGCATTATCTTATCAGGGTATCCTAATTGATTTAATGACTGAGGGTTTAACCTCTGATGAAATCAAAGAGGAAGAATATGAAGAAGAATATGAACGCTCTGGCAATCATGATGAAGGCAGAGATTTAATGACGGGTTACTAATGAAAATTGAAACTATACTAGGTTCTGTTAATGTTGCTGAAAAGCTAACAGACGAACAACTACAAAAGATTGGTGATACCGCAGTTTCTGGTTATGAGACTGACCTTGAATCTCGTCGCCCTTGGGAACAAGATTTAAAGACATGGACAGAACTTGCTCTACAAGTTACTTCACAGAAAACCTTTCCTTGGCCCAACGCTGCTAACATTAAGTATCCACTTCTTGCTACTGCTGCTATGCAATTCGCAGCCCGCGCATATCCTACACTAGTTCCTAGTGATGGTAAGATTGTTAAGTGTCGTGTCGTTGGATATGACATGGATGGTCAGAAGGCTGCTCGTGCACATCGCGTGTCCAAGCACATGTCTTATCAACTCCTTGATGAGATGGAAGATTGGGAAGAGGATATGGATCGTCTTCTCATTGCTCTTCCAATTGCTGGCACATGTTTTAAGAAAACTTATTGGGACGCGGGTAAACAACGTAATTGCTCAACACTAGTCCTACCAAAAACACTTGTTGTAAATTATTATTGTAAGTCTCTTGACGAAGCTGAACGTGTTACTGAAGTTCTCTTTGCCACTAAACGTAAAATTACTGAACGTAAAAATCAGGGTGTGTATCTGGATGTTGATCTAGGTGATCCACAGGCAGATGTATCTGATCCAACCACCGCAGTTAATACAGCTTTTCAGCATTCTGCTGTTGAGGATGAAACAACTCCTTATACTCTTTTAGAGCAACACACATATCTAGATTTGGATGATGATGGATATAGTGAACCTTACATCGTTACAGTAGACCTTGCTTCAAAAAAAGTTCTGCGCATTGTTCCTCGCTTTGCTGAGGAGAGTGTGATTGTAAACGAGAAGCAGAAGGTTGTGTCCATTGAGGCTATTCAGTATTATACTAAGTATAGTTTCATTCCTAATCCTGATGGTGGTTTCTATGATATTGGTTTTGGTCGTCTACTCGGCCCTATTAACAATTCTGCTAATACTATTATTAATCAGTTGGTCGATGCGGGTTCGCTCTCTAATCTTCAGGCTGGATTCATTGGTAAAGGATTACGAATCAAAATGGGCGAGTCAAGGTTCCAACCCGGAGAGTGGAAAGCAGTAAACGCAGTAGGTGATGATCTCAAGAAACAGATTTTCCCTCTTCCGGTTCGGGAACCTTCACAAGTCCTATTCAACCTTCTAGACCTTCTATTGAAGTCTGGAAAAGAATTGGCCTCAGTAGCAGAAATTTTCGTGGGTAAAATGCCGGGACAGAACACTCCCGCCACGACTACTATGGCGACTATTGAACAAGGTATGAAAGTATTCACGGCTGTGTATAAGCGTGTGTATCGTTCACTTACCTCTGAGTTCCGCAAGATTTATAAACTTAATCGTACCTATCTAAATCCAGAAGAGTATATTGATGTTCTGGATATTGAAGTTCCCCAATCGGATTATCTAGGTTCTGAGAATGATATTATTCCTGGTGCTGATCCTACAGCAGTTTCTTCACAAGAGAAGCAGGCTAAGGTTCAAGCCTTGATGCAACTTCTTCAGTTAGGTACAATTGATCCAATGGCTGTTACACAACTATATCTAGAGGCTCATGAGATTGCCGAACCTCAGAAATATATGAAGCAACCTAGTCCACCCCCGCCTGATCCTAAGATGGAAGCTATCAAAGCTAAGGCACAGGTAGATCAGCAAAAAGCTCAAATGGCTATGCAAGTTGCAGAGCATAAGTTACAACTAGAAGGTGCATCTAAAGAACAAGAAATGCAACTACGCGCTGCGCAAGTTCAACAAGAACTAAAAGCTAAGCAACTAGAATCTGTTCTTAAGGGGCAACTAGCACAACAAGAAGCACAACAAAAGATGCAAATTACTGCTGCAACTACACAACAACAGTTAGTTCAGAAACATATTACGCATCAACAACAAACGCAGCATCAAGCCGAAGCTGCAAAAACACAACAACAAACTCTAAAGAAGAGGGCAAACCAGAATGGCAATTCCAAGTCAAAGTGATTTTGAAAACTGGAAGGGTGACTTTGTAACCAAAGCATTCTTTCATGCTGCCCAAGAACGTATCGAAGGCGCAAAGGATATATTATCCGTTCAAGCAGGTCTGAATGCAAATCAGGATAATTATCTCCGTGGTTTGATTCAAGCGTATCGAGAGATTCAAGATTTTCGAATTGATGATCTGGAGGGTGTAGAATGATTCTTCCCCTCCTACATACAATTCTCATTAAGCCAGACGAAGTGGAAACTAAGACTGCTAGTGGGATCGTGATTCCTGATATGGTAACTGAGAAAGAACGTAAAGCAGTTGAGTATGGAACCGTTGTTACAGTTGGGCCTCGCGCCTTCATTGATTACGGCAGTGACCCAACGATTCTGAAAGGTGGTGATCGAGTCTCCTTCGCACGTTACAGCGGCAAGGTCATTAAAGATAAGGATGGGACTGAGTTTGTCCTAGTGAATGATATAGATATTCTCGCAAAGATTGAGGACTAAGAATGAGTGAAGAACTACAAGCAGTTCAAACAGAAGTTGTACCTGATACCCCAGTTGTAGAAACTCCTGAGTCTACTCCACAAGTAGACCCGATTGAAACAGAGGCCCGTGAACAGGGTTGGAAACCTAAAGAAGAGTATGAAGGTGATCCAACTAAATGGCGTCCTGCTAAAGAGTTTGTAGAACGTGGTGAGTTGTTTGGTAAGATTGATCACATGGGTAAGGAACTTAAGGAAACCCGTAAGGCACTTAAGATGCTTCAAGATCATCATACCAAGGTTCGTGAAACAGAGTATAATCGTGCATTGACTGAATTGAAGGCGCTTCAAAAGAAGCATCTAGAAGAAGGCAATTCAGACGGGTATCTCGAAACCACAGAACTTCTAACAGACCTAAAGGCTGAACAAAAGGCCCGAGAGGTTGTACAACAGAATACTCCTAATCAACCTGATCCGCGATTCCTTAACTGGGTATCTGCGAATAAGTGGTATGAGAAGGATACTGAAATGCGTAAATATGCTGACACTTTGGGAGCCGGTTATGCTGCAAGCAATCCGGGCATTGATCCTGAAGAAGTTCTTCAGTATGTGACAAAGGAAGTACGAACCCGGTTCTCAACTAAGTTCGTAAATCCTAATAGAGAGAAACCTTCTACAGTTGAAGGGGCCAGTACAGGGGCAGCTAACAAGAGTTCGTTTGAACTTACCGATGAAGAACGTAAAGTAATGAATACGTTTGTTCGTGCAGGTGTTATGTCCAAAGAAGATTATATTGCACAAGTTAAGCAAATGAGAGGTGTCAAATAATGAGTCGAGTTACTAAAGAACGCGTAGCGCGTAAATCGTTGAATCAGCGTGGCCCACAATCCATCGCTGGGGATAAAGACCCCAACTATGTCTATCGTTTCGTTAATGACACTGGTAGTCGTATTGCTAATTTCCAAGCTGCTGGATATGAGTTCGTTCAGGACACTGACCTAGTAGTTGGAGATTCTCGTGTGTTTGATCCTTCTGATATTGGTTCCGGTAAACGGGTTACTAGTAATGATGGTACTGTTTCTTACCTAATGCGTACTAAGAAAGAATACTATGAAGAAGATCAAGCTGCAAAGGCTGCTCAAATTAATGAAACTGAGCAGGCAATGAAACAAGAAGCTTCTCAAGGTATGTACGGTAAATTAAACATTACCTGATGCTCTGAGGTTAGCTTCTATTAACCTCAAAGGAAAATATAAGTATGGCAAATACTTCCAAAATTAACGGTTTTCGTCCCGTTAAACATGTTACTGGTGCCCCATATAACGGCCAAGCTAACATTTACGGTGTCGCTTCTGGTGACTCCACTGCACTTTTCGTAGGCGATGTTGTTAAACTCGCTGCTGATGGTAATGCTGCCGGTATCCAATATGTAACTGCACATGCTGCTGGTGTTGCTGGTACTGGTCAACCTGCTCTTGGCGTCGTTGTTGGTGTTATCAATACCAAGCTCGATCCAGTTGATGGTCGCATGTCTGGTGGTAGTATCTCTCTTGATACTCCAGTATATCGCCCCGGTTCTGTTGAACAGTATGTTCTTGTATCTGATGCTCCTGATCTAATTTATGAAGTTGAGGCAACTGCTGCTGGTTCGGCGTATTCCTTCGCTGTTGCAGACATTGGTCAAAATGCAAACATCTTCGCTGGCTCCGGTTCTACTACTACAGGTAACTCTGCCCACTCACTAAACATGTCTGACAAGGGTACTGCTGCAACTCTACCGTTTAAGATTCTTGGTGTGAGCAAGAAGATTGACAACGAAGTAACTGGCAACTATACTAAAGTTCTAGTTCAAATCAATAACCACCAGTTCAAGTCTGTCGGAACTGTAGGCGTTTAATAGAAAGGTATAGAAAATGTCAGGTATTATTACTAGTTCCAGTTTTGCAAAACTACTCTGGC
>OFRF01000324.1_pt1 | contig 12195 bp, 8 predicted proteins | sample 1543081 | NCBI WGS metagenome assembly OFRF01 (sample SAMN07774232, study PRJEB24372) | wastewater metagenome
TCACATCAACCGGATAGCCCGCGCCCTGGCGCTCATAAAGATCGCCCGCCGCCGTGTAATGGTCCACCACGTTGTAATTGTCGTAGAGGACTTTGTAGAATTCGCGCTTGGCCTTGCCGTTGTAGCCGTCCGAACGGGATTCGTCGCTCTTGGCCAGCTTATTGATGCCGCCAAGGATCAGTGCAGCCTTGCCGTCCGGGCTCATGGTTTCCAGCGCCTTCAGCGCAATGGCATGGTCAATCTCGCCGGTCACATAGCCCGGCTGGATGGTCGCCATATCGAACCGGCGGGTTGTGCCATCATCAAGCCGCACGACGCCAAATGGGGGATTGGCGATAACCCGCTCCACTTTCAGGCCGGGGGAATACTCCGAAGCGTCCTCGCGGCGCACTTTGGCGAACCCTTGGGAATCCAGCGCGTCGGCGCGGTCTTTGTTCAGTTCATTGACGATTGATTTGTTCGGGCTGGCGGTGATGAGCAGCATGCCGTTGCCAGCGCTCGGCTCGTAAACCGTGGTGGTTTCGTCAATGCCCGCCGCGTGCGCGGCCAGATAGGCCAGCGGCGCGGGTGTCGAATAGGCCTGCTGCTGGATGCTGGTGCCTGTGCGTGTGCCAAGGCGCGGCTGGCGGCCGTAGAGGTCAACCAAGGCGTCGTACGTCGCCTCTGCGCTCTTGCCTTCCTCGACAATCTCGCGGGCGGCCAGAACCACGCCAAGTTCAATCATTTCCTCGACACGCTTGGCGTCAAGATCGCCCTGTCCCTCGTCGCGCGCGAATTTGCGGGCTTCAAGGATGGTGCGGAAGGACCGGCCATCAAGGAAGTATTGTGCCACCTTGGCCGGGAACAATTCTGCTGGCGTTGTTTTGGCAATCGTTTCACGCGTGGTCTTGAGCGGAGCGTCAGGCACATAGCCCGGCGCTTCGGGTTCCTGCGTCGGCGTGGCCTCCTGCAGATCAATCTTGCCGCTTTCCACTTCGCTGATGAAGCGGATCACATACTGACGCATATTCTGAATGGATTCGTCGGGAATGCCTTCCTTGCGGAAATGCGCCAGCAGCGCCCGGACCATCGCCTTGATGTCCTTCGCAGCCGCAGCAAAGTGCGCCACGCCAGCCTTGAAGATCGGGACGGCCTGCTTGTAAGTTTCTTCGTCGAATGACAGGCCAGAACCAATGCGGCCCGGCTTTGCACCGAACAGTGCAGCGGCAGCCTTCGTGACTTCATCCAGCCCCATGGCGACGTTTTTGACGGCGCTCTTGGCGGCTTGCACCGCTGTTGGCGCGGGATTGCTTCCAGTTTTTTGTGAAAACCGGTGTTCGGCATAATCGAGACCGATCTTGGTGATTTGTTTTGCGCCCAAAAATGTTTCATCCGGGCTCTGCAGGACACGTTCACCTGAAACCGTAGCAATAACCGCTCCGTTCTTGACCTTTTCCCGCACAAGATCACGGCGCGAAACATGACGCCCTTTGTAATTGACCATTGCCGCCAGGGTTGAAACTGCTCGCCCGGCAGCCATTGGGGTCATGCCATCGGTGAACCCGTCGAGGTCTTGTTTTGCAGATTCTTCTTTGGCCTTCTTGTCTTCTACTTCTTGATCCCGTGCGCGGGAAATGATGTTTTCGGCGTCAACACGCTTTGCTGTATCTATGTCGCTTTCGGAATTTGCGACAATCGACCTTTCGCCTTCTGTTCGAACCCAATAAACCGGCTTCCCATCGCGATCTTCAATTTTTTCAACGCGCTTTGTGCCGTCCGGTGATGCCCAACTGTCACCAACTTTGAATTTAAGCTCTTTTTCGGCAGCCGGTGATTTTCCCGCCTCAAATTCCTCATCGAAGATCGCGCCGATTTCTTCTTCGCTGGTTAGGCCCTTGGAACTGTCTTCCTGTCCTTCGGCAGACCCGGCCGGGCGATCCGCAGCGCCCGGTTGTGTTTGAGCATCACCATCAGGCTTTGCGCCATTCTCAGATACCGCTCGCGCTTTACGGGGTCCACGGCCTGCTTTCCCAGTTCCCGCAGCCGCTTCACCGACGCCTCCAGCGCCGTCGGCGGCAAGCTTTTCTCGTTCAGGTTTGGTCTGGTCGGGTTGGCTGGCTTCGGCTGTTGTGGTGCTCCCGGCGTCGGGATTGGCCGGCTCGGGCGCGGTGTCGCCAGCGGGTTGCTCTCGCTTGCCATTTGATACTCCTGATTCAGCTTCGGCAACCTGCACAAGCGCCTCGGCATAGGCGATAACAGGATCAAGCGCCGGGTCTCCTGCCATGCGCTCGGCGGCTATTGTCACGGCCTCAAATATAATCTGATCTTCGGCAACGCCGGATTCGATGATGATCTGGCGCAGAAGTCGTTCATTGGCTTCAATGATATTGGCAGCCAGCCATGGCTTTGACAGATCAGGCTGACGAAATTCACTGCGGCCAGCTTTGAAACCTTCGGTCGCTGGCCCGGCAAACAAATCAGCGGGGGTGTTGGCTCGGGGAGCGCGAGATGCAGCCCTACGTTTATCTCTTTCTGACAACAGTATTTCCGCCGTCGCCGCCGACATTGTTCCGTTGTCGTTAATTTCAAGACCGGCCTTCCGAAGGGCACTTATTTCCTCTGCATTCATCAGAACGCGAACGGTTGTTGCGTCAGGGTTCGGACGAGCGTTCATTAACTCGCTTGTAATATTGCCGACAACATCATCAGAAAGTTGGGAAAGGTCTGGAGCCTTGGCGCGTGTACCTGCGCTTTGTTGAGAAGAATGTCTTTTAATGAGCGCCCGCATATCTCCTTGGAAAGAAGGGCCGCGCTCAATCTTGGCATAATCATTTGCAAATGATTTCAAGTCATCAATGGTTTTTAGCCCGCCGTTCTCGCGCGCAATCTTGGCTGCCTGCAAAAGTGTGCTTTCGGCTCCGGCCTCTTTCGTGACACCTGCCTGAACCTTCTCCCAAAGCCCGTCATACATGGAATCAACCATGCCGCTGGCCACACCACCAAAAGCGCCGGGAAGTTCATTCGAATTGTTCGCTGTTTGTGGCTGTGTTGGCTGAACGGAAGCAGGCCGCGCTTGCGGGCCCGGGTCAACAATCCCATTGTCCTGCGCCTCTGCAACAGCATCGCGCCGCATGGCGGGCGGCATAGCCGCTATTTCCACGTCCTCGTAGCCGATTTCGCGCAGGATGCGGGTTTCTGGCGTGTCGGGAATATCGGCCGGCACGGAAGCCGATGTTTCACGGGAAACATCTGGGATAGGGGGGGCGGGTTCGGTCTGAATGGGTGGTTGGGTTTCAGATAAACCCTGGGTGGGTTCATTCACAATCTGGGGTGGATTTGGCGCAACCTGGGGGGTAATTGCAGACGACGCGGTGACACCCGGCGGAACCATAGGGGGAGCCTGCGGAACCTGCCCCGGAGCCTGCTGCTGGCGCTCCTGCGCCTGTCGCGCGATTGCTTCCTTGACGATGGTTTCCACCATGGCCGGATTGGCAATGTCGCCTTCAGGCAATTGAGGAATGCGGCCCTGTGCTGCGCCTGCGCCAGAAAGACGGCCAACGCCACCGATGGCGCCCGCCATCAAGCCGCCCGTCAGCGCGCCAATCAGGGCGTTCTCGGCCACGTCTTTCATAATATCCGTGCCCTTGTTGAAAAGGCCCCATTGCGCGAAATTGTCCGCAAGCTGCTGCGCGGCCTCTTGGAACCCTTCTTCGCCGGATTCCTTCAGCACCATGCCCAGATAGCGCTTCACACCGCCACCGGTCATCTTGTCCACACGGTCGGCAATTCCGCCCAGGCCAATGAACCCCTCGCTCGATCCGATGGCCGCGCCGGTCATGTACGCCTGAAACTTCGCCCAGCCCTTTTGCCCGGCTTCTTCCGCCTGCCGGTAATACTGCTCGGCATTCTGCGCTGCGCCAGCGCCTGCGGCCGAAGCCTTTGCGGTCAGACCGGCGGCGCGGCCAAAAGCGCCAGAGATCATGAACCCAATGGAAGAACCAAGACCCTGCGCGAGCTTGCCGGAGATTTCTTCCTGCCGGGCAGGGTCGATATTCACCCCTTCGGTCATCGCCTTCGATGCGGCCGCAGCTTTCTTGGCAAGACCAGCATCGAGGCCCATCGCTTCGAACGGCCGCGCCAGACCAGCAACAATATCCGGCGGCATGGTGACGATGGCTTGGGCGAACCGGTTGGCCGCATTGCTCCAGGCTGATTGTGTCGGAGGGGCGGACGCATTTGCCGCATTCAGGCCAGCGCGGGCAAGGCGCAACGCCTCGGCAGCATCGGCCAGTTCATTCTCGAAGCCCATGCGGCGCGCATAAGACCCGCCGCCCTTCTTTGGCATGGGCATTCCACGGATTCGCTCGGCACGCTGGGCCAACCCACGATACCGCTGATCAGCTTCTTCAAGCGCTACCTGCGCACTCTGGATCTTCGCCTGCCGTTCCTTGTAACCTTCTTCGGCGGTCAGGAAGTTGTTTCCAAAGATACCGCTCTCTGTCGTGCCTTTTTGCATCGCTCGCGCGCGGCCAGGATCATCGAGCGGCGCAACTTCTTTGTTTGGGTCAATCTGGCGTGCAGCGATCACCTGCTCAGGCGTTTCGATGCCAACCTTGTTCCCCGGCGCGGCGTTCTTGCTGATTTCGGCAATTTGGCCTGGGGCCGTTGATGTGGTGCCTACAGCAGCCTTGACCTCAGTCCCATCAGGCTTGCGTTCGGTGACGACCAGCGGCGGCTCGCCCTTGGCAACGCGGCCCTGTATATCGTCCTTGCTGTGCGGCCCGAGGCCAAGCACATCATTTTCGCGCGCGGCCTTCGATGCCGCCGTGATCTTCTCGGCGTCTGTCTGCTTGGGGTCGAAGTGGAACGCCCCGCGTTCAGTCTCAACACGAGACAGATAATCCGGGACTGACGGCTCAGGCGTGCCTTTTGGATACATCACGGCAGGCTTGCGCCCCTCTTGGACGGCCTGCACCTGAGCGGCAAGTGTTGCCGGGGCCTCAGGCACATTCATGCCGGTATCGTTGCTTTCGATCCCCCATGAGCGTTCGACCATGCGGCGGCGCTCGGCTGCCGACGGCCATTCCAGATCAAGTTTTGGTTTTTGCTCTGGTTGCTGGGCCTGCTGCTGCGGACCGGAGAACTGAGCCCACGGGCCATCGTTTTCCGGCGCGGCAGGCTGAGTTTTGAACTGGCTCCAGGGGCCGTCAGCCATCAGATTTTTTCCCATGCTGACGGATCACCGGGGTTCCCGCCCTTGAATTTCCATTTTGCGCCGTTCCAGTCCATGGTCCCACCTGCTTCAGGCGGCGCAATGGGCTTTGGCTTCGGCATGGCTGGTGCGGCTGCCGCTGCCGGGGGCTGCTCTTGCGCACCACCGGGGCGATTCCATGGCTGGTCCGCCTCCCATGCCGCCATTGCCTTTTTCCGGCTCTCTGACTGCGCTTCCGTCGGATATTGTCCGCCGTTCTCGCGCGCAATTCGTGCGGCCGCATCGCGGCGGGATAGTTCGATCATTCGCGCACGCTGCAAGGGATCGAGCGCGCGTTTGTTGGTCGTTGACGCACGCTCGCGCGCCGCTGTCTGCTGGTTTCTGGCGTCGAGACTGCCGGTATAATATTTCTCCATGATGTCGTTGCGACGATCTGTCTGGCCAAGTTTCCGGTCCTCGCCGGCGAAACTGCGCTGCAGCAACAGATTATCGAGAGCCGCCTTGCGCGCGGCGTTGTTTGCATCATCCTGCCCCTTCATTCCAGCAGCAAGACCGGACGCCACCGCCCCCCACCGGCTTTTGCCTTTGGCAAGATTGATCGCATTCACCGCGGCATTGCCCATGCCTGTGCCGCCGCCCGGCATGCCACGCAATTGCGCCAGAACCTGCGCTTGTGGTGTTGATGGGTTGGCGCTGGATGGCGTGGACTGGCGAACTTGTGCCATATTTCCGGGCACTGGCGCGGCGGCGCGGCCAATTGCCGGGACCGAAGGTGCGGCGCCAGCGCTTGGGGCGCTTGGCTGCCCTGCCTGTCCTCCGCCAATCTGCGGCAAGGCCGCGCCGACGAGCATAGGCAATGCGCCGGGCGGCTGACCTTGGCTCATGGGAACCGCAGCCGCAGGACCGCGCGCCATTAACGGCAATTGCCCTGCCTGTCCACCATTGGCTAATGCTATTTGTTGTTCCGGCGGCATGAAGCCATACATGCTTGAAAGCACTTCCTGCAAATTCATCGCATCCACCTCAGATCAAAGACGACAGCAAAGCAATAGCGGTATTGTCCGGCTGGCTTGTTTGGCTGGTGCCCTGTGAAGCCGTATTCTTCGGGATCATCGCCAGCATCTGCGCGAGCTGCATGTATTGCTGCAGCGGGGCCTGCTGGTTTTGCGTGTTCAGCGCAATATCGTTCTGGATTCCAGTCTGGCCAACCGCCTGCTCGCCCTGGCCGATGGCGGAGAGCAACTTGGCCAGTTCAGTTTGCTGCCCGAATGAGTTCTGCCCGATGGTCGATTGCGCCCCAATCCCGGACAGATAGCGATTAAGGTCAGAATCGCGCTGGGAAACGCCGCTCGAAAAGGCCTTGTCATAAGCGGCCGCCGTCGCATCCCCCACATTCCGTTGACGGTCCCGCTCCAGAAGCGCCCGCTGGACGCCGCTCGCACTGTCTCCGAACGCGCCGGCCATTGCCGATTCCGCACCCAGCGCGGCATTCTTATCGCGCGCGGCTTCATTGATATTCCGGAGCGTTGGAGACAACACTTGCTCAGTGTATGGGCTCATATAATCCTGAACGGTCTTTGAAGGATCAAGAGATCCCATGAAAGCCGTCGCATTGGTCGAAGCGGCCTGCGTGTTCGGATCGATCTGACCAAGCATATTCGAAAGGTAGCCCTTACTCTGGTCCCATGTGCTGCCGAAGTCCGCAGCAGATGGCCCGGCATAGGACTGCCAAGGATTTTCCGCAACCTGCTGTCCGGCCTCGCCAACAATGGACCGGCCATAGTTTGTGACCCATGGATCAAAGCTGTTTGACTGATTGGTTGTGGTTGTGGATTTTGATTTTCCGCTCATGATGCTTCTGCCTCAAGAGTTATGACTGCGCCCGCTGGGCGAAATGCGAATTGTTCGCCAATCTTGGCGAATCCATCACGCGCACGAGCCCGCGATTTGTTGAAAACAATCATTGTGGCGTGACCAAACCCCCGGTCGAAGGTGATCTTTCGCGCTGCGCTGAACAACGCCCGCGCCGTATCTGGATAGCCTCGATATTCTGGCCGGACATAAGCCCACTGCTCGACAAACTGCGGCTCGTCCGAATACCAGAAGTCCATTTCCACAAGGCCAATTGACCCAATCAGGTCGTCACCATCAAAGATCATGGCCGCGCCACGATCTTGCACGCATTGATAGATCGAGACAAACATCTTGTCCGGGTTCATGGGCGCCCGGCCAACTTCCTTCCAGATGTCGAGCATGAAGAATTGCGCCAATTCCTTTGCATCAGCATCGTCCGCTGCATATCTCCAGCAAATATCACGACCCACGAGTTGTTCCCCGCTTGTGAATATCAGAGATCAACGTCCCGACGACATTGCAAAGATCGCCAAGAGTCGCACCGGTGCAGTCCAATGTCCGGGTTTCAGTCAGATTGGTGATTGTAAAGGCGTCCGCAACTTCGGCAATATCCTCTTGCGAGGCAAGCGCCAATTCCCGCACGGCTCCCAATAACCATGCAATTGCGCCTGCTGAATCGTTGGGGGCTGATGACGGAAAGGATACTGGCCTCATCGTTGCGACCCCTGCTGAATTTCAACGCGAGGAACACCAAGCCGGAAATCACACCCGATTCCGGCCCCTTCCATCCTCATGGCGACCTGCTGCCCTGACAGTCTCGGATACACCGATGAATCGTCCGGCCCTGCTGTCACCACTTCACTGGCAAGAACAGTCGCATTGGCCGGCGTTCCTTCGTAAGCAGATATTGTGATGTCGATGTCCCCAACCTGCCGTTGCATGTCCATTTCAATCCTGAACACTTCGGCCCATGCGCCAGAGTTTCGCAATTCAACTGGTGCGTGTTCAATGTGCCAGGCCAATTCTGCTGAAACTCCATCATCCCCTTCAGCATCAAGACCCGTTTCATGTTCAAAGATGTATCCACCTGTCGATGCCATATAGGGCTTTGATCCGCCAATGCGCGCGTGCGATGTGCGCTCGGCTGTTCCATGAAACCAGAACTGGCCCTCGTAGTTGAACACTGCATAGATGGTTGGCTCATCATTTGAGCCCACAACGAAGTGGAACCATATTTCTGAATATCGCGGGTTCACCCAAGCGAATGTCTTGACGCCGAAGCTTGGGCGAATCTGCCTGAACACCCATTCCGCAATATCGTCTGAGTTCGGAATTTTCGCCAATCCATTGCGATATTGGAAGAAAGCATCTTTCGCCGCCCAATAGGCCACGCCATTATGGACAACGAATGCCATTGGACCTATCAGGCCGCAATCCTCGCCAAGCAAACTGGTCGTGAACACGAGCCGCGACCCGGTGTATTGCTTGGAATAGAGAGCGGTATCAGTCCACAAGAGCGCGATACGCCCGCCCAGATCAGCGCCAGCAACAACCTTTGTGCCTTTCGAGAGGCGCGAAAGCGTCGATGGAGACCCCAGAGAACCGGAAGTTGCCGTGTAATCCCAGTCCAGATAGTCACCCTGCGCGCAAGTGAACACTTCCAGAAGATCACGCGTGCCGCTTGCATTCGTTCCGAAGGCGATCAAAATTCTTTCAGCCGTGATGAACAGGCCGGAACATTGTGTCGGCGCTGTGCCGGCGGTCGCAGTGATCTGTTCTGCGCGCACTTCAGGGATGACAGTTGGATCCCAATCGAAGATTGCGCCACCATTATAGCAGGACAGGAGAATCTTGCCGAAAGCCGCGAGGCTCCATTGTCTCACTTCAAAAGTGACTGTTGATGTCGCTCGTGGCGTTCCGTAAGTCCCCATGCCATACCCGCCAACACCATATCCAAAGCCGGATGACGGACTCGAAACACCCTCATCGATCTCAATCGACACATCAATCGTTCCGCCACCAGACCCGCTTGCGCTCGCATTGGTGCCGCAGTCGAACGAAAATTCGTTCACACCGCCGACGCTTGATACAAGATACGCGCCATCGAGCGTTACGCCGTTGAAAGTCACTGGCCCGTCAATGAATATACCCTGCCCTTCGACGGCTCCATGAGATGTGAAAGCAACCGCAATTTCACTTGAACCAGAGACAGTTGTGAATGGATCAGTGAGGCTTGATGTGATCCTGAATGGAGTTATGTCAATGAGTTCAAATGTATTCGATGGAAGGGCGTAAAGTTTTTTCTCTGTCCCGATAGCAATCAGACTGCGAGCGGTGCCGTCAGACCACCCGAACATGCCGCGCGCTGTCCCGGATACCGCTTCGTCGGTAGAGCGGGTCCAACCGCCAATCTTCTCTGGACGACCCCGAACCCAACGAACATGATCGCAATCAATAAATCTTCCTGTTGCTGCAATCTTGCCTTCGAGTTTGACGGTCCCCGGAGGGAGTTGGAGCGGGACGGGGTCCATCATCCAACCACAACAACCACGAAGTTGAAGCCAGCAACAGCTTGGTTGCCCGCCGTATCGCCGCGACCAGTTGCCAAACTGAACCCGGTTGATGCCAGATTGTAGATAGTCTTCACTATATCAACCGGATTCACACCTTGGGCGGTCACGGTTGCGATCACGATGAACTCACTTGTCCCAATATCATCAGTAAATGTAATGTTGTAAATCCCGCCAGATTGAGAAATAGATGCAGCGTTTATGTTGGAATTGATAGTTGGCGTGCCAGATGTGCCATTTGTAACCCGGCCAGCGGCGACGATTTTCCAGCCCGCAAATTCAAGTGCCGAACCATCAGTCGTGAGAGGTTTGCCAGCGTTGCCAGTCTGGCTTGGTATTTCGCTTGCGGGCGATACCACGGGAAGGCCAGAAGCCCGCTGGTAATGGCGCACGATCCAGTTCCCGGACCCAAGATATTCGGCAATCGCGCTGTCATTGGCCGCGGTCGTGATGTTTGCCCCGCCTGGAAGCTTCAGGCTGGTCGCATTATGCGTGAGCGTCAACGCATCTTCGAACAGAATGAAGAACAAAGGTCCGCGTGTTGAAGCGCTGCTGCCAAATGATGTGATTGTGGTCGTGCCGGTGATATAAACCGACTGTGATGATTTTGTTCCAAGATCGGTCGTTGTGGCCGACGCCAGCGCTACCAGCGGCCTTTCCGACATTGGATTGACCAGAACGTATTGCGTTCCATCATAGATTACCAGCCCTGGAGAACTGGCTTTCAATTCCCCGCCAATACATGCCTTTGAGCCGGTTGGGGTCTGCTTGTAAAGGTTTTTGATGCCAGTCGCATCAGTGTTGATTGTCGTTGTACTTGTGTTGTCGCTCGTCGGCAGCAGCAGAATGGCCTTTCCGGCAGCAAGGGAAAAGCCGGATGGATATGCGCTGAGTTCGATGGCATTTGCTGTGCCTGCAACTGTTGCTGTGTAAATTCTGTTGGCGGCTTCAACATCAGTGTCAATTTTTCCGTCGATAGATGTCTCATCGGCCCCAATCAAATAGCATGTTGTGCCGTCGCAATAGATGAAGCTGACCGGATATGCACCTTGCGGAACTGTGATGGCCGAGCCCGCGCTGGTTTTGATCGAGACTGAATAAGCGCCAATAGTGCAATCATTCCTGATGACATACAGCTTTGAATGAGATGGAACGACAAGTGTCGCATTGCTGGTGAGCGTTCCAGTCAAGGAAAGAACAGCGCCGCGTGCCTCATCATCTGTAAGGGTCGTTGAACCGCCAGTTGTAGCAATGGCAGTGACGGCAGCGATGGCGGTCTCCAGATTTCCGAAGTTGGTATTGAGGATTTCGCCCCATGTGTTCGAGTTCCCGCCAACTTCCTGCTGCGTCAATTGCAGGCGTGTGGTGATTGTGTCGGCCATTTCGGCGTTACCTTTCGCTCAGGATCATGCCGCGACGGGACAAATCGTCACTTTGGGCAATCCGTTCGAGGGCCATTGTCATGCGCGAATCCGCCCCGGCCGCCGCGTCGGGCTGCTTCAGGAAGATGTAGGCGTATTTCTCACAGGCTGCGCGCATCAGGTGCGGGTAGCGCGTGGTGATGAAATTGGTTGTGTTCGATACCGAAAGATCGGCGGGCTTTTCAAAGTAAATGAACCGGAATGACCGGGCCGCGTCCATGGCATAGTCAAACTGGATGGCCTCGGCCCAGATCGCATAACGGCTTGGCTCTGCCTCAATCCAATCCCCGTCATCATCCTTCACGCGCATGGCTTCCAATGCGTCCTCATCGACCTGAAGAATGTCGGAGCCGAAACGATCCCGCATTGCAATCGGGTCAAGAAAGCGTGTCGGGAGCGCCACGGAAATATCACTCTGCACCAAAGATAGCGTTGTTTCCTTGCGCATTTCGCGGACACGCAAGCGAGTGTATATTTCCGCCTGCGCGTCCTCAAGAACCGCGTCAACATCAATGGTTGGATTGTTCACCAGCCGCCGGATTGAACCGGCAGTTGATTGCGATCCTGTGAGTGTCGTCCAATCCATTGCCATATCCGATTATCGTGCCGGCGCCATAACCGGGACATTCATCAACTGGTCGGCTGGGATCTTCAGCGCTTCGCCAACAGCGTCAACCGCATCGGCCAGCGTATCGACCTGCTTGCCAAACGTGCCACGAATTGCCTTCTGCACCTGGTCGAACGGGATTTTGACTTCGCCCTTCGCCCATCCGCGCAGATCGAGTTCGCCGTCATCCGATGGCTTTTCAACCTTTCCGACTTTCGTTTCCTTGGCCTTGGTCGTGCGCTTTTCCTTAGCCACGACAACAGTCCCTCCATCTTCGTCGTCTTCAATCCCTTCGGATTCAAGCGCCTTGCGGTAGGCTTCTTCCGCCTTGGCCCTGGCGCGTTCGCGGGCGTTTTCCTTTTCAAGCGCCGCCGCCTGTTCTGTCGTGATGGCGCTGGTGAGGATTTCGCCGCGATGATCATACATCAGCCCGTTCTGCTCGAAGAACGCGCCATCCAGCGGCGGGTGAATCTCACCATAGGACTTTGCGCGGTCCATTTTCTTGAAACGTTCAGGGACTTCCACGGTATTTGCCATTCAATGTTCCTTTTA
>OFRF01000327.1_pt1 | contig 12164 bp, 10 predicted proteins | sample 1543081 | NCBI WGS metagenome assembly OFRF01 (sample SAMN07774232, study PRJEB24372) | wastewater metagenome
TAGGCCGACTGCGGCCAGCCCCAGGCGGCCGAGATCGAACTGAAGCAGCGCCGAACACTGCGCCTCGCCTGGAAGCACCTGCCACGGCGCCAGCATGTAGGCGATTGAGCATCCGGCGACCATCGCCTCTTCGCACAGCCACCACGCGGCCACCAGCAGCGCCCAGCGGTTCCTGACGCGCCACACCAGCGCCAGCAGCAGCGCGGCCCGTGTGAGCGCGCCGGCCACATTCCACGCCTGCGCCTGATGTTCCACGGGAAACGCTGCCCATCCGTAGTGAAGGCCGACGCCCAGCGCCAGCAGGGCAAGCGGGTTCACGGCAGCACAGTGAACGGCATCGTCGTCGTGACCTCAATCGGCCAAAGCGCGTGAACCCGGTTGCAACGGTATTCCAAGACGCTCACCAGTTCCGCAAGCCCCGGCGCTGCAGATGGCGGCACCATCACCGACACCCGCAGTTCGCCAGGCGCCGCCAGTTCCATGCTATCGATCAGCGCATGCGAAAACGTCATCAACGGGTAGTCAAACCGCGCCCGCGTCGAATCGAACACCGCCCGATTCATGCGAGCCGAACAATCCCGCGACGTGTCCCGCCGCACCTTGGCCGTGATGGTGACCATCTCGCCAGGCCTTGCCGACGCAGGCTCCACGCTCAGAATCTCGAACGGCTCGCGCCGGTCCGCAGCCTGAAGGACCACCATGCACAGCGCCAGCACCAGCATGAAAGAAGGCACCCATGACCACCTCAGCAGCACGTCATCAAGCCGGTGGAAGACCTTCCACATCACGGCTGCCCCCACGCTTTGAGGATGCGGATGACAGTATCGGCCACGACTGTCACGCCAGCGATAACGGCTAGGGTCCATTTGCTGATCCGCCCCAGGCTGGCCCACAGCCACGCCCGGTGTCTTGATTCTTCAAGTTCTTCCCGCGCGTGGTCAAGCGCTGCGCGGTCCGATTCGGAAAATTCCGGCTCTTCGGCCTTGTTGTTCTTTGGCGGCACATCGTGCTCACTTCACCGGGCCAGGCCCGCCGCCACCGCCGCTAGACCGGAGTTTGTCCCATGCGGCTTTCACCGCAGCCCACAGCGCGCGCGCCTTCTCAAGGATGTCGCTCATGATCCCGCCACCGTATGCGCAGGCAGGGGCCAGATGAACCGCACCAGGCGGTCACCGTCCATGTAGCCGATGCACCACTCACCCTCAAAAACGTAGTCGATCATGGTTTGCCCTCTCAAGAAAGCCTGATTTTGACAGCGCCGGTCGTGTGATACAGCCCGCGCACGGGAACGCCACCAGCAGCCGCCGCCGTGTCGTCTGCGTAGTTCCGCAGGCCATCGGCAGGAATCGTCAGACAACCCTCGGTGCCCTGCGGCTCAAGAGACAAATCAACGTGCGGATCAGTTGAACTTGCGGCCACAATTCGCACGCTGTCGCCAATTGCGCCGGGGTAGAAGTCCAGTCGATTCACGGCCGAAGTTATGGGCATAAATCGTGCCGCCCGGCTAGATCGGCTGTTGGTCCATATTTCGACTGCTGCCGCGCCCTTTGACGAAGCACGCAGCACTACCGCGCCATCAACACCCTCTGCCGATATATCTGGCCCCGTTCCTGACGCGCGACCATTGATCTGCACGTAGTTGCCGCCGCTCACGCCCTTTGGAACGCGCAGGCTGTTGGCTGTCAGGTCTGCAACGTCAGCGCCAAAGTATGACGTGCCCTCGACGGCAAGGTCTTCAACACGCAAACGCAAGTAAGCGTTGTTGTTGCTGATGGCTGTGCCATAAGGCGCACTGCTTTGGTCCCAAGTGTTTCCGACCCACTGGTGATAGCCTGCCACGCCGGTAGTCTCTATCAGGTACTTGGCCTTATTGCCGCTGCCGCCGTAGCGGAAGTTGTTGCCGATGAACGATGCCCCCGATGTGTCGGTGCATTTGATGTGGCTGTAAGTGTTGTCAGTCTCTAGCCCGTTCTCTGCAAACCAGCATCCATGAATCATGTGGCCGACGCTGCGGGCGATACCGGTTTGGCCTTGTATCAGCAAACCATCGCGCTGGTTATAGTTAATCGTGCAGCCGATCAACTTTGTCGGGCTGCTGCTTTGCGTTGTCAGTTGCACGCATGCTTCGGTTAGAGCGCCGTACATTGCGCACCCGATAAACACGTTATCTGCCCCAGGGCCAGCTACGACAGCAGCACCAGCGAGCGGGAACGCAAAGCGCGCGTGCACAAAGCGCCAGTCCGACGATCCGGTGATGTAGAGCAGCGAGTCCCCGCGCTTCAGCTCGGTGTTCTCGACATGCCCCATATTCCGATTCGTGCCGACGTACAGGCAACGGTCGGCACAGTTCTGGATGTAGGAATTGCGCAGCGTGACAGAGAAACCATACGTCACGGACGGATCAGTCTCGGCATGCGTCGTCAGGTGCAGCCCGTTGCCGCTGGTGTTGTTCGCGCGGTTACCGTCAATCGTGATGTTCTCGATGATCGGGTTTTGCACCACCGCGTACCCGATGGTCACGAAGTTGGCATTGGTCCCTGCGATCTGCTTGAGTATGGCCCCCGCAGGCTCGGGGCAGACAATCCGCAGGTTGTCGCTGATCGTCAGGGTTGACGCCCACCACGTACCTGCAGGTATCTCAAGCGTTCCATTGACCGCCTCAACAGCCGTGATTGCCGCTTGTATCGCCGTCGTGTTGTTCGACGCGCCGACCACCGCACCGAATCGCGGCTCAAGCAGGCTGAAGGTTTTGGCGAGCTTGGCCGCGTTGTTGAATGCGTTGCTCATGTCAGACCCCCATCGCGTACATCGTCGGCGCGCTGCTGTACGTCACGACGAGCGTCTGACCGTGCGGCACTAGGTGATAAATCCCCGAGGTAGTTGGCACCGCCCGAGAGTTGAGCGTGATTCCCGAAACCGTGCCCCCGGTGACGTAGACCGCAACCGTGTCACCCGTGGTGTTCTTGTATGAGAAGGGCGAGCCCGTAGGCGTCACCGTCCCTTCCGCCAGCGGGTTGTATCCAGGGTTGCCGCTTATGGCCTTGACGACATCGCCGCTCAAGTCGCGCACCGTTGCGGTATCGACAGCCCCCGTGCCATCGTTGCCGGTGCAGACGATGTTTGCCGTGCCGCTCAACAGGTCCACCAGATAGCCCGGCGTCAGAGCAAAGGCGTCCTGTCTTGCACGGTTCCCGATGCAGGTAACTCCCTGCGTGCCGTTGAAGACGATGGCCCCAGCAGCGACAGACGAATCGACCACGCTGCAATCGCGCACCGTCGCGGCCTCTACCGCAGTACCGAAGAACGACACAGCAGGCCCCTCGGCCCGGTCGATGTGTGCGCCATCCACCCACACGCTACGGATGGCCCCGCCTGTGCCCGTAGAGGTGAAGACGATGCCGCCGCTTGTGGTCTTGCTGACGTACAGCCCCTCAAGGTGGATGTTCTGAATATCCGCCCCGGAATCGGCCGACTCGGCATAGACCCCGTAGACCGTTTCCTGATCGATCTGGCACCCGGCAGAAAACCACACATCGCTGATACGCGAAGACCCAGAGGCGTACATCCGAATCCCGGTGTGGCCCGCGTACAGGTCGCACGAACGGAACTTCAGCCCAGCGACAGAGCCGTTGCCGTTGCTGTTGTTGTAGGCCGTCCCGCTGCTGACGATCTCGACGTTGTAGTAGCCTGCCGTCTTGGTGTTGACGAATTGGCAGCGGTCAAAGATGTGGTCAGTCGTGAACAGCCCGGCCTGCCGGATGCGAAAGCATGTATTGGCCGCGCCGAAAGAGTTGTTCCACACCGCGCAGTCCTCAAACCGCATGAGCCGCGCGTGGACAAGATCAATGCCCACCGCGAAGTCGGCAACGAAGATGTTGCGGAAACAGGAGGTGTTGAACCCCGCGATGACCGGATCAGACGTTGACGCGCTGCCGATCTGAAGGCCCGCAGTCGCCGCCGTGGTCGGTGCGCCTCGGATGCTGAAGCCGCTGATCGAGAAACCCGGCTGGGCGTCGCTGCCTACGATCTTGAACGCGGGAGTCGCGCCGACAAACGATGTGCCGACTATGAATCGCACGTCTTCAACGCCGCCGCCGATGACGTGAAAGCCCTTTGACCCTAGCGTGATGGTGACGCCCGACTTCATTGTGTAGTCGCCGGGTGAGATCACCGCCAGGCCGCCGACACTGGTGACGCGGTTCCAAAATCGCTGGATGCCCGCCGATGAGTCCGCCTCGCCGGCCGTGAAGAAGTCGCGCGAACGGGTGATGTCGCCGTTAACGCTTTCCTGCGTGCGCGGGATGGCCCCGGTGCCGCTGGCCGTGTACGTGACCTCATCGGCACCCATGCCGCCAGAGACATAGATACCGCCCCTGAAGGTGACTTCCTGCCCCGCCAGCAATCCGGAATCGAAGGTGACGACACTGGCGCTTGTCTCGGTGTAGTCCGTGACCTGCAAGCCATCCACGAACACCAGCAGCGACGACGTGCCGGGCGTGTACGTCATCGTCGTGAGCGTGAAGACCGTTTGCCCGGCCGTCGCCGTCTGCGTTTCCGGGTCAGGGAACACGTAGCGCCCGCCAGTCCCGCCCGCTGCGTCGCTGAAGTTATCCACGTCGCGGATGGGCGCATCGGCTGCAGTCTTCTCGATCAGCCGATAACTCAGCGACGGGTCAAGCCAGATCGTCGCCGTGCCGTCTGCACCCAAGATGATCGGGTTCGCGTGCTCGACGTTGAGCGCGGCCGTGGTGTAGCTGGCCTGGCCCGTGAGCGTGCCCGCTGCGTAGGTGTAGAGCTTGCCGAGCGCGTTGGGCGTTCCGTCAGCCTTGCGGCTCAGGAACGTCGCGGATTGGAGAAGTGTTGCCATGTGTGGCCCTCAAAAACTGAAGCCCGCACGCGGCGGGCTGTAGACTTACGGCATGAGTGCTTACCTGACGTACAGGCTTTGGAAACTAGGCGCGCTGTGTGCGCTGGCGTTCATCTGGGGTATCTACTGCGGTGTCACTGGCCGCGACCTGTCAGGGCGACCGGAGCGCCACGAAAAAGACCGATAGACAGCGCATTGAGAGCGCCCGGCGCCCGTGGCTGTGATAGCAAAAGCGCATTGGCCGCCTTCTCGGAATCTGCCAACACCTCAGCCAACCGCCGGGCCTTGCCCTTGGTTGCAGACTCTCGAATCCAATCAATGCCGGCTCCAGCGAACGGCACACGGTTTGCCGCTACAGACACCAGCGGATTGTCGAGAAGCCCTAGGTTCAGAGCGTTCTGCGCGTTCTGATACGTATTCGACCCGCGAGACATGCCGGCCGCTGCCGCCGACTCTGCTCGCTTGATGTCCTGCGCGATTCGCTGCAACGTGCGCACCTGATCCGGCGCGAATCCAGCCTGCAAGCCCGGCAGGACGTTATCAACCCAGCGTACAAACTTGCCTGTGAGGTTCCCGGCATTCGTCGCCGTGCTCGCCCCCTCAGTCGTCACCATGCTGCGGAACTGACCGAGAAGGCTAGGCTCATCCTGAATCAAGCGCCGCAACGACTTGACATCATCCGACAGCCCCGGCCGGTTGCCCCAAAACTTCGCCGCGACCTCGCCGCCCTGCAAAAGAGGCGATCCGTCAGCCCCTTTTCGGAACATGGCCGCCTGCGGGCCAGTGCCGAAGCGTTGCACCTCTTCGAGCTTAGACTTCCTTGCAGCCGACAGTTTGTCAGCCCAGTCGATTGGCAGCACCTCATCGACGCGCCCGTCCCCGCGAACCACCTCGTCTATGCGCTCGTCAATGGCGGTCTTCATCCGGCCCAGCGCTTTCGCCGCCGTGTCGTCGCCATTCATCGCCGCTTGACGCGCCTCTTGCCCAATCGACTTGCGCATGGCTTCGATGTCGGCCAGCGTCATCTTCACAGGCACCGCCTCGGCGTTGATAGGCGCATCCGCATACTGTGCGCGCTGCCATGCAGCTTCGGGCAGGTCGTCAACCGAGAACTGCCGCCCGCTGCGCGAGTTGTTCTTGAGCGCGTCGATCAGCGTATCAACGCTGTTATCTTCGATGTAGCCCAGCTGCTGCATCTTCTCGGCCATGCGCTCCATTGACAGGCCGCCGCGCTTGACCATGTTCTTGATGTCGCCCGTGAGCGAGCGCAGCTCACCAGCCCGGCCACCAGCCCGCGCCGGGTCAATGCCGCCAGCAGAGCGCACCGCCTGCGCCAAGTCCTTCACCCTGTTGGCCGCCGTGGCGCTAGGAAGTTTCGGGGGCTGCACGATGACCGTGCCAAGCTTCTCAGCCGTAGCCACAGCCTTATCCACGGCACTCCTATCCGTGAAGGCGCCCGGCGGATAGAACTCGTCGCGTATCGCCTTCAAATCCGGCGGATACAAGGCCGCCTCATCCTGCGGCACTGACTTGTAAAGCGCCGAGGTCTGCGCACGCTTGCCCCCTCGAGCGGCCGTGGCATAGCGGTTCAGCGCTTCGCCCATGTCCTGCCGCGCCGTGGAGAAACCCGTGGGGACCGTAGGCGCCACGCCTTCGAGCGCCGCCAGCCTTGCCGCGTTCTGCGCCGCCTGCTGATTCTTCAGCGCCGCACCGCCAGCGCTATCGCTTACCACCCGCTCCAGAATGCCGGCCTGCGGCGTGCCCAATGCTTGCGCCACGGTAGGCCGCGAACCAGACACCAATTCAGGCGCCGCCCGCAGTTGAGCGATAACGGCAGCACGGTCAGCCGGCGTAAGCAGGTCGAGCGCTTTCGCCAAGTCCGCCCCGGCCTTTGCGTCTCTAGGCTTGAAAACGCCACCGACCACCGAGCCGAACTTGCCGAGGAACTGAAGCGCACCCGGCAGCGCCGCCCCGATCATTCCGCCCGTAGTGGCTTCGTCAGGGTTCACCATGCCGGCACCAGCAAATCCCGCCGCGCCACCGCCTGCCGTGCGGATAGCCAGATCGGCCGCCTTCGCCTTCACGCCGACAGGCACAGCGCCCGTGCTCGCGCCACCGCTTGCGATAGCCGCGCCAACACGAGGCGCAAACGTCGCCACCGCCTGCCCGGCCTTGCTCAGAATCGGGTTGACTGCCAGCAGGTTGCCGCCTATGCGACCGACCTGCGGCATGATGCGGTCCCCTGCGGCAGCATCGAACTCGGCACGGCCTGCGGCGTTCTCAGCCTGCACGCGGGCTTGTTCGTCCTTGCCGCCAAGGCGCGACAGGTAGCCGGCGCCCGTGTCTATCAGGTCCTTGACACCGCGCGCCACAGCCATCGGGGGCGATGTCATCAGTTCGGCCGCCATCATCTTCGTGCGCATGGCTTCGCGCTCGAATGCCGGAGTCTCGGCTGCAGGCTTCGCCTTCGGCATGTTCGCTTGCGCGTAGGCTTGCACCTGCTCGGGCGTGGCGTCATCCGGCGCCGTCACCTCGAAGGTCTGCCCCTCGGGACTGGTCACGCGGTACTTTGCCATCAGTTCACCCGTTCAATCTTCCAGCCACCAGCCGCAGGCGCACCCGGAGACTGACTCGCAGGCTCGCTCAGTTGTTTCGCGCCACGTCCGGCCGGAATCTCAAGGTCGCGCTCAGCTTGCAAACGCATCTCGGCCTTCTGGCGGATCGTTTCCGGCTTGTCACCAAGCACAGGGAAGAATGTCTTGCGGTTTGCCGCGACTTCTGCCGGTGTCGATGCCGCGCCGGTCTTGAACCGCAGGAACGCCTCTGACCATTGGTCTTGCGCTTGCCGCACCCGCTGGGCCTTGTCACGAATGGCGATGTTCATCGGACCACCGGCCAGCGCGGTTTCGGCCTGCAACGAAAGCGCCGACTGATCTGCGCCGATGTCCTTGAGCACCTTCGTCGAAGATCGCATCTGCCCCAGATACGTCGTCGCCTTTGCTGCCGCTTCGGTGAGGTCCTTGTCCCGCTGATCGGTAGGCTTGACCATCGGCTTACCGCCTGCATCGGACATCGGCGCCACAGGACCGCCCTTGTTTGACGGCTGCACATAGCCGGTCGTGCCATCCGGCAGTTGCACCGGCACGGGCGAACCGTAGTTCACGATGGACGCGGCCGGGGTGTGCGTGGTCATCTTCTGCGCCAGCATCTTTGCGGCTTGCATGAACTCCGGCGTACCCTTGCCGTAAATAGCCTCAAGCGTGCGCAGGGCTTCCGGCGTCTTGTCTTCCGCAGGCTTGAACGGCGCCGTGTAGATCGGCTTTCGAGTCACTGGGTCAAGGACGGTGCTGCCAGGGCCGGCGATGATCGGAGCCCGCTCCTGCTTCGCCATCGCCTGCCGCAGTTGAATCGCCTTCATCGGGTCAACGCCCATCAGCGCGTTGGTGTACCCGTCGATGTTGAATCCGGCTTCCTGCGTCGGGCCGATGCCGTCACCGGGACGGTTCTCCGGGATGGCGAAGCGCCGTGTCAGCGCCTGCGCCTCCTCTTCCTGCTTCTGCCGCTGGATCAGCGCCTGAATCTGCATGGACTGCAAGGCGTTTCCCTGCTGCGCCCGCTGCGTCTCAAGCCCGCGCAGCAACGCATTCTGCTGAGTCTCAGGCAGCCGCCATTGCTGGCGGAAAACGCTAGTGTCAAAGCCTGCCATCACGTACCCCAATTCACGCGCCCGTACTGCCACGGGTCGAAGATGTTCAAAAGGGCATTGTTCACTCCCTGCGCCATGCCGCCATACGCCGACCCGCGAGCGTTGCCCATCTGTAGCGCGTTGCCGCTTTGGTTGTTCGCGTAGTTCTGAGTCGCGGCGTTGTTGCTGTTGCTGCCGACCTGGCCCAGCCCCGCAACCGTGGTTAGCCGGTTCAGCGACTGATCCAGTTTCGTCCCGGCGTAGTCCTGCCCATAGCGTTGCAGCGCCTTGCCCTGCGCACCGGAGTACGTCATCCCGCGCCCGGCCGCGCCGTTGTTCAGCGCCTTCTGGCCTTCCGCGAACTGGAACGCATAGCCCGGGTCTTGCTGGATGCTTGACGGATTCGACAGCAGGCCCTGAATCTGCGGCAGGACAGAATTCCGCATGTCCACTAGCGGTTTGTTATCCGCGCGGATCGTGTCGAAGGCGTAGCGGTTGAAATCGTGCGCTTGATTCGTGGCGTCCTGCATCGCCCCGATGGCCTTGTTCTGGCCGTAGAGCCCGATGCCAGCGCTTGCAAGGTTTGCAAGACTGTTCGCTCTGCCGAGCGTGGAGAGAAGGCCCCCACCGCCACCGCCTGCACCACTCAAGCCAGCCATGACGCCGCCAGCCTCGCCCAGGCCACCATAGCCACCGGCAGACAGTCCGAGGCTGCCGAGCCCTTCGGCCCCCAGCGTCGCGCCTGCATTGCCCGTCAGCAGCCCGCCGCCAGTCAGCCCGCCGTAGCCACCGGCCGCCGTGCCTAGCGGGGCGCCTTCAGCCGCCCCGCTTGCCGGCATGAAGCCGTAGCCTTCCATTCCGGCCGGGAAGCCGCCGACGCCCATCTCCGCTGCGCTCAACGGGATGCCGCCGGCAGCGCCTAGACCGCCGAACAGAGCATTCATGCCCAGCGCCCCACCGCCGACCAACGCCGCGGCCTTCATCAGGTCCTGGCCCTGAAACAACGCCGGCTCATCGTAGAAGTACGGGTTGTCAACCAGCACGCCGCCAGATGCGTCCAGCAGATCAGCGCGACGGCTCCCGCCGCCGTAGTCGCCGTAACCGGTTGAGTAGCCGTCAAGGCTTGACAGATCGGGCATGAGGGGCTCCTGCAGCGCGTCAACGTCGCCGATGGCCTGCTGGAAATTGGCCCAAGCGTCCCACGCGGGGTCCCACAGCCCGGCCTGCATCAACTGTTTGCGCATGACCTTGACCTGATACGGGTCGTCGAGAAACGACACCTGCCCGAGGTTGTAAAGCGGATTAGTCGCCATGCTTAAAGCTCCACAAACGGGATTTGTTCTGCGCCCGGTAGGCCGCCGTACTTGACCACTTCGCGCGTGACATAGAGCGCTTCAGCGTTTGCCTGCGTCTGCTGCTGCAATTCCGTCACCGTCACGGTCGCCGCTGCTGCCGTGGTCTGCGTGTCTGTCAGGGTCTGCACAACAGATGTCAGCGTCGGGCCTGTCTTGCCTGCCAATCGCGTTTCGGCGATGTACTCAAAGAACCGATACCACGCCGGATCACAAAACATCTGCCCGGTGCGCGTGTCGGTGTAGACCATCGGTTGCCTGGCCGGTGGCAACCACGCCACTTCACCCGCAGCCCCGCCGACGTTGCCCGCGCTCCACAGCGAAGACACCATGCGGATAGGCACATACAGCACGCCCGCCGAAGTAAACGAAACGCCTACGTTTTCAACCGTTGGCGCATAGCCGGTGAACCGCAGAGCCCCACTTGCCGGCTCTATCGTCTGGTTGCCCCCAGCAGATACAACCACAACCGGCATGTAGCCGGTAAATCTCAACGCTCCGGACTGCGGGATAACCTCAATCGACCCGGTGCGCTCAATCGTCGGCGCGTATCCGGTGAATCTGAAAGCGCCCGTTGTTGGCGCCACCCACTGATTCGTCGTGCGCGCTATGGTCGGCGCGTAGCCAGTGAACCGTAGCGCACCGCTTGACGGGTTTACTTCGTTGAGCGAGCCCCCGCCGCTCCCCGTGTTGTCGGTGGTGAACGTCGCCGTGATGACGTTGCTGTAAACCCCGCCGACCTTCTGAACGATGTCAACCGAGTAGCCCGTCGCCGCAGTCAGCCCGGTGTAGGCGATGCTCGGCGTGGTCGTGGAAACCGCCGCAGACTGCCCGCCAGCCTCAATCGCCGTGTCTGCCGCCGGGCTCCCACCGATGCGGACCAGCGCCCAAAGCGTGCCGCTGGCCGTGTCTGTCGTGCAGCCGATGTCTGCCGTCGTGCCGCCAGTCGGGTCGGCCGTGGCTGCGCTGATCGTGGCGGCGCTGGACGTGCTTTCACTCAGCGCCCATATGCCGTTGCCGCCAGATTCAGAGGCGAACCAGACGCCGTTACTCATCGCGCGATCAGGAGAAGGTGCCGACGATGTAGAAGAATCGCCGCGTCGCGCTCTGCGTGCCGACTGCCGTGCTGCTGCCGTCGCTGTTGGTCAGCACCACCCCGCACAGGCCGCCGATGGTCTGCCCGAGGCCCGTCACGTCGATGGTGCAGACGCCGCTACCATCCGTCGCCTCGTTGCTGAACTGCTTGATCGGCGCCGTCCACAGGTCGGGCGTGACTTCAGCGAAGACGGCGCCCTTCAAGCTGGTCAGCGACAGACCGCCGCTCACCGTGAACGTCAGCGTGGTTGCGACCGTTGAAGTCGCGCTGACAGGCGGAACCCATCGCGGGCGCGGGCGCGGGTGCCACGTTGGCGCGCGGTAGAGGTGTTCCACGCGCTACCCCCGATCAGCCCAGCTCGCGCACGATCATCGTGCCGTTGAACGTCACCGAGTCAGCCGGCGCCGTCGTGCGGACCACCAGCGACGTGTTGCCTTGATTGACCACCGGCCGCGCGTCCAGCGGCGGGATGTAGCACCATCCGGCGCGCACGTTGAAGGCGTCGCTGTGCAGCGTCGTCGTCGTGCCCGTGGTGGCAACCGTGGTGTTGTTCACCTCGGCTGTGAACCCCGCCGCCGTGTCGGCTGGCAGCAGAGGCGCGGGCGTCGCCGCGCTGCCGCCGCTGCCGCTGGACGTGAAGCCCCGGATGATCTGCACGCCGAGCATCTCGTCCATCGCGTCGCCGGCCTCGGTGGTCTGCGACAGGTAGATGGCGACGATCTCGCACGGCTTGTCATCGGCCGGGGTGATCTCGAACTGATCGCAGGCCACCGTGACGGCGACCGCGTTGAATGTGACTGCGTAAGTGCGGGCCATGTTGGGCTCCTGTCAGTGGTTGAGAATTGCGTAGTTGAAACGAGGGAACGGCGGTGGCGTGGTGGACGATCCGCCGCCGCCCAGCGTATGCACAAATGGATGCGAGCCGACATTTGTAACACCGCCATTTAGGGTCAGCGTGCGAGTACCGCCAATGCTCGTCAGGTCGGTGGTGTCTTCGAGCCTCCACCCATCAACCCAGTTGGGCAGGTTTTCGGGGTAGTTGCCGGATGACGTTGCGGCGGCAAACGCCGTGTAGTCGCTGTCAGTTGGCGTGCCCGTGTAAATGTGGACTTCGGCAATATCAGCGCTTGCGAATGACGACGCAGCGCCGCCGTTCAGCAGTAT
>OFRF01000329.1_pt1 | contig 12134 bp, 18 predicted proteins | sample 1543081 | NCBI WGS metagenome assembly OFRF01 (sample SAMN07774232, study PRJEB24372) | wastewater metagenome
CCTGCCCCAATTGCTGCGCCGGAGTGTTCGACGAACTTCATTTCGCCGCCCTGCGGAATCTTGACGGCGTTCTTTGCCCCGACCGTAATTTGGGTATCGGTATCCGCCCCGATGATGGCAAGAATTGGAACGCGGGCGACGTGGAGGATGGTTTGCTGGTCGCTACACGATTGCCAGTGTTCGATATTTTGGTAAGCCAGTTCGATTAGCGGCGCTTCACCTACTCCGGTAGCCTTGCGGATACCGTAGAAGAAGACGAACGGAATCTCGTTGATCGTCGTCGTGCCTTGGTCAAACAGGAACCACTCTTCAGCCTTATCGGCCTTGCGCCATACCTGCCACTGACCGCGCGATAGAACGCGCACTTGTTCAATGGACTGCTCGCCAAAGTCGCCTACATACTCAGTCACAGTTTCCAGCAAGCGAACCTGAATCAGCTTTTCCGATCCGGATATGCGCTCGGTACGCCAGCCTAGAACAGTGCCAGGCGCGTAACGGGTGAAGTACGGACGAACTCCGGTAGCCTTCTCATCAGCCTGCGTCTTGATGCCATTGGCCGGCGGATAATCGACCAACACACCAGAAACGCCATAGTCGATACAGTCGCGCAACAGTTGCGAACTGAATACATGCAGGTTATGGCCTTGCAGGTCGCAATCATTCATCCACTCAGCAATGCGCGACGGAACGTCTTCCTGCAACGCTACGGGCTTTGAAAATGGCTTGGATGCCAGGACTTCAGCGGTGCGCGAGAACGCTGGATACAGCGTGGCAATGCCTAAACGAGTGTTGTAGCTTTCCTGTTCCTCGTTCGGCCATTTCGGGAGGAAGGTTTCGCCAGCTTCGCGCATCGTGGCAGTGCCACCGAGCAGCGCGGTAATCAAAGGCCAATGGCGACTTTGTGCCACAACCGAGGCAGATTGTTCGCGTACTGAATTGTTCATATTGGCCCTGAAATGAAAAAACCCGCCGAAGCGGGTTAGGTGTGTTTGTTCGCGTTAAACGCGTAGTGGCTGAATGGTCGCAATACGTTTTATGACCGGCCATTCGACATCAATGCAGTAACCGATGGCAGTCGTAATGTGCTGATACTTGTTCCGTTGGTCTTCCTGAAAGGTTGATCCTTCCTGAAGCTGAACGGTTGATAGTCCTTTGTCGCACCATTTGGCAGTCACTGGATTGACGAATAACCGTCTGTTTCCATCTGCCGTGCAGATCATCGCCCTGACCGAGTTCTGTCTATCCTTGATGGATGGATGCGCTGGCTTTACCTTGCGCGTGAATGTCCAACCGTTTGCCTTTAGAACCGACTCAATATCAACGTAGTCGCTCGCGTGTCCGTGCTTCTCTCCCGCTTGCCCAGCAGGGTCGCCATATATCAACACGTGCTTGTTCTGGTGATCCTTGAATTTATCGACGAACTCAATTGCTGATTGCTTCGATACGGCGCTGGTCAATACGATTTCATCAAGCAGCAGCAGCGACATTCCATCATTGCGCCTAACGCCTACCGCAGACGACAATGGAGTGAAGTTCTGGTCATGCATCCATAGCAGTTGCTCGTGCGGCTCGATTACTGCATCGGTGTGGTTGTCAGTGCTGTAGTCTTCATAAATCCGCCCCGTTGCACCAACGAAATCGGCTTCGTATTCCTGCTTGTATTGCCGCATTGACATATGCCGCTTGGCAGCAGCAATTGTCTCGGCAGGCAGGATTTCAGAGCTTTTCCAGTGGTAACACTTCCACTCAGGATCATTGGCCGTTTCCGCATACTTAGCCATGTCGTAATAGTGGTTCAGGCCATCGGGAACGCCGATCAGCCAACACCATGCGCGATATTCCGGGCGCGTCGGGTTGAACGTATCCAATGCGGGCCTGATGTTCGCTTCCCATGCGTCAGGCTTGACGTCTGCAATCTCGTCAATGACGCCGCCAGTCCAGAGAATTCCCTCAATGCGCTCCGGCTTGTCCAAACCAATCAGATGAACCTCTGACCCGTTATCCATGTAGATAATCAGATCGGTTTCGGATGGCGCTTTCTTCTGCAAGCTGCACAGACATAACTGTTTCATGTCTGCCCAGTAAATCTTTTTAACCTGGTCGCGTGTCGGAGCGGCGATGAAGTAGCGTTCGTTCGGATTCTTCATTGCCTGCTTGGCAACGAATCGCTTTGCCCGCTCAGTCTTTCCTGAACGCCGGCCAGCGGGAACTACCGGAAACCTGACTCCATTACCGACCGCAGCAACCAGCGCAGTCTGTACCGGATGCTCAATCAGCTTGTACCAGCGGCCAAGCTCCTTTGATGTTTGCAGTGACAGCATCAGTCTGGCAGCTTCTCGGCAATCGCCTTGAGAAGATCGTCACTGTTACCTTCGGTCGGTGCGGCTTCTTCCCTCTTGTCTCGCCACAGGTCAGGGCGGCGATTCTTAAGCCAGAATATGCATGCAGTTGTGTCTGGCGGGTAATGTTCGGTGTAATCGACAATGAGCGGTACGCCCTGTTGATTGAATATCTTGACTGCCTTGTGCTTGTATCCAATGGCGCGATGAAATAGCTTTTGGGCAACCTCAGCGTCTGATATTTCTTTGCCTTTTTTTAGGGCGTCAAGAAACTCTGGATATTCGACCTTCCATGCGTTCAGTGTTTGTGAAGAAACACTGAAGAAATCGGAAAGCTCTTTGTCAGTTGCTCCTAGCCGGCACAGCTTCTTCGTTTGTTCAACGAACTCAGGGCGATACTTTGATGGCCGCCCCACTTTTTTGGCGGTCATTTCGATATAGCCTCTCAATGGGTAATAGGTTGCCACCATTCCGGCTTACGCTTTCGCGCTGGCGGCATGCGGTTAGCGGAGGGATGAAACGTCAATCTGGAGCCACGCGACGAACTTGCAGCGTCTTTTCTTGCTTACAAGGCAAGCGCATCACTTTCAATGCTTGCATGGCGCAAATTAAAAAGCCCCGCATGTGCGAGGCTATGTATTCTTGCCAGTTGCTAACCTATAGCCCGGACTGGCAGCGCGGACGGATAGCGGCGTTAGCGACCGCGACGTGTATAGCCTTTAATTTACCCGATTAACGAGGTGGCTAGTCTCGATACTACGCGCTCCGTAATGGCTCATCCGCGCTAAGTCCGGCTTTCAGATGTGAAACTGTGGGCGAAATTCTCCCCGAGAAAATTATCCATTGATTTTATTTATCTGTCAATCAACAAAGCACAAGGCCGCGCCGCTTCACACTGACGATCAGCGCATCATGCGCCTGGGTCAGCATAAGCTCATAGTTAGCCCGTGGAAAGCGGAATACAGCGCATATCCCATAACAACGATTGATCGCCGCTCGCTCAGCCGGTAGCAGGCTATCGATTGCGGCATCCAAGGCCATCATCGTTGCGTTGTCCGACTGCTCGCACATATCTTCAAAGCTCGATAGCCCACTGCTACCGAACCCTGCCGACTTGGAGTCATAGCCGATATTAGGACTGTACGAGTGCTGCCACTTTGACCAGTCGTAAAGCAGGTTTGTCAGTGCGATGTATTCTGATTCGAGTATCTGCATGTGCGAGCCTTATATCAATAAACAGTTATTTGATTTCGCAATCCTTTATTAACCTCCGCAATCATTCCATCAGCCCATATCTTTCTTCCAGACTTTGAATGGTACGCAACAGCTCTTTTTGCAGCAGCCTCTAGCCTATCTCCACCAATGCTTTTCAGCCGATCAACCAACCTTTTGTCATTGAACTTGTTTTCAGAATTTACATATATGTAATATAACCCGCCAAGAAGTATTTGCGATATTGATGATTCTTTACAAATTACTGCAATAAGGTGAATAACTGCATCAAACGCATCTTTGTTTTCTCGCGCCATATCAACAGCAATTCCAACGCTTTTCATTTGTAGCGGCTTTCTCGCCTGTCCTTTAGTCACAGTTATTCCAAGCTCACTAAAAACAGCATCAACGTACTTTGCGGCATGGTCGTTGGCGGCAATACCAGCCCTGAACTTATCAATGTTTGATATTGCTTTTCTTCCAGTATTGGCGTCAATGAACCCTTTAGCCTCTTGCTCAACGTCTTCAGTTTGAAAAACAACGCATGGAATAACATCAATATCTGCACGGTTTCTTGATGCAACAACTCTATGCTGTCCGTCGATTACCCAATATTCACCGCCTCGCTTGCCAACAATAATTGCACCACATGCCACCCAAGACCATGCAGAGCTAATTTCAATTACTTTTGATCTGATAACATTTCTCTGATAAGCAGGATGAATCTGCAAAATATTTTTATTCAAATAAACAATTTCTCCAGGAGAGTCTTTGATTGTCCATTTAAATTTATCAATCTTTGAAACTGCCCTAGATACATTACCGAATGTTGGCGCCATCTCATTCATCTTGATCTCCAATACATTAAGTTAAACAACAAACAAAATAGATAACGATCAGTTGATCGTGATCTGTTCAACGCCTTCCGGCGTGTCGATTTCGTCTGACTCGGCAAGCGTTTCGACTATCGCAAGAGCGAAGGCCAGCGGATAACCTTCTAGCAGATTCTTTTCGAGTGCTACGGCGCAGACTTCGTACATCGCTGCAACTTCGTCGTCATTCAGCAGAAGTTTGGTTAGCTGTTCGATTTGCATCAGATCTTCCTTTGCAGTGAATCATGCTCAAAGACGGGAAGCGCATGCGATATGCCAACAATCCACAGCCCCATCGATTGCAGGTATTCGCTATCCGTGGTCCGTGGGCATCCGTCGCACTTGCGGTCGATTGCCCGGCGGTCGTATCGGCATAGGCGGGTTATGGTGTATTGCTGGCATCCGTAGGTCATGATTATTTGTTACCTCGGGTAAATCCATGCCGGGTCTGTAGAAAATTGAATCATTGCGATCTTTGATTTTCCACCGTCTATTTTTTCTTTTAGCTTCTCTGCTGCGTCACATAATTTGTTATAAGCCGCTACGGTTCCAACCTGCGTTTCCATTGAGCTTATTGCAAGCTCTAGTCCATAATCACATGGTCGCTTTATCTTGGCTGGAACATGTCGAATAGTTGATTGTTTTGTTTCAAGTTGATGTATTTCGGCCATATCAAAATCCCTTCGCGTAATACTTTGCAAACTTGTCGCGGCACTTGCCGCACATTTCATCTACCAGCCGTGAAAAGTAGTCGCCACAACCACTGCACTCGCCAGCCGTTCCTTTCGGAATATCAGCAGCTTTCCGCATGGCTTCCTTTACGAGGTCATCAACGACTGATTCGATAAAGTAATCAGCGCGGTCTATCGGATCGGCTGGAACGTCGCGGTCAATTTCCATTGCAATCACCTGATTTTTGTATAGCAGATAATTTTTCGTGCAATCTTCCAGCGTTGTAAGCAAGATTGCATGCGTGATCTATTTTTTCTCTTTGATAAGCAGTAAGCACCCCATACGCCCAATCGAGCGAGTTTGTGTATCTTTTCCAATACAAAAAGTTTTTTTCTTTCTTAATTTCCATATCACTCGCCTTTCAAAATAACAACGCAACACTTCCCGCCCTTGACTGGCGATCTGCGCTCAATGGTTAATTTACGAATCAGACTGTCATCAGCATAAATTCCGGCGTGTTCCATTGCATCAAGTAGCGCCTTCATCGGGTTATCCACGTCGCGGCGGCGCCTGTCCGGTGGATACGGCGTCACAAACACATCAATTTCATGCGTCAGTGCTTCCTGATTCAATTCTGACGCTTGGTCTGAAACCTTTGCCCTAAAATCCATGCCGCGCTTCGTGATAAAGCGCCGGTTGCCATTTGCCCGGTAATAGGTATTCACTGACGGCGGATATGGGAACTCGAAAGCGATCATGCAATCACCAACTTTCCAGACTTAACCAACTGCTCAACGGTTAAAACGATTGCGGCATTCATCGTGGCGCGGCGCTCGTTCCTGTCCATTTGCTTGCCTTGGTCAATTTCGTTATGGCACTCAGGACAAAGCGCAGCAGTCAGGCAATCAGATGTTTTCATGCCTGCGCCCTTGCCTTCGTTGCGGTGTGCTGCCTGTACGCCATAGGCGCCACAAAGAACGCAACATTCAAGCTCTCTTACGGTTTGTAACCACTTTGCGGAACGGAATGGAATTTTTTTTTGGATAGCCATTACGCTGCAATCCTTTCCGCATTATCAGGAAACTCAAGGCGAACATTCTTGCGCAAGAAATCAGCCTGCATCGCTTCAAGATATTTTGATAACTGTAATTTCGTCATCAGCGAAGTAACCGGAAGCATGCGCATGGCAATCAGCTTTTGCTCATAGGTCATTCCCTTGATCGTGGCGTCGTATGCCTCGCGGAAATCTTCGTCTTCAGCGCGAAGGATCGGAACGCCATGATGCAACTTGCAATAGCACCGCCAGCCTAAAACGTCGTCTTCGCGCAACTCACGGGCTATTTGTTCGTACCACGCAAAGCTGATTGAATTCTGGTCAATGCTTCTTGCCTTTCCCGTCTTCGTGGTCGCTTTGATGTACCGATGCTGAAGGTACATTTCACGTACTTCGCCGATGAACGATTGGAGAGATGTGTCGCTATTGATTACGTGCGTAGTCACTTCGCCACCTTTCCGATATCCACATTGGCCCGCTGTGCCTTGCGGGCTTCGATCTCGCGGCGCCAGGCTTCCCGGCAATCAACTATCAATCTCTCGGCGGCATCGTTTCCACGCTTGGCCTTGACCATTCCGAAATACGGAGTCGGATCGCCATCAGGGAAGAACCGGCGAATCACATCCCGCACCTCATACGGATGCAGATCAACCGCAGCTGCTTGGTCTGGATTGGAGATACCGGAATCTGCCATTATTCCGGCACGTTCTTCGCGGGCTTCTTCAATGTTGTCGAATAAGTCGTTCATGCTTTCTGCCATCCGAGTCCGTTCCACTTATGCAGCAATTTTCCTTCCGGTGAAATCACTTCGTTCGCAACGTGCTTGTCGAATATCTCGGCAAGCTGACGAAACCTTGACGGGTTTTTGTGTGAATCAAACAAGTAATCCGCAACAATCTGCGACTTCGGACGGCGCCAGCAATGCATTGGATCAACGTGATTGGTTACGGCCTTGGTAGCCTTCTCAGCCATCCGACGATTGCGCTCAAGGTCTTCGGCGGTCGGCTTGTATTCAATCGCTGGCACATCTTTTTTCGGCGCAAGGTTGGCAATGGCCTGAAACTCCAACACGTTCGGGCAGTGCGTCGTCGGAAGGTTCTTCAGCGCGTAGCCGATGGCCTCAGGATGATCGCGGAATCCGCCCAATCGGTTAGCAAGCGACTCCTTGAAGTTGGCAATGCCAATGTCCGTCTCGGATTCGATTTTTGAATACTTTCCGGTGAATTGCTGGCCATAGATGCCCTGAAGTTCAAGGACGATCTTGTTCACCCACTTGTCAGGCAATCTCACGAAATCACCTCGCCAGAAATTAGTTTTTCAGTGAAAGCAAACTCGGATGGATTGCCGAAGATGGCGCGGGTCGTCGCTTCTTGGTTTAGCTGGTGCTGTGTCTTTGCGGGAACAGCATCGGACCTTTTCACGGGCGGCGAATTGAAATAGCCGATGAACTGGTCAATCTTTCCAGCGTCCCGAAGGATCAAAGCCAGCGAGTCATACCTGCATCCGGATTCGTTTTCGCCCATGTGATAGGAAGAAAGCGTGCAGCCAGTGATTGCGCTTTTGATGTCTTCAACCGTGTAACCAAGCTTCAGCGCACCAGAAATCTGCTTGATGCGATTCGGATCAAGCTTTGCGCGAACGTGTCCCGTAGAAGAAATCCAGAAATCGAATATTTCTAAAACTTCAGAGCGAAGCGAAGAAGTATTTCCCTTCCCTTCCTTTTCCTCTTCCTTTCCTTTCCCTTCCTGTGAATCTGGTATTTCCCTATTGTTTCCCCGTTGTTTCACTTTTTGTTCTTTGTTGTTGTTTGGGTACTTCTCGCCTTCGGTTGCTTCTTTTCCAGTAATCCTTTGGTGCTTCTCGAAAGATGGGATTTCTCCATACTCTTTTCCATCTGCCGTGTAGCGAACGATCATCCCTGACTTCTCAAGCAGGGCGAGTGTTTCAGCCATAACAAACGGAAGAAACGGAAGAATATCCAGCTTCAAAAGTCGTGGTTTCCACTCGAAACGGCCCTTGCTATCGCAGTGACCCCAAAGGCCAGCGAATACCATCATTGGATAAGCGCCAGGGTTCGCTATTTCAATATCCTGAAGCGCTTCATTCCTGAAGAACTCCGGCTTAACTGTTCTAATTCTTGCCATTACGCAGCGTCCAATTCAAGCAGATCGAACAGGCTGGTTTGCACGCCGGAACGCTCTGACTCAATCAGGTTTTTGATGGCTTGCTGGTAATAGGCCGGATGCAGTTCTGTACCGATGAATTTGCGGTTCATGGATAGGCTGGAAACGCCCTCAGAGCCGATTCCCATGAACGGGCTGAATACCACATCGCCTTCGTTAGTCCAGAGCGCAAGCGCCTTTCTGGTGATATTCAGCGGCATCGGGCAAAGGTGCTTTTCAGCGTCAGGATCGCGGGCAATCTTGGCGTTCAGCACATCCGTAGAAGGCATGTCGAAATCGCCACGGCCTGATTGTTTCGGCTGGTAATTCCAGATTGGGCTGGCAAGTTCCTGCCAGGCTTCAAGCGGAACAATTCCTTTCGGATGATCGACCGGGCGCACTAACTCTTCTTCGCCTTCTTTCGCCCACTTTCTGAAAACAAGCAAATACTCAGGCATTCCGACGCGGCAAAACGAAGCGTCTTTCTGGAATGTTTTCCATAGCAGTCCGTGTGCATTTGTCTTTGCTCGTTCCAGTACCGGATCGCGGAAAATCGTAATCCGGCAATGGAACGTAAATCCTTCTTCGAGATGCAGTTGCGTGCATTGGTCAGAAAACGGACGAATTCCAGACGATCCGTCAGCACTGGCGTTCTGGTAATAAACCAGATCCTTTACGTGAATCGCCGTCAGGCGACCGGGACGCAATGCGCGGTACTTTTCACGGACCAGATAGCGGTACTGGTCAATGAATTCCTTGTCAGTGGCAACATTGCCCATATCGGCAACTGACTCGGAATAGACATACAGCGAAGAAAAAGGCGGCGAATAGACCGAGAAATCAATCGAATTGTCAGGCAGCGATTGCGCGAATTTCACGCAGTCAGAGTTATATGCAGAGAAGTTATTGCCGTGATCTTGTTCAATGACGTTTTTCATGGTTTTCCCTCAGTTCAACCAGGCCGGAAGCTTTGCGATCATCTGGCCCTCGTATGCGTTTTTGACGGTTTTTGTAATCACTTCTCTGCGCATGGCTTCAAACATCTCAATCTTCATGCGTTCGTGATCTTCTTTCTTGCGCTGAATCGTGTTCCAGATCGCTGTCTCTGTTTCAGCCAAAGCGATATGGCACATGACAGGCCTCTTTTGACCGAAGCGCCAGAAGCGCCGGATAGCCTGATAAAACATCTCGTAGGAGAACGAAAGGCCAACGAACGCGGTTCTTGCGCAGTGCTGCCAGTTCAATCCAAACCCTGCGATAGATGGCTTGCTAACGAGGATGCGAGTCTCGCCACGAGTGAAGGCGTCTAGCCGTTCCTCTTTCATTTCAGGCGTCATCGTTCCACGGACTTCGACGGCCCCTGGAAGTCTCGCCATGATTGAATCGGCGTCATAGTCCGTTTCAACCCAGATCATCCATGCCTCGTTTGGCTCGGCATTGACCAGTTCGGCAATCTTGTCTGCACGAACGCCGGAAGTAATCCGCTTTTCCTTGTGAATCGATGTCGCAGAGCAATCAGGAATGCGAAACAACATTCCATCAGCGCCTTGCGTCATATCGGTTTCAACGACATGCTTGATGATTTCAAGCGGAGGAAGATCAAAACCATCATCCGAATAACCAAGATCTGACGGCTTTCCAACACATCTTGCCCATGAAGCAACCCAACTCCAAAACGGCTTAATGCCGTGGCGTTTCAGGCGATAGCGCCCCATCTCTGTCTGGTCAGCAATAAACCAGCGAGAAAGCATCTCCGATGACGTCATTGCGCCGACGAATTGCGAATGCTGGCCTAGTTCCATGTGATCGTTAGGTGCTGGCGTTGCAGTGGCCGGGAGTTTCCATTGCATGTTTGCGCCGAACTCAATCAAGGCGCGCGAAGTCTTTCCGGTGAATGATTTGACGACGCTAGACTCGTCAAGAATCAACCCAGAGAATGAGTCACGATCAAACAGATGAATGCGCTCATAGTTCGTGATGTAGATACGCGCTCCGTCAATTTCCGATGGGTCGCGAATAACTTTTGCATCAACGCTAAAACGATCTGCCTCTCGTTTGTGCTGTTTCCCTACAGCAAGAGGCGCCAGCATAAGAACAGGCCTGTTAGTTTCCTCGACTACCACACGTCCGTATTCAAGTTCTACGGCGGTCTTTCCCATGCCGGTATCGAGGAACGCAGCACCACGGCCAGCACGCAGCAGGAAATCAACCGTATCGCGCTGATGTGGAAACAAATGACTGCCAAGTTCAGGAACATCATCCATGCCACGGAGAGGCGCCTTTACCTCCTTCCCCTTGAGGAATTCGTCATAGGTGACGATTCGTTCATTTTGTTGCATACTTACTCCCGTAGGATTTGACGGCAGCCGAGGTGTTAGCGCACCGATGACGCTGCCGTTTCAATGTCCGCACTCGCAGCAGCAGACTTCTCTGTTTTCTTCGCGTGGCATGCAGCGCAACGGTATCCGTCAGCTTTCAATCCACGCGCCTTGCGATCTACGATGGATTTGTACTGGCCGCACTCACGGCACTGGAACGTAATGAACAGTGCGCCGCGCATTTTTTCGTGATTGTCGGTTGCATCGCGGAATGACTCGACGTGGCCTGGTTCTGCGGAGTAGGTCATAGACCATCTTCCATAAACACAAGCCCAAGAAACACCAGCGCACCGATGCAAAGCATTAGATCGCCGGCATAGATGACGACTGATTGCAGGATGGTGATTGCTTCGGTCATTCGTCATCCTTCGGCATGAAGCGGAAGATGCGCGGGCAGAGCCATAGCGTTACTTCAATGCTGATTGCAGACCACAGCACGGCTAGAAGTAACCAACCGATAAGGCTCATTCGCTCACCAGCAGAATAAAAAATGCCCACGAACCCGAAGGCTCAGTGGGCGAAACCCGGCTGTCAGTCCGGGGGAGGGAGACACGGTTCATGCTGCTTTGTTCGCGTCAGATCGCAGGTATGCCCAATCAACATCAGGCCGCAACTGCTCACATGTAACTTCGCCGTCGGTCAGTCGTTCAATAGTCGGGCAGCGTTCGGCTGGAACTCCTTTGATTGCCCACTTATGAACGGCCTGCACGGAAATCTCGTCGCAAGCATCAGCTATAGACTTGGCCCCGGCGATCTTGATTGCTTTTTGGATGGCGTCTTTCATGTCAAACATTAAACCACAGGTTGATTTCAATTTCAACCGGAAGTTAGTTTGTTTTTACGACGAATGCAGCGAACATTCGCTAATGGCAACCGAGATTCTCCATAGGTTCCCCAAGGGTCATAGCGGGAAGTTTCCCGATGATCCCTTGCTCCACATCCCTAGAATCTAGGGTAGCCAAGCGCGGCAAGACCAAGCGATTCATTCGCATCCTGGCTGTCTGACCCATTGGCCCAGGAAGCTATTGCGATACCTCGCTTACAGTTCGCACGACGCGCATGCAGGGTCATTCCGCACGGTCGGTGTATTCGGGAGTGCAGCCGGCCCATTCAAGCCCCTATCTAACGCGACACTTGCGGGTTCGTGACCAATAAAAAGCCCCCGAGAGCTTGCGGCTGACGGGGGCTTTAGTCTTTGTCTGTAGCCCTGCCAGCTTGGTCACGCTTAAGCCCGATGTAACTTAAGCGCGGAAAGGGCTTCCCCCAATCTCTGACATCGGACTACACCGCTTACCAGGCGGTATGGGGAAAATTTTATCAAAAAGCTAAACTTGTGGTTGATCTTTATTTCAACCTATGGTTTAATGGGTCATCGGAACAAAGCAACACGAACCAACCGCAACAAGCAACGAGCCGCAGGCCAGTAAGTACGGAACAAGTACCCA
>OFRF01000332.1_pt1 | contig 12097 bp, 12 predicted proteins | sample 1543081 | NCBI WGS metagenome assembly OFRF01 (sample SAMN07774232, study PRJEB24372) | wastewater metagenome
CTATGTCCCGATTGCCGTGCCTGCCGGAACGCGGATTTCCGCGAAGGTGGCCGACGATGGCGGCAGCAGCGCCACTCGGCTCATCATCACGCCTTGCCGCAGCGCGGGGTGCGTCCCCCTAGTCAGTACCGGGTGGGTAGTGGGCCTTACTTCCGGCGCTCCCGTCGATGTGGACTGCGGGGCGACGGCGAACACCAAGAGTTCGTGGGTGCAGATCACATCGTCGTCTCATGCAACGCGGGACGCGAAGGGATTTTCCGTTGCCCTGTGTTGGGACGGCTCCTGCGACACGTCCAACAACCAACTCTGGGACATCGCCATCGGCGGCTCGGGGTCGGAACAGGTGATCGTTGCGAACCTGAACGCGAGTCAGGAGGGCTACCGGGCGCAGCTTGAGCCGAAAATTAGCGGCCCCTTCTGGACGCCCATTCCGGCTGGGTCGCGGCTCGCGGCGCGAGCACAGTCGAGCACCAACTCGGCAAGCTCTCGCGTCCCGCGCATCGCGCTCATCCTTTGGGGGTAGATCATGGCAGCGACGCAGGAATCAAGCGGCACGCAGACGGCCACCGTCACGACGGAACACACGCTCGCCACAATAACGACCGCGAAGCCGTTTCAGTTGATCGTGGACATCAACGCGCTGGCGGCGGGCGAGTACGTCGAGATCAAGGTCAAGCGCAAGGCGCTCTCGGGCGGCACGACGCGCATCGCGTTCGCTGCCGTCTACTCGTGGCTCGATGCGGGGGTTGCGCCTGAAGTGGTCACGCCGCCGATCCTCTCGACGCAGGAATATGTCGCCACGCTGAAGCAGTTGAACGGCACGGGACGGGCTTTCCCCTGGGCAGTTGAAACGCCGTAAGGGGCTGGAATGAGCCATTCCGGCCTGCTCCTGCTGATCCCCCCGGCGGGGTCTACGACCCATGCCGCGACGGGCGCATTGGTGGGGCAGGGCGCTGCGGTTGTCGGGTCCGCGGCGCACATCGCAAAGCACGCTGCGACGGGCGTCCTGGTCGGGCAGGGCGCAGTCATTTCTGGATCGTCTACCCGTTACCGAGTTCATCCGTCATCGGGTGTGCTGACGGGGCCTGGTGCTGCGATTGTCGGCGCGGCGACACGGTTCCGGGCGCACACGACGAGCGGGGTGCTGGTTGGCCCCGGCGCTGTGCTGGCGGGGTCTGCGGCGCGATTCAGGGCGCATCCTGCCACCGGGGCCTTGACCGGGCAGGGATCGGCTATCAGCGGGGCGGCTACGCGGTTCCGTGCCCATCCATCGAGCGGTGCGCTGTCAGGGCCTGGTGCGGTCATTGCGGGTTCGGCCGCACGCCTGCGGGCGTTTTCCGCAAGCGGGGCGCTTGTCGGGCAAGGGGCGGAGATTGTCGGTTCGGCTGCGCGTGCTGGATCGTTCATCACGCACGCCGCGACGGGGGCGCTTACCGGGCAAGGCTCGGCAATCTCCGGGTCCGCCACCAGCTACACGATCCACGCAACGACTGGTGTGCTTGTAGGCCAAGGGGCGGCAATTGATGGCGCCGCCGCCCGGATTGCCACGCACGAATCGAGCGGCGCGCTTGTCGGCCCCGGCGCCATCATCAGCGGGTTGGCGGCGCTGCCGTATGTAGAAAGCGCGTCCGCTTCCGGTGGATGGGCACAGGTAGCGGAAGTCTTCCGCCGGATGGACGAGCGGATGGACGCCGCCAGCCGGAAGAAGCGCGAACGGCTCGAGCGCGAGCTCCGGGCCGAGGCCGAAAAGGCGATCGAACAGATTGCGGACGGCGCCAAGGCCCCGCAGATCCAGCGCGTTCGCCGGGCGGTCGATGACGCCGCCTACGTCTTCCGCGACCTGTACGAGCGGATTCTCGATGAGCAGTTGACGCTCGCCCTGTCGCGTGACCGTGCCGCGGCCGAAATGCGCGATGCGGCCGAACGGGCTGCGCAGGAAGCGCACGCCCGCGAAATGGCGCGGCGCCGTGAGGATGACGACATCGTTGTCCTGCTGATGTCCCTCTGATTTTCCCCCCATTTATTACAAAGCGCGGTCGATGGCCGGTACTTTCGGCGTGCGTGCCCATGCAAATGTGGGTGCGCGTGCCGATCCGGCGGCGTTCCCGGTTCCGTCCTTTTGTGACGAGGGTCCATGACCGACGAAGCTGCACCCGCAGCGGCCCCTGAGGCTGCCGCGCCCCCCGCGGAGGCCGTTTCCGCACAGCCCGCGCCAGATGCCCCGGCGGCATCGGCAGACGCGAAGCCAGAAGGCGACGCGGCCGAAGGCGGGACGAAGCCGGCGACCCAACGGACGTTCACTCAGGAAGACATCGAGCGAATCGTCACGCGGGAGCGAGCGAAAGCGGAACGCAGGGCCGAAAGGCTCGGGTACGAGCGGGCAAGGCGGGAGGTGGCCGAGAGCCAGCTTCAGCAGCGCACCGCCACCGAACCGAACGCCCCTGCCAGGGCGCAGGGAAGGCCGACGCCGGATCAGTTCAAGGATTGGGACGCCTACAACGAAGCCGTCATCAAGTACGAGGTGGCGCAGACGTTGCGGGCGGAACGGGAAGCGGCAAGCAGGGCGCGAATGGAAGCCGAGGCGGCGAAGCAGGCCGAAACGGTACGCGCCAAGCTCGCCAAGGGTGCGGAGAAGTACGAGGACTTCGAGGAAGTTGCGATGGGCGATTTCCCTGTGACGCAAGTCATGGGCGAAACGATCCTAGACCTCGGGGACGCCGGCAACGATGTCCTGTATTTCCTCGGCACGCACCAGGCGGAAGCCACCCGAATCGCCAGTCTGACAGTCCGGCAACAGGTGCTCGAGATCGAGAAGATCGCGGCGCAACTGAAGGCCCCACCGAAGCCCACAACGGCGCCTGCTCCGATCAAGCCGAACGCCGGGACTGGAAGTGTCACGCCGACGCTGGAATCGACGGCGGACAACTACCAGGACTGGCTGAAGGTTCGGAACGGGCAATTGGGCCGGGCATAGCAATAGCGCCGGCCCTTTCGCGGGTTTCGCAAAAGGACCGAAAGCATGAGCAACTCCCTCCAGGTGATCACTCAGATCACCAACGAATCGATGCGCATCGCGCACGAACGCGCCACCTTCATCAGCACCATCAACCGCAGCTACGACGATTCGTACGCCAAGAGCGGCGGCAAGATCGGCTCGGCGCTGCGCATCCGCAAGCCCAACCAGTACGCCGTCACCACGTCCAGCCGCGCGATGGACGCGCAGGACCAGGACGAGACGTACGAAACCGTCACGATGGCGAGCCAGTACCACGTCGACATGCATTTCACGTCCGACGAGCTGACCCTGTCCATCGACAAGCTTTCGGAACGCTACATCGATCCTGCGATGTCGGTCCTGATCTCGAAGGTCGAGGCGGACGTGATCCAGGGCGTGACGCGGGATGTCTACAACGTGGCCGGCACCGCCGGCACCGCGCTCGCCAACTCGGGTGATCTCGCGGCATTCACCGCGGCCCGCGCCAAGATCAACCAGGGCCTCGCCCCGTCCGCCAACCGCAGCCTGCAACTGGACTCCGTCCAGATGGGCAACGTGGTGAACGGCGCCAAGGCGCTTTTCCACCCGCAGGATCAGGTGAAAAAGGCGTTCGTCGAGGGCTACTACGGCCGTGCGATGGGCGCGGACTGGTACGAAAACGAGCGCATCCTCACGCACACGGTCGGTTCCGGCGCGGCCTCGCTCGCGACGGCCTCGGACGCCACCATCACGGACGGCGGCGGCTCGGGTTCGACCTCGACCATCACCTGGTCGGGTTCCGAGACGCTGAGCAAGGGCGACGTTTTCACGCTGCCCAAGGTGTTCGCCTGCCACCCGGAGACGAAGCAGTCCCTTGGCTACCTTCAGCAGTTCGTCGTCACGGCGGACTCGACCGGGACCACGGCGACGATCTCCCCGCGCATCTACTGGTCTGGGGCGAAGCAGAACGTGTGCAACGCTTCCGGCAGCGCGTCGGTCGCGGCGGACTTCGATTCCGAAACCGCCACGGTGATCGGCTCGGCGTCGGCCGCCTACCGGCAGGCCCTGATGTACCACAAGGATGCCTTCGCCTTCGTGACGGCGGACCTGCCGATCATGGATGACGCGCACAAGTGCCAGCGGCTCACGCAGGACGGCATTTCGCTGCGCGTGTGGCAGGCGAGCGACATCGTTAACGACCGGCTGCTCATGCGGATCGACATCCTGTTCGGCTACGCCACCCTGCGCGCCCCCTGGGCGTGCCGCCTCATCGGCTCGGCCGCGGCCTGATAGCGATGGGGCCGGGTTCGCCCGGTCCCTTCCACCACTCACGAAAGGAAATCACACATGGCAGCGGAACGACTGGACAGCGGCATTCCCGATGGCGCCCTCCTGGGCGGCGCTTCGACCGACAAGATCGGTTTCTACGGCGCGACCACCACCACCCGGCCGTCAGTCACCTGGCCGAACACCGCCACGGCGACCACGACGCTGAACGAGACGAAGGTGAACCGGCTGATGGCCGCCCTCGTCACCCTCGGCCTGATCGTCACGACCTGATGCGGCACCGGGGCGGGGATTCGTCCCTGCCCCGCACTACCAAGGGGACCGCGTGAGCGACCTGTTCCACGACGAAGGGCCGCCGGCCGCCGGGCGGAAAGTGATGCTCGCCACGACGGCCTACGATGCGCCGGCAGCGGCCTACACGTTTTCAATCGCACGGTCCCGCGAGGCGCTGACCGCGGCGGGCATCCCCTCGGCGTACCTGTTGCTCTCGGGCAACTGCCACGTGGACGATGCCCGCAACGCCGTCGTGCGCGAATTCCTCGAATCCGATTGCACCGAACTGGTCTTCCTCGATAGCGATGTCGTGTGGGAGCCGAAGGACTTGGTGCAGCTTTGCGGGCGCGATCGTGACATGGTGGGCGGGATCTACCCGTACCGGCGCGATGGCGGCGAAGGCATGCCGGTTCGGATGATGGATAGCCGAAGGATCGACGCCGAGGGGCTGCTCGAGGTGGAGGGGCTGCCTACGGGGTTCCTGAAGATCAAGCGGCACGTGCTCGAGCGCATCGCGGCGGCTTCGCCCTGGTACTTCGACAAGGTGTACCGCACGGCGTTGGTGTTCGACCGTCCCGATCCCGATGCCGATGGCACGCGATGGGGCGGTGACATCGCCTTCTGCCGCAAGTGGGCGGCCTTGGGCGGGAAGATGTACGCCGATGCCGAATTGCGTCTTGGGCACGTCGGCAAGTCGATCCTTCGTGACAGCCTCGCCGCGCACATCCGCCGGCTTTCCGGCACCGCCCTTTCGCACATCATCCCCAAGCTGCGGGCGGGGACGGAGACGGAGGCGGATTACAACGAGCTTTTCAAGGCGTACGGGAACACCTACGCGGCCGATGCGGGCGTCCTGGCGCTTGTGGTGGGCGTGGCACGCAAGTGCCGCGGTCCGATCATCGAGACGGGTTCGGGGCTTTCCTCCGTGGCGATGGCGGCGGTTTCCGATTCGCAGGTGTACGCGCTCGAACACGTGGCGCACTACGCCGCGCAGACGGTGGCGCTGGCCGAGGAGGCGGGGACGGCGAACGTGGGCGTATGCCATGCGCCGATGAAGGACGATTGGTACGACGTGGATGCGTTCGACCTGCCGGCGAAATTCGCCCTCGGATTCTGCGACGGCCCGCCGCGGATGTTCGGCACGCGGATGCGCTTTTTCGATGTCCTCGCGCCTCGCTGCTCCGCGATCATCGTGGACGATGCGAAGTCGGACACCGGCTACCTGCGCCAGTTGCAGGCGTGGGCCGATACCAACGGCCGGACGCTGCAACTGTTCGGCCGCGCCGCGCTGATTCTGAAGGATCAACCGGCCGCCCTGAAAGTGGCGGCATAGGAGGGATTACAAGATGCTCACCCGATTGTTCGTCCCCAAGCAGGCCGTAGGTTCGAGCCTGGTCTATTTCGACCTGTTCAACGCGGCCGGCAGCGGTGCGAGGCTCGAAATCCTGTCCGTGCTGCCCATCGTGTCCGGCGCGGTGGCCGTCACCGGCACGCTGGCCGTTGACCTGTTCCTCACGCGCACTACGGCGGTGGGAACGGGCGGGACGGCGGCGACCAACGGCGGCACGTCCCTCACGGCCTGCATGTTCAGCCCCCACGATTGGGAGGGTCCGGTGGAATCGTCCATCTCGGCCCGCCTGACGCCATCCGGCGGTGCAACGGCCGGGGACGTTCTGTCCTTCCGCTCGATCTTCACGGAGGAGACGAACGCGGCGGCCTACGTGCGCGATTACGACATGGCGCGCGGCGGGATCTCGGGCGAGGGCGGCATCGTGGTGAAACCCGGAACCGGCATCCGCGTGGTGCAGGGATCGGTCGCGTCGGTCGGCAATATCGCCTTCGATGTCGCGTTCCGCACGGTGCGCCGATGAGCATCACGTACCTGCGTCACGATCTGCACGGCGTCCACGTCGCCTATTCCGAAGACGAAGTGAAGCGGCTGGAAAAAGACGGATGGAAGCGCCGGGATTCCGTCCAGGCGCCTGCGGAACCGGCCGTCCAGCCCGTTCAGGACGCACCCGCCACGCTGCACCTGCCCAAGCGCCGCGGGCGTCCGCCGGCCAACCGGGGGGCGTAAATGGCAACCGCCGGCACGGTCATCGAGCGGTCGCTGCGGCTTCTCGGGCAGATCGGCGCGGGCGAGACGCCCACGGACGACGAGTACGCGGATTGCCTCGAGGCGCTGAATGCGCTTCTGGATTCGTGGCGCAACGAGCGGCTGCTTTGCTACGCCCGGCAGGAGGAATCGCTCACGCTGTCAGCGGCTACCGCCTCCTACACGGTGGGGCCGTCCGGCACGCTGACCACCACGCGCCCGGTGGCAATCGAACGGGCGTGGATCGTGGACGGCGGCAATTCGTACGAAGTGTGGCCGATCAGCGAGGACGAGTACGCGGCGCTGCCGGCGAAGACGACGCAATCGAACTGGCCGGATCGGTTTCTGTTCCGGCCGTCGATGTCCAATGCTACGGTGATCGTGTATCCGGTGCCGGACGCCACGCGCACGATGAAGCTGCTGACCCGCGTCATCGCCTCGTCGCTTGCGTCCACGTCCACGACGCTTTCCCTGCCGCCGGGGTGGGAACGGGCGCTGACGCACAACCTCGCCATCGAGATCGCGCCGGAATACGGGGCGCCGGTTCCGCCTTCGGTGCTGAAGGCTGCCAATGAATCGCTGGCCGGGATCAAGCGGGCGAACAAGTACGCGCAGCCCACGCAGACGGTGACGGAACTTGGCGTCATGTTCGCGCCGCGCCGGGCGAACATCCTTTCAGGGGATCACTAGGCGATGCGCATTCCGCTTGCCATCGGGGTCGAATCGCGGGACGGGCAGAACGACCCGCGGGACGACTCGTCCGGCAGGCCCCGCGATGGGCGGATCGTGAACGGCATCGCGGAGGTGAAGGGCGAGGGCGTGGTCCACATCAGGAAGCGTCCGGGCATGGTGAGCCTGGGGACGATCCGAAGCGGCAACGGGCAACTGATCCACAACTGGAATGGCGTCCGCGCCATCGTGGATGACTACATCCATTCGGGGACGGTTTCGACCATCGTATCGGCGCCGAGTGCGACGAGCCTGACGCCCACGAATGCGGACCTGCTTTTCTCTGCTGCCAATACGGGAAGCGGGGCGGCCACGCCGCGCATGATGTTCAAGAATCGTTCGCAGGCGTGGACGATGAACCGCGCCGGGACGGTTTCGGCCGTCACCTACGGCGGCACGATGGGATCGGAAACCTATGCCGTGGCGTCCCTTACGCGCTCGGGCACGACCGCGACGGCGACGATTGCGGCGGACGTGCCGTTTCAGGCGGGCGAATCGGTGACGATCGCGGGGGCGGTCGAGACGGCCTACAACGGCTCGCAGACGGTGACGGCGGTTACGCCCGGAACCGTTATCCCGGCCCGTGACATCCCCATCACGATCACGCGCACGAGCACCACGGCGACCGCGACGACGGTATCGGGTCCGCATGGGCTATCGACGGGCACGTACACGATCAGCGGGGCGAATCAGTCGGAATACAACGGCGCCAAGTCCATCACGGTGACGAGCAACACGACTTTCACATTCACGGTGACGGTGACGCCTGCTGGCACGATGACGTGGAATCCTTCGGACAAGGCTTCCGACATTACGCTATCGGGCGGGAACCTCACGGCAACTGTCGGGTCATCCGCGACCGCCAGGTGTGCGGTGCGCTCTACCGTTTCAAAGACTTCGGGGAAGTGGTATTGGGAAGTGACGATTGGCGCCATCGGTAGCGAATATGTCGCTGTCGGGATCGCCAAGACCGGGGCCTCGCTCGCGGAGTATCCGGGCGGCGATGCGAACGGGTGGGGGTACTGGTCAACAGGATTCAAGGCGAACAACGCGAGCGTTAGCGGGTCATTGCCCTACGGGGATTCGTTCACGACGGGCGATGTGATCGGCGTGGCGCTTGACCTTGATTCCGGCACCGTGAAGTTCTACAAAAACGGGGCTTCCCAAGGCGAGGCGTTCACGGGAATTTCGGGGACGCTATTGGCGGCGTTGGGCGGATACGCAAGCGCGGCGGCCACGGTCAACTTCGGCGGTTCGGCCTTCGCGCATACGATCCCGTCAGGCTTCGCGGCGCTCAATTCAGATTCACCCGTCACCCCCGGGTCAGGAACGATCATCGTGACCGATCCGGCGGTGAATACGCCAGCCAGCTTCACCTTCACGGTCGGCGGCTCGCCCTCCACCCCGGCCACCGGGACGATCACGGCGCAGGGCCAGGGCGGCACCGTGCCGGGCATCGGCTACCTGAATGGCTATTTCGTGGTGATGGACACGTCCGGCACGATCTGGAATTCCGCAAGCGACGATCCGACTTCATGGGGTGCGCTGGATTTCCTCGTCGCGCAGAATGATTCGTCACGCGGCATGGGCCTTGCCGTGTCCAACGGCTACCTGTGCGCGTTCAAGGAATGGTCAACGGAATTCTTCTATGACGCGGGGAACGCTACGGGCTCGCCCTTTTCCCCCGTCGATTCCCGCGCCTTGCAGATCGGCTGCGCGTCCGGGTGGTCCATCGCGTCCATCGATGACATGACCTTCTGGCTTTCGCAGACGAAGGTGAAGGGGCGCGGCGTGCATGTCCTGACGGGGCTGGAATCGCGCAAGGTGTCCACGCCTGACATTGACCGCATCCTCGATGACGACGCTCTCACCAACGTCTACGGATTCTGTCTCAAGATCGAAGGGCACGCGCTCTACATTCTGACGCTGGCGCCGACGCTTGCGGCGGGTGACGCCAGCGGGATCACGCTGGCCTTCGATGCGACGACGGGCCTGTGGTACGAATGGAGCGCGGCGATCTCGGGCGCTGGCGAGGGCGCCCCGCTCGATACCGTCGATTCGATCACGCGCAGCGGGAACACGGCGACGGTCGTCACGCAGAATACGTTTCCTGTCAGCGATGGCGCGTGGGTCGTCATTTCCGGCGCCAGCCAGTCCGAATACAACGGGCTGAAGCAATGCCGGGCGATCAGCACGACTTCATTTTCGTTCAAGGTCTATGGCAACCCCCTGACGCCCGCCACGACCGCATCGGCCATCTATGCGACCTACACGGTGCCTCGCCGCTGGCCGTTCGTTGGCGCGATCAGCTTCGCCGGAACCGTCCTGATGCTGCACGAATCCACCGGCAAGTTGTACGCGCTGGACGATGCGCTATTCACGGACGACGGCAACGGAATCGACTTCATCATCCGCACGCCCAAGCTGGACCTGGGGACGATGGAACGCAAGAAAATGCCGAACATCACCATCGTCGGCACGCGGGTTCCAGATTGGGCGATGGTCAGGTGGTCCGATGACGACTACGCCACGGCGAGCGCGTACAGGCCGATCTACCTGGACAGCGAAGATCCGCAGGTGCGGCGTTGCGGATCGTTCCGCAGGCGGTCCATCGAGATTCGGCACACCGGGAATTCCTCGCCCATCTTCGAGGCATTGGAAAGCGAAATCACGCGATAGGAGGGCAGCGACATGCGGTACGACACGAGCAATCCGAACGACGACCCCACCGACCAATGGGGAAACGTCTTCCCCCGTGCGCGGCCCGCTTTCAGGCAGGAAGTTTCCAGGGGGAGCATGACGACCATGACGAACGATCCGACCACGAACGCCTACATGGCGCTTTTCGCCAACGCCCGCACTCCGCAGGAACAGGCGGACGTTCGCAGCCGATACGCGCAGGCGTTGACGGCGAACGGGCCTAACGAGGAGCGGCGCCGCTTCGACTTGGGCCGCGAGGACACCAACCGCCAATTCGACGCCCGCGCCAACATGTTCCGCGAACTGCTCGGCCGCAAGATGCCGGACTTTTCCGGCGGCTCGGCTGAAGCCCCGCCGTGGATGGCGCAGGGCGGCGGCGGGTTCGGCATGGCCTCCGGCGGGATGGGGCGCGATCAGGGCATCGATTCCGCCACCCGCAATTACCTGATGCGCCTGTTGCAAGGGAGGTAGACCATGGCCGCCGTCAACGACTATCAGGAACGCCTGCGGGCGCTCCTCGACAACCCCGGCAGCTTCACCGAATCGCCGGGCTATCGCTTCGCCGTCGATCAGGGCTTGCAAGCGGCGCAGCGATCCGGCTCGCGCATGCGCGGCAGCGGCAACGTGCTGGCGGAACTCACGCGCCTGGGCAGCGGCTACGCCTCGCAGGAGTACGGCAATCAGGTGGACCGCATGGGCCGGCTGCTCGGGCAAGAGCAGCAGTACGACCTGGGGACGCAGGCGAACGCCAACACGGCCACGCGCAACGCCAACGATTTCTCCCTCGGTCAGACGGCGAACGCGAACAATCGCCGCCGTGGCGATCAGGATTTCGGCTTGGGCATGGGGCGCCTGGGGATCGATCGCGGGCGGCTTTCGCTGGATTCGCGCAGCGCCGATGCCACGAACTCGACCAACTGGTTCAACGCCGTGACGAACAGGCGCCGGCAGAACGCGGACGCCTACTTCCAGGGCGATCAAGGCAATCGGGCCTGGTACGACCGATTCTTCACCTGACAGGGGGCCGGCAATGTCTATCCGATTCGAAAGGCCCGAAGACATCAACGCGCTGCGGGCGATGGTGCAGGGCGGGCAACTGCCGCCTGACGTGGTGGACACGATGGCGCAGACGGGCGGGATGGTGGCAACGCAGCCCGCCGCGCCGCAGCGCCGCCGTATGCGCGTGCTTGGCGTGGGCGGCGGGGGCGTGACGGACTTGGGCGAGGAAGATGCGCGGGCGATCCCGCTGGACTACACGCGCCCCGGAATCGACATCCCCGGCGTCGGAAGGGGCGTCTACACCCGCGATGGCCGCCATGCCGTGGTGAACGGCCCGGATGGCGAACAGGTCAAGGTGATCCTGGGATACGACCGCGAAGGATCGATGCGGGCGACGAAGCAAGCGCTGGAACTGGACCGGGCGCGGTCCGATCTCGAGCACCAGGCGGAACAGACGGCGCTACTGCGCGAGCGCCGCAAGATGCGGGCGGCCGGGCCGGCGCAGACGGCGACGGATGCGGGGTTCCAGGGCTTCGGAAGCCTCCAGGGGGTGCCGCAGATCGTGCTGGAAAAGTATTACGGGAAGGCCCCGGCCGGTAAGCGGTGGACGAGTGAGGGGCAACTTGAGGACTTGCCCGGCGCGAGCCAGAAAGTGACGGACGCGCAGGACGTTCTCTCAATCCTCGAAATGGCCGCGCCGCTCATCGAGAAGTCAACGGGCAGCTATGCAGGCGCGGCGATTGACCAGGGGGCGCGTTTGTTCGGGATCAGCACCGAAGGGGCCAAGGCGGCGGCCTCCCTCAAGGCGCTACAGGGGACGCTCGTCTCGAAGATGCCGAAGATGAGCGGCCCGCAGTCGGACAAGGACGTGCAGCTCTACAAGGAAATGGCCGGCCAAATTGGCGACCCCACGATTCCCGCCGAACTGAAGATGGCGGCGATGGACACGATCCGGCAGATCAATGAGAAGTACGCCGGTATCCAGTCGCGCCCGGCTGCCGCTTCCGGGGCGCCTTCTGGCGGTGCGGCGCCAGCCAAGG
>OFRF01000333.1_pt1 | contig 12054 bp, 18 predicted proteins | sample 1543081 | NCBI WGS metagenome assembly OFRF01 (sample SAMN07774232, study PRJEB24372) | wastewater metagenome
GGGCCACCTGATGCCGCGCTACTTCCTGGGCCAGGAAGGCATCAACCCGGACAAGGATTTCAAGAGCACCGCCTTCTCGGGCGCCCACGACGCCACCGTCGCCTTCGTGCAGGCCGGCAAGGTGGATGCGGGCGTGCTGAACGCCTCGGTGTGGGAAAAGTTTGTGCTTGATGCCAAGGTGGATACGGCCAAGGTCAAGGTGTTCTACACCACCCCCGGCTACTTTGACTACAACTGGACCGTGCACGCCGACATGCCCGCAGCGCAGCGCGAGAAGCTGACCCGGCTGGGCGGCAGCGCCTGGATGCGCGCGCAGATCGAGTCCGCGAATTAGGGAAACTACCTAGCCAAAAAAAATGCAAGTCACCAGCAAAACCGGCAAGCAAATCACGATCACGGCGGGCGGCCCCTGGCGGCTCTATCAACACGCGCCGCCGCCGGGCTGGGACATGCTCGGCACCGTGCAGCGCGGCGCCGAGATCGGCGCCCTGGCGCGCAACAGGGCCACGGGAAACTTGGTCATGATGTGCGCGAAGGGTACGAGGGGCAGCTGCGCACCGCGCTGGGCAACTGCCGGGCACCCATCACATCAGGTCGGCCAACTCCGCAGCCGTAGGGTTCACGTAGCGCAGCGCCATCTTCGGATCGCGCCAGCCGAACGCCTTGCAGAACTGCGGAAAGCTGAGGCGATTCGGCCTGCCGACTTGGCGGCCGACCCATGTGGCCGCTGTATGGCGTGTGTCGTGGAACGTGAAGCCGGACATGCCCGCCGCATCACGCGCCCAGCGTGTATGTGGCAGTGCCGCGCGGGTCGGATGGGTCAACGTCCGAGCGGTTGCGCCAGCGATAATTGAAGGCGGTCATGGCAGTCTCCGAAATTCAACCTTCTGCGGCTCGCCGCACAAGCTCGACAAGTGCAGTTGCAGCCTGGAGCGGTACAACTCCATTTCCGACTTGACGCAATTGGTGAGCGCGGGATTCGTCCACCAGATAGGAAAACCCATCAGCCAGCAGGCGAACGCCGGGTTCAACCGCCGGGGCAAGGTCCGGTCGGTTGGCGACAATGGCCGCCCATCGAGGGTCGAGAGGACCGGGTGCGAAAAGTGGTGCTCCACGAAGTTCGGGAGCTGCTCGCCCTTCGAGCCCTGCCCGCGATCCTCCAGGCTCTTGCTGTTCGGGGTCCGGTAGTCGCGGCTCGCCGGCGTGGGCCACTGCGCCGCCGCGCTGGGCAGCATCAAGTCGCCCTTGCTGCCCGCCTGATTCGGGCCGCCCTTGGTGCCGTCCGTCGCTCTCGGCGTCGGCCATTTCTCCATCAACGCCTTGGCTTGGCCATCGAGGATCAGCACGTTCTTGCCGTTCACGCGCTGGTAGTCCACACCCTTCGCCGACTGGGTGGTGGGCGTCATCCATTGCTGCGCCTGGCCCGAGAAGGTCGGGTTGCCCTCGCCCCGGCCGAAGTTGCCCGAGCGGCGCGCATCGGCCGCTGCCGGCGTGCTCCAGAGCTTGGCCGCCAGCGCGATGGTCGGGCGATCCGTTGCGCCTTCCGAGGCCGAACGGTTGATGCGTTCGTGGCCCGTGTCCGGGGTGGGCCACGCACCGCCAGGCGATGCAGAACCAGCGCTCCCGGCCATGGCTGGCGCCCACGTCGGACGCGGAAAGAGTGAGCCATTCCGCGTCCCACCCGCGGTCGGCCAGTTCTCCCACGATGCGGGCGGCCGCTCTTTCTTCGAGAGCGCCTTCGGCTTGGTCCACAACGGAGGCGGTGGCAGAAGCGATGCCTGCGACGTTCTCCAAAACGAGGAATTCCGCTCCGCTAGCGTCGGCAATGTCGAGCACATTGAAGAAGAGCCCGGAGCGCTTGCCGTTGAGCCCAGCGCGGCGGCCCGCAATGGAGAGGTCTTGGCACGGGAAGCCCGCAATGACGCAATCCACAAGTCCGCGCCAGTCTGAGCCTCGGAAGGTGAGCAAGTCAGACCAGATAGGCGCTGGATGCAGGGCTCCCGCTTCCATAAGCGTGGCAAGCTGGCTGGCAGCAGGGGCTTCCCGTTCCACGTAGCAAACGGTGCGGTGCTCGATGCCGAGTAGCTCGAATGCGGCTCTGGCGCCTTCGCCAAGCATGCCGACCCCAGCGCAGAGTTCGATGGAATGTAGAGCCATGACATTTAGAAAAGCCCGTGGTGTGGTCATGGGTTGATCCTCGAAATTTGGGCCAGCAGCCCGGCGCGGGCATCTTGGCGAACGTGAGCGAATGCGTCATACAGCGCGTTGTGCAGCGCATTCGCGGTTGAGAAATTCGGAAGAGGTACTTCAACCTCTTTCCCATCCGGCAGCGTGTATGTGGCAGTGCCGCGCGGGTCGGATAGGTCAACGTCCGCGCGGTTGCGCCAGTTGAAGGGTGTGGTCATCAAGCGTCCCACCACGTCCACAGGTCAGGATCGATGTCGGGCGCATCCCACCCCTTGATGACCCCGTCCGGGCCAATCTCCATGATGATGTAGTCGCCGTAGCTCGGCTCGCCCACTCCGAGCACGTCGGGTACATATCCGCTTTTCGCGGCGACCATCAGGCCATCGGCGTTCAGCAGTTCGTACGCGCCGGCATCGCAAACCTTGTAGTGAATGGATGCAGTAGTGCCATCGGGCCAGTCGTAGACGCGGCCAGTGGCCAGGTTGATGGTGGGCTGCCACATATCGCCCTCACGCAACGGGATGAGGCTGCCGTCCGTGTCCTCCACGCCGTTGACGGTGGCATCTTCCCAGTACCGCACCTGCGCGCTGACGCGGATTGAGGCGACATCGAATTCCTTGGTGATTTGTGTTTTGACTTTCGGCATGGTCAATCCTTCATGCAGCCAGGCGCTGCACGTGTGCGGCGGCGGCTGCGTCGGCGCGGTGCGCGATGGCGGCGCAGATGGCGGGGAACTGGTTCTCGAAATACAGCGGGGCAGCGCGGTTGCGGCCGCCGGGCTCGAACCCCATGGCGCGCAGACCGTCTTCGGACACCTTGAAGTCGCGCAGACGCTCGTTGATGGCGCCGATGCCGAGCGTGGGAACGGCGCCGGGCGCGACCGCCTCTTGCCGTTGCAGCAGCACGGCGCGCGCCAGTTCGGCCTGGCGCTCCTGCTCGCGCTGGGCGGCTTGCGCTTCGGCCTCGCGCCGCGCTTTCTCCTGTTCCTCGGCCCGGATGCGCGCCCGCTCAGCTTCGGCCTTGGCCTCGGCTGCGGCCTGGGCTTTGCGTTCTTCCTCTTGTCGGATGCGCTCACGCTCGGCCTCGATCCGCGCCGCTTCCGCGTCCACCCGCTTTTGCATCAGCAGCTCCAGCACCTCGTAGTCCTTGTAGGCCAGCTCCTGCCGGTCAGCAAACAGGTGGGCGTACTGCGGCACGCTGTCGAGCGTTTGCAGGTTGCCCGCGATCCGGCTGGCGAGGGTGTTGGCCTCGGCCTTGCCGGCGATCAGCGCGGCGGTCAGCTTGTCGTCGATGCTTGCCAGGCTGCTCAGGCCCTTGATGGAGCCGCCGAAGTCTGGCATGGGCACGATCAGGCGCACGCCTTTGATGTCCATCTGCAGGCGCGTGACGTGGGTTTCAAACGCTTGGCGCGCGGCCATGACCTTCTCGGTGCGGCGCGCGTCTTTCTCGGCTTTGACCAGCTTCTCGGTGGCCAGTCGGGTGCTGCGCGCCAGGGCCTTCAAATCGGCCACGGTGCGGCGCATCAGCTCCACGTCGCTGATTTGCGCCAGCGCGCCGTCTTCGGCCTGATCGAGCGCGTCCTCGGCTTTTTTCAGGGCCTTGCACGCGGCTTCGGCGTCGGCAAATTGCTGATCGGTGGCGGGCTTGGCCGGGATGCGCTCGATGAAGGCGCGCAGCGCCTCACCGAAGGCAGGCAGGTTCCCGGCCACGGTGAGAGCGCCCTGCACCTGCACCACGACGGCGGGCAGGCTTTCGATGGGCGCGGCGGTAACTGGCGCCGGGTGATCCTCGGGGACGTAGGCGGTTACGTCATCCTCGAACTGCTCCCATCCGGCCACGATGCGGGCGCGCAGCTCTGGGTCTGGTGCGTACCAGCAGTGCCGCTCTTCCAGCAGCGTGCCATCGTCAGCCCAACGCGACGCCATGAACAGCACGCGCTCGATGGTCGGGCACACCATGCACTGGTGCTCCATCTGGATGCGGTAGTGCAGCGGCAGGTGATCGCCGTTGCCTTCGTCCCATGGGGTGTAGCGCAGCGCCTCGCCGAGCGTCTTGTGCTCGAATGCCGTGTCTTCCAGCAGCGTGAGCCCGTCGTAGCTGGCGCTGTACTTTCCCGACTTGCCGACGACGGGAAACAGTTCCTCGCCGACGATCTCTTCGGCCAACGGTCGAGCCAGCGCCTCGAAGCGGTGGCCATCCGCGAATCGCTTGGCCTGCGCGGGGTTGATGTCGGCATCCACGATGCCGGTGGCGCGCTCTCGAATGAGGTCTTGGCGCGAGCGGTATGGGCTGTAGCCCATCATGGCCGGGGCATCGCTGGCGTTGAGGGCGGTGGCACGATGCTCGGCCCAAGCTGCGGTGCCTTGTTGAAGATTCAGGGCTTCCATGGCTTTCCCTCAGAAAGGCAACTCGTCGCGGCGCTGGGCCAGCAGCGCGGCCAGTTCCTCGCGGTGCTGGCCGTTCTCGACCGCGCCGATCAGTTCATCCATCGCGGCCAGGTCATCGAGCGAGCCGGCCTGATTGATGTGGTCCGCCACTGCGGCATAGGTCATGGCCGGTTGCGTCGGCACCGACGGTTCCTTCGGCTGTACGTCGGTCGCTTCGACCTTCACCGACAGCACCTTGGCCTTTTGCTCGTCGGTGAGCAGGGCCTTGGTTTCGACGGTCTGGATGACTTCGGCGGCGGTCTTCTTGCCCGCAGCGATGGCCTTCGACCAAGTGGGAAAGTTCTTGTCGAAGTCGGCTGGGTCGTAGAACTTGGGTGCCGCTGGCGGGGCGCCGACAACCTCGGCTGGGCCCATGTGCCGCTCGGTCGGCGCGGGGGCGTCCATCACTTCCTCGGCCACCGGCAGGCCGCGCAGCACGTCGGGGAAAACGTCGCGCAGAGCGAAGGCGCGGGCGCGCATCTGGCGCATGCGCTTTGGGTATTGAGCCCACGGCCCTTGCTTGCCGGCAAGGCTAGCGGCCTTGGCGTCATCCATGCTGAAGGTGCGCACCTGCTCGGGCTCGTTACGGCGCTTGACTTTGCAAGTGGCGGTGCCACCGTCGTCGGTCTCCACGACGTATTCGCAAAGCGGGCTGCTGCGCACCAGGGCAATCACCGCGTCGCCCCAGAGCGCGGGGCGGCCGTTGATGACGGCTAGGTTCTGCATTGCTTGCAGGGGCTTAAGTCCCAACTCAGCGCCCCACTGGATGGCCACCAGGCAATTGCCGGGACGGCCCTTGAAGTCCTTGGGTACGAGGTCGCTGTCGGCCAGGTACTTGCTGAAGGTCAGCGCCTGGTCGAAGGTTTGCGGGCTCAGGTCGAATTGCTGGCGCGTGGCGGTCAGGGCGGTGTTGTCGTTGCTCATGGTTTTCCTCAATTGGTCATTTGCGCCCACTGGCAGCCATCAGCGCCTGGGCTTGGTGGATTTCGGCGCGCGCCTGAATCGGTGCTTCCTGCAGGTCGGCCGCGGTGTCTGCTGCCGCTTCGGTTTCGCTTGGGCCGGGCATGAAAACCACGCCCAGCACGAACGCCAGCACGCACAGCAGCAGGGTGAGCCAGACGGCCCAGTGGTCGGCGCGGTCGGTCATGGCAGCGCCCTCCAGCGAGGCCCCAGCGCGCGCACCTGGCGAACCCACTGACGGATGTTGTGACGCTGGGTGTGGCGCGGCGTGAGGTCGTTGCAAAACAGGCGACGGGCCTGGGTCAAGCGGGTGGTGTTCATTCGATAGACTCCTGAACGTAGGTTTTCAGACGCAGCAGGGCGCGCACGCCGGGCGCGCAGGTGGCCAGCTGGGCATTGGCCTCTTGCCAGGCGCGCGCCTCGCCCCGCAGGTCGCCGCTGCGCCAGGTGGCGCAGTCCAGCATCTCCAGCGTGAGGTTGATGTCGTCGGCGGCGGCCATGGCATCGGGGTGGCCGCAGCTGGCGGTGGCCAGCAGCACGTTGACGGTGCGCGCCGCACGGTCGGCCAGCCAGGCGCGGTGCAGGGCGCTCATACGGCCTCCCGGATGTGCAGCAATTCAAGGCGCTCGGCTTCTTGCTGGCTGCGCTGCTCGTACAGCTCGGTCTTGCGGTCGAAAAACTGCGGATCGCGCGCCGGGCCGGCCAGGTAGCGGTCGGCTTCCAGTAGCTGCGCGTCGGTGAAGCCGGCGAACTGGCGCAGTGCGCGCTCAAAGACGGGGTGCAAGCTGTTCATGCAGGGCTCCTTGGACATGGGTTCGCCCTGCCGGCCGGTGAGGGCAGCATCAGGGCTTGGAAGTGAGATGGGCGACTACTGGCCCAGATCGCGGCGGCGGAAAGCCTTCTCGAAGTGCTGGAGTGCAACGCCACGGCAGGAGCGGGCTACGCCCGCGAATTGTTAAATCGATGAATGGGTGAAACAGCGGAAGGGGCGGACACGGAACTCGTTGTGCCGGCCGCGGATGGTGACACTGCCGTCCTCGAAACCGCCCGCCCACGGCCAGCCGTGGTGCTCGCTGCGCGACCAGTACCAGTCGCCCTTGTCGAAGTGCTCGCGGGCGTTGATGTAGGCCAGCATCAGGTCTTCTTGATCCGGCGCACGCCAGTCGCTGAATCCGTTCAGTTCGTCGCCTTCGGACACAACCGACTGGACGCGGCTGAAGGGGATGTCGACATGATCGAACTCCACGCCGCCGGGGATGACGACGTGATGCACTTGGCCGCCGATCAGGCGCGAGCCGATGTAGATGCCGCCCTGCTCGGGCCACGACTGGCCGATGACGGGGATGGCGGTTTGGGTTTCGGTGGTCACTGGGTTGCTCCTGTGGTTGAGGTGAGAGAAGGGGTGAAGGGGTCAATAGATGAATCTGCGGAAGGGGCGGACACGGAACTCGCAGTTCAGGTTGCCGTGGCCGACAGTGCCGTCCTCGAAACCGCCCGCCCACGCGTAGCTCTCGGAGTAGGGGGTGCTGGTCCAGTACCAGCTTTCCTTGCCGAAGGTGTCATGCAGGTTCGCCGCGCCCAGCAGCAGTTCGCGGCGTGCCGGGAGGTAGAAGTCGCTGTGCTCGTCGCGGGTGTATTCGGTGGCCAGCTTGGCGGCGGGGCACTCGTTGCGCAGGCGCTGGGTGTTGGCCAGGCCGTCCCAGTCGGACAGACCGCGTTTTCCGTCTGGAGCCCAGCGAGCGCGGCCCACGTCTTCCTCGGTGGCGACGATCAGGCCGTAGATGGAGTCGTCACCGGCGCGAAAGTCGCCCCCGTAGACGCCGCCCTGGCCTTGCCAGTATTCGCCGATCTGCGGACGGCCAGCGATGGCCTGGGCCGCTACGGGCGCGGGTTCATCCTGCTCGCTGCCGCGCAGCAATGCGGCGATGAATGCGCTGGCCAGGGCGGGCGGCGCGGCATTGAAATTGAAGGTTGGGGTGTTGAGGGTGATGTGCATGAGGTGCTCCGGTTGGGGGAAAGAAAAAGCCCTCACGGGGAGGGCTGGTAGGGAAGAAGGAGATTCCGCTGCTCGGCGGCCGATGGCTCAGGCCTGGTGGCAATCGCACGGCAACTGAGGTTTCGCGGCAACGATGCCGATGATCTTTTGGAGGGCTTCGCATTGGTTGATGGTGGCCTGGCGCTACTCAGGCTCTGGCGTTATCCCTTGAACTGCGATATTCGATGCGACTTCATCAAGGGGGCATGTCGCACCCTCACAAACGGCCAGACTTTCCATGCAGGCGCTTACCTGCCTCACCATCATCGAAACGCTGCCGCCTACCGGTGGATATAGCCGGTGACCCAGGTCATCAGGACGCCTACGCCTTTGGGTGCAGTTGAGCGCTTCCTGCCGAGCATCCAGCTCCACGGGCAACGCTTCGATGATGGTCCCCGTCTGTTCCGGGGTGTCAGAGAATCCTCTGGCGCTGTTCCCAATTCCTCGTGGTCTTTCGCATCTCCACGTTCGATGACCAGTTCTCTCCGCGTTTGCTTCCGCTGCAGAAACTGGCAAGCCGCCCAGAAGGTGGTGACGGTGGCTGGATTCGAACCAGCGCCGCAGCAGTCCGCTGCACGGGTGCTCCCGCCTCAAGCTCTGCCCAACTGAGCTACACCATCAACCAACCCCACTCGATCCCAATTTCATCCGCCCTGCGCAAGGCGGCACATAGCTGCCGGGACTGGGGTAGGCAGCTTTCAGTGAGTGGGGTTGGTTGATGGCCCCGGCACTGCCGGGGAGTGGGGTTACTGGGTGGCCTTGGCAGCAGATTGGCGCGCCGCACGCTGCTGGGCTTGTGTGACAGCACATCGAAACCCCGCGTGCGAGGCTTGGATGTGCCGCCCGGCTCATGTGTCCGGGTCGGTTGCGGGCCTCTCCCCCTGTCACGGGCTCCCGCTGCACGCTGGCCGTGCTTGTGCTGATCAACATCAGTGCCGTTGCCGGTTCTCACGCCACCGGGCCGCGCCCACTACCCATTGAAGGGCTGCCATCTGTCAAGGAATGCTTGACAGTTGATCCGCAGGACTCGCTGTGTTAAGGAGCTTCGGGCTCGGCGCGATCGCTTGGCCCGGTGCCGGTTTGTGTGCGGCATGGGGCGTAGTATCGGCTAACCGTTATTCAAAGTCAACGGAAAACCGTTGTATTTCCGTAAGTATTTACCCTAGGTGCTGCGGTTTGACGAATAACGGTCACCCGGTATATGATGGGGCATGAACTGGAAAAAGCTCATTGCCGATCTTCAGGCCCTAGGCGTCACGCAGGTGCAGATGGCCGAGCGTTGCGGGTGCGCACAAACCACCATCAGCGACATCCTGAACGGCCGCACAGGCAATCCGCGGTACGACATTGGCGCAGGCCTGCTGGCGCTGTTGAACGAGCGCACCACACACCAAGAGACAAACGGGGAGGTGGCGTAAGTGCCCACCCAACAAGTTGACTCCAGCGTCGGGCACCAACCCGCCGTGGTTCGCCCGCTGGCCTTCGGGCCGGTGGGCTTTTTCTTTGTCTGAGCCTTGGCCGCTGAAAAAGTAGAGCTGCGCGGGATGTGCCCGACTGATCTGGCGCAAGCGCTTGACGCTATCGCCATGGCGAAGGGGTTGGATCGCAACAAGCTGCGCTCGGTGTCGCGCGCGCTGTGGGTGAAGGCCTACGAAACACACAAACCGAGGTACGAATGAAAGCTATCAATCTCGCAGCAATCCGCCTTGATGGCGAAACGCAATCGCGCGCTGAAATCAACAACGAGGCGGTTGCCGAGTACGTTGATGCGATCAAGGACGGCGCGGAATTCCCGCCCATCGTGGTTTTCTTTGACGGTGCGACGTACTGGCTTGGCGATGGCTTTCATCGCGTTCACGCATTCCGTACCGCTGGCCGCGCCAGCATCAATGCTGACGTGCGCGACGGCACCCAGGCGGACGCACAGCTTTTCAGCTACGGGGTAAACACAGCCCACGGTATGCGCCGCACCAACGCGGACAAGCGCAAGGCCGTGACGGGGGCGCTACAGCACCCGGTGTCTATCCAGTGGAGTAACAACCAGATTGCAAAGCACTGCGGGGTGTCGCTTGATTTGGTCAACAGGACGCGCGCATCACTTAACGAATCGTTAAGTGACAAATCAACCGAGCGCACCTACACCACAAAGCACGGCACGAAGGCGACGATGAAGACCGACAAGATCGGCAAGTCGCAGAAACCCAAAAATTCCAAGCGCGAACTCAACGCCGTCCCGGACGAAATCAAGGACTACGACCCGCGCGACGATGAGCTGAAAGCGGCGCATCAGGCCGCATCTGAGCTGGCCGCAGAGAACGACCGCCTCAAGGATCAGATCGCGGTCGAGAGCATGGATGCGTCGGAAGAAGCGAAGACCGAGGCGGCGAAAACCATTGAAGAACTGCGCACTCGCGTCAAGGTGTTGGAAGCGGAAAACGCGGCCATCAAGGCCAACCGCGATCAGTACCTGAACGAAAACGCGCAACTGAAAAAGCAGTGCTCGATCCAGCAGCGCGAAATCAAGAAGCTGCGCGGCGCCACCGAGAGGATGGCGGCATGAGCGAGATGCTGCGCCTGCGCCCGTATCAGGAAGCGTCGCTTGACAAGCTGCGTGCCGGGTTTGCCAGCGGGCATCGCGCGCAGGTGCTGTATCTGGCGACGGGCGGCGGAAAGTCGGAGCTTGCAATCGAGTTGCTGGTGGCGACGATGGAAAAGGGCAACCGCGCCGCGTTCGTCGCTGATCGGCGGGTGCTTGTGGAGCAAATGAGCGCGCGACTGGATAAGTACGGCGTTGACCACGGCGTGATGCAGGCAGGCCACTGGCGCTTTCGCCCACACCTGCCGATTCAGGTGTGCAGCGCCCAGACGTTGGAAAAGCGCGGCAATTTTCCCGGACTGAGTCTGGTGATCGTCGATGAAGCGCACGTCACGCGTCAGCAGACCGTTCGTTTCATCCAAAACAACACGGGAATCAAGGCCATTGGCCTGACGGCGACGCCGTTCACCAAAGGGCTTGGGAAGACCTACACCCACGTAGCCACGGCTGTGACCACGCAAGAGCTGGTCAACGATGGCTACCTGGTGCCGCTGCGGTATTTCGTGGCGAAGGAAATCGACATGACCGGCGCCAAGGTGGTTGCGGGCGAATGGTCGGAGAAAGACGCATCTGAGCGCGGCATCAAGATCACGGGCGACGTGGTTGCCGAGTGGATCAAGAAGACACACGAGATTTACGGCGGGCCACGCAAGACGATTGTTTTTTGCGCCGGGGTCGCGCACGGGCAAGACCTGTCCGAAAAATTCAACGCGGCCGGCTACAACTTTCTATCGATCAGCTACCGCGACGATGACGAATTCAAGCGCGAGGCGTTCAAGGAATTCGCCAAGCCCGATAGCTCGATTCATGGCCTGATTGCGACGGACATCCTGACGCGCGGCTTTGATGTGCCTGACACCGATATCTGCGTGATGGCGCGGCCGTTCACCAAGTCGTTTTCGTCCTACGTGCAGCAAATCGGCCGGGTAATGCGGCCGTTCGCTGGCAAGGAGTTTGGCGTCGTGATCGATCACGCTGGCAACGTGCTGCGGTTCCGCGAAGACTGGGAGCGCATCTATGGCGATGGCGTTGATGCGCTTGATGACGGTTTGGAGAAGCCGCGCAAGGAGCCGACGGTCAAGGAGAAGGAGGCCGCCAAGTGCCCCAAGTGCAGCCATTTGTGGCCCGGAAACGCGGACGTTTGCCCATGCTGCGGCCATGTGCGCGAGCGCCGAAACGAAGTGATGCAGGTGGCAGGTGAAGTGATCGAACTGCACGGCGGCGACCGCGCCAAGGCGTCGAAAGAAGACAAGCAGCAGTGGTACAGCGGCTTGCTCGGGTACGCGGAATCTCATGGCTACAAGAATGGGTGGGCGTACCACAAGTACCACGAAAAATGGGGTGTGTATCCGGGTGGGTTGCGGCAGGTTGCGCAAGCGCCCGCGCCCGAGGTCATGAGCTGGATCAAGAGCCGCAACATCGCTTTTGCGAAGAGGAGGGCGGCATGAATGCTACCAAGACGCCCAGGTGCAACCTGCGCAAGAAGGCCATGCACCCTATTGATTGGGCGCAAAGGAACGGGAGGCTGTTGTGATGGACTTCCTGTCTTTCGTGCGCGCCCACGGCATTCTCATTGACACGGTGCCACCGGTTGGCCGATGGATGCGCCTGCCCACGCAAACGCATCCCCGCAAGCGCAACGGCGCCGTTAAGTTCATGGGGGACTTCGGTTTTTGCCAAGAACATTCCACCATGACCGAGGTTGCGGTGTGGCGTCCCGATGGCGCGGACGCGAAGGCGCCGCAAGTTGACCGGGCGCTGATCGAACGTGCGGAACGGGAAACCGCACAGAGGCGACAGAAAGCCGCACAGCGCGCCGAATTGATGCTGAGCCAGTGCGAGCTAGCGCC
>OFRF01000336.1_pt1 | contig 12015 bp, 12 predicted proteins | sample 1543081 | NCBI WGS metagenome assembly OFRF01 (sample SAMN07774232, study PRJEB24372) | wastewater metagenome
TGATTGATCGGATAGCGCTGGTAGTCGTAGCCCGTCCATAACTCAAAACCCAACTGGTGCTAACCGCGATCAGTTGTCCAAACCCAGCCCAGTTACCACCCAATGTTGCTGTGCCTTTCGTGCCAGTGTTTACGGTGATGGTGTTCGTTGTAATAGAGAGGGTGACAGTCTCCATTCCGGTTGTTGAGTCATTTGAGCAAACCAAAACAACATCAGTAGCGGCCAGAACGCCAATAAACGCCCCACTGGCAATGCTCGCCCGAACACTCGTCGCAGTACCCCAAGTCTGTGTCGATGCATCGTAGATGATGCCGTAGCACGTCGTACCGCCAAACAGGAAGCAAGTCCTATTTGAATCCAGCGCAACACGCACAATCGTGCTGCCTGTATTCGTCACGGTGCTATTCACATAGCTCGCTGTAATCCCCGTCTTTTCCAGCCCATACGGTGCCCATACACCAGCCGCCGTGCTGTTATCCGCAAGGCCAATAATCGCACCAGTGCGTGGGCGAACCCAGCCCAATTGCGTACCGGCCGAGTCCTTGACGCCATAGTCATAGTCGCCTGCGTTGTAGACCGAAAACATCATTGCAGACTCGCTGCAAGTGGTGGCCACAGGGAGGGTGACGTACAGCCCGGGGGTTGCAGGGGTCACGGCCATGGCCCCCGCGCTGGCGGTGGTTAGTGTGATGTTGCCGGTGCCAGTGGTGCCCCCTGCGCCAGGGATCGGAACCGATGGTGCCCAGCCGGTAGGGTCGAGGCTTGGGTCGGTGGCGCTGGCACCGGCTGTGCGGCGGCGGTACGTGGCAAAGTCCAAAGGGCTGTAGCGCATGTCACCAGTGGCATACGTACCAGTGACCCACGGCAGGCCAACCGACGCAGCCGACGCGGCGGCGGCCAAGGCGTCGTTGCTGGCGGCTAAGGCGCTTGCGGCGGCTGCCACGGTGTCGGCAGCAACCTCTGCCACTGCCAGATTCATGCCCGCCACGGTAGCGTTAATCTCGGGCGTCATCGTGCCCTCTTGCCACGTCACAAAATCGTCAGCGTTTGTCGGAAAATTAGCCGGGTCGCTACGCTGCGGCAATGTGCCAGAGTACGGGGTTATTGATGGTATTGTCATGGCAATCCGTTCACTTCGAGGGTAAAAATAATGTGGTCACGGTAGGCCACGTCATAACTCCATTCCTGCACCGTCCCGAACGTCGTCATGGGTGACAAGTCTACATCAGGGCTTGGCACCCACACGGCAGGAATTGCGCGCAACTGCGCAAGCGTGCTGGTGACACGGCGAAATTGGCTTTTCCCGACTTTGAACGAAACGCTATTTTGCTTGGCAAAACCACGCACGACCAGGGTGCGCACACCGTAACCGTCGGTTTCGTTCACGGAAAAGTCAATGATGCCGCCGCTGGCGCCGTTCAACACCTCGCCAAGCGGCACGCTCGTACCGACAAGGAACCCGGCCACACCAACCGTGGTGCCAATCGTGTAGCCCGTCACCGTCAGCCGAATCTCGCCATTCCGATAGGGTGGCATCGCACCGTTGCCGGTGGTGCCGTCAATGCCGCCAAATAGCAGGTCGCTATACACGTCAAACGGGTTGAACCAATACCCGTACCAATCGCCAACGTAGCTTGAATCAAGCAACTTTTCCTCTGACCAAACTAAATCGCCCACCGTGCGCCCGGCACCGCTGAATGTCTCCCACAGTACGCTTGCAGCGCCCGTTACGCCGACCACCGACCCCGAGTTGAAAACCGCGCCGGGCTTGACCTCCACCACCAGCACGCCAACGTCTTCGGTAACGGTGCTGGATTGGTTGTCAAACATGGCCCACCGCTCGGTGGCCTCCAGCGCTAGCCACCAATCCTCTGAGCCGACGGCCCCTGGCACATGGGCGTCAGCGGCACTGGTGCGGGTGTAGGTTTGCAGCACCTCGTACCGGACGTGCGCGTATTTGTAGGTGTCGCCAAGTGTGAAGGTTTGCGATCCCGCCGTCCAAGCAACCCATGTGGTGTCGGCGCTCTCGGTCGCACTGCTGCTGATAAGCTGCGCGTCGGCCGTTATCAGCGTGGGTAACAAGACGTTGAAAGTCATAATTTACACTCGGGTTGGAGGGAGTCCGTCCTTGTCCCACTTGAAGCTGATTTTAGCGGTCTTTTGTGCCGCGCCAATCAGCACCATGTCGCGCGCCTCGGCCTCTGCCCGCAATTGCGCCACCTCGGCCTGCAGATCGCGCACTGCCTGCACCAGCACATCATTGTTGGCCTTGGGGCTACGCAGAGTCTCCATGAGCATCGTATTGTCGGCGGCGGGTAGCACGCGCTCGCCAGTGTGCAACTGTGCCAGCATCTTGGACGGCACGTAATTGATGCCCCGCTCAAATTTAGGAACCTCGACGCTAAATTTGCGAATCTGGTCAAGCATGCTGCCCGACACGCCAAGCTCTGCCGCCCGCGACACCGCAGCGGCCACACCGTTGGCATCCGAAAAGTCATTGAGCATCGCAGCAATGTCGCGCGCCCAAAATAGCTCGGTGCCTTTTGGCCCATCCGTGCGCACCAAACCATCTGTGGTTATCGACACCCCCGTTGGCCCGGTGTACACCCCGCCGCCAACAATGCCCGGGGTGTATTTGTTTGGGTCGGTCGATAGCGTGATGGTCTGCGGCTTACCTGCCGCGTCGTCGGCGGCCTTTTGCACCGGGTTTAGCACTGTGCTTGTGCCGGTTTCCGCAGTGATCCTCGGCGTTGTGGTCGTGACCACGGGTACCGTCGGCGTGTTGGTCGGTGGCGGCGTGGTGGGTGTGTAGCCACCCGAGTCGTAAAGTTGCGCCAGCATCGCCTGGGCAGCCTCTGCGGCGGCAAGACTGATCTTGAGAGCAGCGGCAACCGTGGCCTTGGCCGCATAAAAGAAGTCCCGCATGACCTGACCGTCACTGCCAAGGTCGTAGGTCGCCTTGATGTAGCGGTCGGCAAGGTCACTCTCGGCGGTTGACAGCCGTGCCTGCATGGCGATGGCCAGCGTGCGCGAATCAAACTCGTCTTTGGTGGCCTTTTCCAACTCTTGATACGCAGCCACCAGCGGGTCGGTCGCCCGTGCAATCTCTTTTGGCAGCTTGGCCAGTTGCTCCTGACCGGCCGCAATGCCCGCCTTGAGTACGATTCGCACCTTGGCCTCGTCGCGCCGGTAGTCGGTGATGCTGGCGCTGTAACCCTTGGACAAATCAAGGAACGACTTAGCTGCGGCTGGCAGTTGATTGACGGCCGACATATCCCCGCTCTGTGCGCGCGAGGTCAGGTCGTTGAAGTTGGCGCGGGCACCGGCCAGGCGCTCGGTCGGGCGCTCTGCGTTGTCCAGCGTGGCGAGGAATGACTCGAAGCTGCCGATAGTCTGTTGCAGGGCCTGGGCGACCCCCTGCTGGGCCGCCACGACTCGTTCTTGTGCTGCGATGTACCGTTGGGTCGCTTCGGCTCGCAGTGAGTCGATGACGGCCCGTGCTGCGTCGATGCGGCGCCCCTCGTTGCTCCATGCCTCATTGATCGCGGCGGCGGCGTTGTCCACAGCTACTGCAGCGGCCTTGGCTTCGACCGTTAGACCGGCAAAGGCGCCTGCAACCGATAGCAACGTGGCGTAATTCTTTTGCCCGGCCTCGGTCGTCAGGTCCTGGCCTTCAACAATTTGCCTGAATGTTTCCTTGGTGGCGCCCGCCACGTCTGCCTCGGTAAAGCTCGCACCAACGGCATTCAGCGTGTTCGTGATGTTCCTGATGGTGTTCGCGCGCTTTTCCTCGGCGTTGAAATACTGTTCGTAATACGTGCCAAGATTGGTGCCAAGGTTTGCCAGGCCGCCCGAGAATGTGGCCAACGACTCCAGCGCCTTGAGAGACATATCGCGCAGATTGGCGAACTGGGCCGGGAGTACCGTGAATTGATCGTTGATCGCCTTGATCGTGTTGGCGTACTCCAGCGCCTTATTTATCTGGTCCTGCGTGGCAGTGCTGGCCGTCAGACCGTCAAACACGCCCGCCAGGTACTTTGGCAACTCGCTGCCCTGCAAGGCCGCAAATACCGCCCGGCTGGCCTCCAGCGTCAGGGCCTCGGGGCTGGCCTTCAACTCGCCGGTCGAATAGTTGGCGGTGCCCACACCGACCTGTACGCCAAATTTGCCGCCGTCGGAGTTATTGAATGCGCTCGCAAATAGCCCACCCGCGTTGGTTGCACCCAGTTGCTTGGCGGCATTGTTGTATGCGTCGCGGATACCTTTTGTGTAGGCGTCGGCCTCGGGAGTATTGAAATTGTTGGATAGCGCCCCGGTGCTGGTCGCCGCGCCGGTCTTGTCAAAGTATTGGACGCTACTGCCGGTGCTTTGAACGTACTCGCCTTTTTTGAATAGCGATGCCAGCGCGGCGACCCCCAGACCGATAGGCCCGAGAGCACCGGCCACCATGCCAAGGCCTGCCGCAAATTCACCGGCCATGGCCATTTCGACACCAACCGATACCGCGCTTGTCAGCGTTGCAAGGCTACCCCCGGCACCGTAGATGCTGGCAGCACTGGTCGCCGCGCTGGCGCCAAAGCTACCCAAGGCCGACGCACTACCAGCAACGCTACCTACCGCACCCAGCGCAGACCCGCCGCCCGGCACGCCCCCGGTGACTGCGTTGTAAATCTGGAATGCGATGGGCTTGAGCGTGGCCTCATAAATCGCAGACAGCAACGCTTTCTTGAGCGTGTCACCGATTTTTTGCGCGGCACTGCTGCCGTCCATCGCCCATGTGGTGAACACTTCCCGGCCCAGTTGGTCGGTCGCCGCCCACCCGCGTTTCCACTCGTCTACTGACGCCTTGACCGCCTCCTTGTTGGCCGCGACTTCTGCCAGGTGCGCATCTTTGCGGTTTATCTCTGTGCGCAGTTGACGGCGCAAAGCAATCTCACGCTCAATTTGTGCGACGGCACCCGTGTTGCCGCCGATGCCCTCCAGTACCTTTTGCTCCTCAAGGCGTGCGATGGCCACAATGTCGATTGCCTCGGCCAGCGACACGCCCATTTCGGCCTGCACCTTGTACGCCTTTGTCTCGTCCCCAAGCGCCTCCAGCCGCTTTTCGATACCGTTGGCCGACTCGCGCCGGGCGTTGGTGGCGTCGCGTTCAAACTTGGCGGCAATCTTTTGCGCTTCGCTCAGATCCTCGGCGGCCTGCGCTTGGCTGGCCGATAGGATAATTTCCTCCTGCCGACGGCGATTGAATGTTGCCCACTGGGGGCTGGCCATAACGTCGCGCAATACCGCCTGTGTCTTGCTCAAACCCTCGGCGCTGGCGCTGGCCTTGCCTTGGATGCGGTCGAGATCGTCCAGGGCCTTTTGGTACACCTTGACCGACTCGCTGGCCGCACTATCGACCGTAAACTTAGCGCCTGCCGGGCCTTTGAACTGGTCGCGAATTTTGGCTTCTGACACAGCACGTGCCGTGATGTTCTCGGCCATTTGCTTTGCGGCTTCTTTGTCGCCATCGCGCGCACGTACTGCCAGCTTCTCTTGCGTGGCCGCAAATTTTGTATTCAATTCACCCAGTTCGCGGGTCAGTTTGACCTTGTTGGTCAAATACTTTTCGCTAATTTGTGCAAATTCGTTCTGGGCCTTTAGCGACCTTCCGTTTTCACTTTCCGCCGCTGCCGCCGCGTCTTTTGAGTCGCGCACTTTCTTGAGTAATTGCAATTGCTCGCGCAAACCTTCTAACTCAGATGATGCCCGCTGCCCAAAATATCCTTGGTTGTCGCCAGGTTCAATGCGGCCGGTCCGACTGTTTCGCAGGCGACCCTCCAAAACCCCTATCTGCTTTGTGAGCGTATCCACGGGGTCGGCATCCCGGCCAATGCCTTTGGCCGCATCCCAAAATATAGACCAGCCTTTTGACACGGAGCGCAGCGCACTTTCCATGTAGCCAAGGTTTTCCGTGACCTTGCCCAACCGCAGATTGGTGCTGTCCGCATAGGCGTTTTGCGCCACTGCTGCCGCGTCAGCGGTGCGGCCCTGATCTTCCAGCGCCTTGATTTGGCGATAGACGCTCAGGGTCAAATAATTTGTCGACTCGTTCAGCTTGAGCGACGCCTTGAGCGGTTCTTTGCCCAGATCCTCAAAAATCTTTACCGTGTCGCCAACCGACGTGCCCAGTTCTTTTTGAGCCCGTACCGCGACCTCGGCAAATTTGGCATAGTTGGTGCTGGCCAGTTGCCCGCTCGCGGCGAAGGCGGTCAGGGCCTCTGCGGCAGCGCCCTTGGTACCACCCGTGGCGGCGGCCACAGTGTTTTGCAACGCCACCAGCTTTGTGGTTGTCAGGCCCGCGTAATTGCCGGTCAGGATCAGCGCCTTGTTAAACGCCTCGGACTCCGCAGCACCCTTGTACCAAGCAAGGCCGATAGTGCCGATTGCCGCGGCGGCCATGGTCAGCGGGTTGATAAGCCCAACCACATAGTTTGAGAGCGCCCGGAATGCCGGGGCGATGCCGCCAAACACGTCTTTAAGCTGGCCGCCCTGTTGGAGCAGCACAGTAAGCGGTGCTTGGCCGCCTTGCAAGCTGACCACAATGTCGGTGAATTGCGCGGGCACCTGACGCAGCGCGGCACTTGTGGCCTTGGCCGTCATGCCCAGACGCTCAAGCTGCTGCGTGGCCGGTGCGAGGGATGCGGCGGCGGCTGCGGCGCGGGCAGCGTCAGCCAGGCGCTTTTGCTCGGCGGCGGCGGCGCGTGCGGCCTCCTGTAGGCCTCGCAACTCTGCAACCTGCTTGGCGATCAGCGGGTTTGTGGCCGACTGCTTTGCATAGATTTGCTCGTAGTATTCGGCGGTGGCCCGACCGCCCGCCTTGAGTGCGGCAATCTCGCGCGCCAGATTGCGCTCGGCAGCGGCGGCGCTGCGGCCTGCTGCGGTTGACGCCTTCTTTGCCGCCTCGTCGGTATCGTCAGCACCCTTTTTGGCAGTGGTGCCCGAGCGCATAAACGCCTCACCCATCCGGTTGACGGCGGCAATAAGGCGGTCTACGTCGCTTATGGCACCGTCAACGCTTACGGACGCCTCAAGTAGCGTGAGATTGTTTGCGGGTTCAGTCATTGGGGCACCTCGGAATGGATGCCCCAATTATCACTTAGAGTTGATGGTGGCTATGGCCGCAGACTCCATGACCCGGAACCCTAAAAACATTTCGTCCCAGTCCTCGGGCGATAGTCGCAGGTTTTCCATGCGGGCGAAAAGCGGCACGTAATTTATGCCGACAGGGCCGTTGCCGCCCATAATAAATTGGGCGCCGACCTCACGAAACAGTTTGACGATAGGCCAGTTTTCCGGCCACACTTCGATTTCGTCGCCCTCAAAATCGGCAAGTGTCAACCCAAGCATTGCAAGCTCCAACTCCGAGGGGTCGGGCGCATACAGTGCATGGGCGATGGCCTTTAGTTTCCCAGCTTGGCCTGGGTGATTTCAGCGATGTATTTGTCCAGAATGGCGGCGGCTGCGCCCAAATAAAGCTCGTTGAACTCGGTCACATTGTCGACGTTGAACTCCTCGTCCAGCGCCCAGCCGGTGACGCATTCCATGATCGCCTCGACGTTGTTCTTTTCCTTCAGCGCCTCCATCCATTCAGCAAATTGCTTGCGCGTGCGGGCCTTGAAGGTGAACACCACAACATCAGGCTTTTCACCAGGGATGGGGATAGCCACAGGTGCGGGGAATGTGGGTTTTTGGGTCAGGGTGATGCGCGTCTTTGCCATGGTGGCTCCAAAAAGTTAAAAAGCCCGCCGATGGTACACCAAAGGCCCCGAAGGGCCTTTTAACGACATTCTGTTTCCCCGGCTAACCGCCAGACCCATCGCTGGGCAGCACGCACCTATTGCAGTCGCTCCGGTGCGCCTTGATTGTTTAGCTTGCGTAGCGAACTGGGCGACCCTGCAGCGAGAATGTCGCAGTCACCGCCATGATGCTGTTCTTCGTCATAGTGGGCGTTTCGTTCAGCGACACATACCCGTTGTAGACGATGATCGAACCGTCAGGCAGCGTACACTTGAGGCCGGTCAGAGCGCGCGACTCGCTGGCAGCCTTGAGCGCGATGTAACCGGCCAGGCTCGCGTCGTCCGCAATGCTGATCGACATCGACATGGGGCTGGCCTGTGTGGGCAACTGCGATTCAAAATCCTGCTCAAGGAATGAGTAGTTCGTGAACTGCATTTCGCCGCCGCTGGAGGTCAAGTCCAGAATCTGGCTGATCTGCGTGAAGGCGGTAATCGCACGGATACTGCCGGTGCCGGTGCCAACGGGGTAGTTGACCGTACTGGACGAGTCGATGCCCTCGTAGGCCAGGCTTGAGCCCGACGCACTGGCGGCACGCACGATGCGGTTGTTCAGGCGGGACCACCCGGAAGTGACCTCGACAAAATCACCGGTCGTGATGCCGTGAGGGGCGGATGTGGTGGCCACAGCGGGGTTCGCGTTGGTCAGGGCGCTAACTGTGTCAGCGGCAGCGTAAGTGGTGGCAAGCGCCAGAATGACGCCGTTTGGGAGTTTTACAGACATGATTTAGTCATCCTGGGTTGGTTACTCAAAATTTAACGGTCCGACCATATTGTAAAGTCTTGCGACGCCCCTCTAAGATCAGACTCGTCATCCAACGTCGCCCGCATCGCACTGATCGGTTTGGCCTGTAGCGATGCGGACCACGTTAGCGTCGATTCTACTGCCAGCATGAGGGATATGGCCTCGGCCCGCGTCGTGCAGTAAATGTCAATCTGGATATTGGCGTTGCGCTTGCTTGGCACCTCTGCATCAACGAACGTCGGCGCAGCACCGCCAAACTGGATAAATGTCGCGTAGGGGGGCAGTGTCCCGCTAGGCGCAACATCAGGATAAACCTGTGGCAGCACGTTGGTGGTCAGCAGGCCGACAAGGATTGATTCAAGACTCATGTTGCCGCCTTGTAGCCGCTGCGGCCAAATTTGATCCAATGAATTAGCTCGTTCTTTGCGGCCAGTTGAGCCGCAGGCACGGCATCAAGCGCCCCCCGCAAAAAGAACTTGCCGGGTATCTTTCGCGGCCCGCCCGGCAGGGGCACATAGTAGCGGTCAAACGCGGCCCGGTGCTTGCCCCTGCCGTCACGCTTTGGTCGCGGTTTGCCCTGCATTTCAGGCCGTACCATAGGCCGAATATCGCCCTTTTTGTCGACGTAGTATTTGTACCGAATGAAGTGGCCAAACTCGACGTTGAACCCGTGGGGTGCTACCTTGTGATTCCAACCGACGTGATAGGTTGCGCGCGTCGCACTGCTTTGGTCTTTGCTGTAGACCTGATAAATCGACTTGCGCAAATTGCCAGTCTTGCTGCCCAGACGCTCGACGTTGCGCACCACGGCGTTGTACAGCACCTGGGCGGCGGCCTGTGCTGCCGGTCGCGCGGCGGCCTGGGCGTTGGTGCTGAGTTGGGCCATGGTGGAGCGTAGGCCCGACATATTGACGACAAATTTGGCGCCCATCACATCACCTCGCAAACAAGGTCAACATGCTCTTTTTTGAGTAAGTCAGGCAGCACCGCATTGATGTTGTAGACCACCCCCGCGTGGTAAACGCGCATGCCTGGCGTAAGGTTTTCACGGTAGCCGACGCGGATAGAACACGTCACGGTGCTGGTGGTTTGGCCCGCCTTGATGGCCTCAAACCCACGCAGGTAGCGAATGTCGGCCCACGGCGCGCAAATGGTCGTCCACTCGTCAAGGGGCTGGCCCAGCGCATCCTGCGTCAGGCTTTGCGTCTTGATTGCGACCAAGTATTTTTTCGTGCCGATTGCCATAGCTACATTCCAATGCCGATGCGATATGGCTGCAAAAGCGACTGAATGCCCAGCGGCAACTCTTGTTTTTGCACGGTGTCGACGCCTTCACGGTTTACGTAAAGGTGCCCAAGATTGAGCAGGATCGCGGCCTTGATCGCGTCATTGATAACCACGCCATCCAAGTCAGACCCCACGCCCTCGGCGCCGTAGATCGTGCGGTTGCAGTAATCCATGGCGGCCCGCTCGGCGGCGCCAAGATATATTTCAATCATGGCGTCATCGTCGGTCGTGTCGACCTTCAAATGCAACTTGGCAGTCTCAAGTGTAATGATGGTCATGGCGTGCCCAGGTACAGGGCGGCATTTTCGCCAACCCATTCGCGTAGTATTTTGCCATGCTTATCGTGCTGGCCTTGGAAGTCGGGACGGTGCCCCATGCCTATACCGAACCTGCCCGGCAGGCCCTTGATGCCAACAACTTGGTCGCTGCGGAACAGCTTTTTGGACTTCGCGGACTTCCAAAGCTCTATGTCAATAAATTTTTGACTAATTTGTAACAGAGCAAAGAAGGTTTTGAGCGCATCACCGCGCATTGCAGTGCTGCAAAGGCTTGCGTGTTGCTCGTTGTGCAACTGGCGTGCGGTGCGCGTGGCGACGTTGTAATACCGGGCGCGATTGCTGCCCACCAACTCAGCATGCTCCAGCCAGCAATCGACCGTGGCGAGCCAATCGGGGGCATAGGCGTCGTCGTCTTCCCAGCACACAACCCGCTCAGAAGCGTCAATGCACGCCATTCCGGCCAGCAGATTGCGGGCTTGCGTATTCTGGCCAGGTTTCCAAAATGGCTCGGGGCGAATAACAACCAACTCCCAGCCCGAACGATCAAATGTGATTGGTTGTGGGTCAACACCGTCATCGACAATGACCCATCTGACCCGGCCCGGATATGTCTGCGCCATTGCCAATTTTTGACAAATTTCCCACGCTTTTGGTCTGCAACCGGTGGCTGTCAACAATGTGAGTCCAGTATTCATATGTTATATTATTAGTCAAAACCTAGGAGGCATACGATGGGCACACGATCTACACCTGAAAAATTTTTGTCAAAACTGGTAGCAACGCCGACCGGATGCTCTGAATGGAACGGTGCGCGGCAAAAAGACGGCTATGGCATTCTGACTTTCCACCGTCAATCTTGGCTTGCCCACAGACTGGCGTGGACTTTGGCCAATGGGGAAATACCCGCTGGCAAATACGTTTGTCACGATTGCGACAACCCGCCATGCTGCAATCCGGCGCATCTTTTTGTCGGCACGCAAGTTGAAAACATGGCCGACATGCGCGAAAAAGGCCGACGCAAAAACATAAACAATGGATCGGACAACGGACGCGCAAAACTCACGCGAGAGGCTGTTGACGCAATTCGCAAAGAATACGCAAACGGTGGGGTGACGCAAAAAGAATTGGCCACACTGTACGGGGTTAACCAAACCAATATCTCCATGCTGCTGCGAAGGGTGTCTTGGCGCTAGCATTGGGCCACCGCAAAGACGTGCATAGGCAGGCGGCGCGTGCACATGCCAGCCTCGCCATGGTCGTTTAGGCGAATGTCAATCGCGCCGTCATACTCCGTTTCAACATTGCGAAACCCGGCATCCTCCAGCAAGAGCGCCAAGCCATTGCGGGTGTAGCGGTAGAAGTCGTCAGGGAAACCATGCTCGGGGAATGCAAATAGTGTGGTCACCACCAGCCACGCCCCGGGCTGCATGACACGGCGAAGCTCGGGCAGCGCCAGCCATGGCCGGGCAACATGCTCCAGCACCTCCGAACACAGCACGCCGGTAAAGCGCCCGCCCCAGTCACCCGGTAGGCTGTGCATGTCGGCCACACGGTCGACGCCATGGCCGGGCTGCATGTCGATGCCTGTCCATTGGCCGCGCGCCAGATCCCGGTTCACAATCCACCACGTATCGGGATTTGTCATGCGGCTGCCGACCTCCAGCACGTCGGTGCCTAGCTTGTAAGCGTGGCGCTCTATGTAGGCACGGATGCGCCCGCGCACGCTAGATAGGGGTAAGTGTTTCATCAGATATCACCGAAGCACAGAAGGATTCGCACTCAGCAAGCGTCGGCGGCACTTCGATGCGTACTGTGTAGTTGTAGCTCATTTGGGATGCACCTCTCCGAAACAGTGCCGGAATTCCTCAGC
>OFRF01000338.1_pt1 | contig 11980 bp, 16 predicted proteins | sample 1543081 | NCBI WGS metagenome assembly OFRF01 (sample SAMN07774232, study PRJEB24372) | wastewater metagenome
GGTCGGTGGGCTGACCAGGAAGTCGTGAAGCAGCAGGACGAGCTGGCGCGGTTGAATCGGTTCCGTGAGATGTCGCCCGAAGCGCCCAGGGCGGCAGGGCTGAAACAAGATCGCCGGAGGCTGTGACGATGAACTGGATGAAGTTTTTGAAACGCCTGAACTCCAGCTGCTGGTTCGGCCACGGCGACCGCCTGGCCGAGCGCCTGGAGTCCGAGAACCGCGCACTGCGCCGCGAAGTGGCCGCGCTGGCCGCCAAGCTCGACCGCGTCGCCGCCGCCTCCGAGCTGACCGCGCGCGTCCTCGACCGCGTGACCAGCAACGGCAACGCGATGCGGACGGAGGAGGCCTGATGGACCTGCCCGTCACCTTCGGCATGCTCGATGCCGTGCCCCTGGGCCGCTCGCACATCGTCTCGGCCAGCACCTCGGCCGGGGCGCTGCCCGAGGACGGCACCGCGCCATGGAACCCGGCCGAGTCCTACCTGGTCGGCGACCTGCGCCACCGCGTGTCCATCGGCGCGGTCTACGCCCGCATCGTCGCTGGCACGACGGCGCCCGCGCCCGAAGTCGACGCGATCAATTGGAAGCCGCTGCGGCCCACGAACACCATGGCGCCGTTCGACCTCTACCGTTCGACGCAGGCCGTCGGCGACGCCGAGCTGACCTACGTGCTGCGCCCCGGCGACCTGATCACGGATTTGTGGCTGGGCGGGCTGGAAGCCACCACCGCCACGATCACGATCACCGAGGGGCCGGGCGGCGCCCTGGTGTTCGGCCCGACCGACTACGCCCTCGACGGCCAGGGCGTGCACGACTGGCAAGCCTTCTTCCTCGCGCCCGTGCGCCTGCAGGACACGCTGTACGTGTCCGGCCTGAGCCTGGCGCTCGACCCCGTCATCACCATCCGCGTCGCCAACCCCGGCGGCGTCGCCCGGCTGGGCGCCATCCAGCTTGGCCGCTTCATCGGCCTGGGCACCACGCAGTACGGCGTGGAGTTCTCGGTGCTGCCCTACAGCTACAAAAAGTTCGAGGCCGATGGCACCTACACCTACATCAAGCGCCCCAGCGGCGGCGAGATCAGCGGCCCGGTTTTCATCGACCCGACCAACGCCGCGTCGGTCAAAGACCTGCTGGTGCGCTACGAGAGCGTCCCCGCCCTCTGGCTGTTTCACACGGGCGCGGCTTACGAGCCTTTGCGGGGCTTCGGGCCTTTCGAAGGCTCGGTGCGCTACGACGACTACGGCCGCTGCACGCTCACCGGCCGACTGCAGAGCATGATCTGATGCCCACCCTGATCCCCCCCACCACCATCACGGCGTTCCCCGGCCCGCTGCCGAACGTCCTCGACTCGGCGTTTCGCCAGCAGGCGCTGGTCTGGGTCAATCACCTGACCACCGTCAAGATCGGCGAATTCAACGCGCTGCTGGCCAACGTCAACAACAACGCCGGCGCGGCGGCCGAGTCGGCCGAATACGCCGAGACCTCGCGCGGCCAGGCGCAAACGTTTGCGCAGCAAGCGGCCACGTCGGCCGCCAGCGGCGCGGCGCAGATCGCGGTGCCCTGGACCACCAGCACCGTCGGCACGTCGGGCGCTGGCGCCACGCCGCCCACGGTGGTGTACGACCCGCTCAACAGCCCCGGCCTCACCTACCGCTGCATCGCCCCCGTCGGCCCGACCAGCACGCGGCCCAAGGACGACCCGACCAAGTGGGCGGTGCTGGGCGACAGCGCCAGCACGGGCCTGCCCGTGCCGCAGGCCAACCGCTTCACGCGCTGGGACGCCGCCGGCACCGCCCTCGTCAACGTCGACATGTCCGCCGTGTCCGCCTCCGCGCTGATCGGCGTGCAGGACGGCGCCTCGGCGTCCACGGTGGACGCGATGCTGCAGCGCCTGAGCGCCGACACCGCGAAGGCGCAGATCATTCTGGCGACCGAAGCCGCCATCGACTCGGCCGCCACGCTGGGCTCGCTGCAGCCCAACCGCTTTTACCGCAGCAGCTCGCCCAACAAGCTGTTTTTCGCCACGGCGGCCAACAGCTACTTTCAGGTCAACGCGGGCGGTGGCGGTGCTGGGGCCTACGTGCCCAAAGTCGTCGTCATCGGCGACAGCAGCGCCGCGCAGCACCCGCTGCAAAGCGACTGCTGGCCCAAGCTGCTGGCCGACCGCATGCGCCAGCTCGGCGCGCCCATCGACCTGATCAACCTGTCCGTCGGCGGCTGGACCTGGAACAAGGCCAACACGCTCGCCGTCTACAACGGCAAGACGATGGTCCAGCAAGCCATCGCCGAAGTGCCCGACGTGCTGCTGATCGCCTTGGGCGCCAACGATTTGGCGCTGCGTGTCGAGGGCCGCACGCTGGCCCAGTGCCAGGCCGACTGCGGCGCCGCGCTGAACGCCCTGCGCGCGGCCCTGCCCTCGGCCGTGATCGTGATCGTCAGCGAGTACCTGTACGACGCCACCTGCTTCAGCACGCCCGGCACGACGCTGCTCAACAAGGGCACGCTGCCGGGCCTGATGCAAAAAAAGGCATCGGGCATCCTGACCGGCGCTTACTGCCCCGAGATGCTGGACGACACCGCCAGCAGCCCGCAGAAGACCAATTTCGCGGAGTGGCTGTCGCTCGACGCGCACGCCCGCTCGCACGGCGCCGTCAACGGCGCGTTCTCGATGCACATCTGGCGCGCGGCGCGCCTGGGCTGCATCGGACTCGACGGCGTGCACCTCAACATGCTGGGGCAGCACATCCTGATGGGCCATGCGCTCAAGGCCGTGAAGACCGTGCCCGCGCTGCTGGCCAAATGGCCGCAGATCAGCACCAACCAACTTGCTCAGTGGACCGACCCCGACACGCTGTTCACTGGCCTGTTCACCCAGTCGGGGACGAGCTGGGTGCAGAAGGCGGCCAGCGCCAGCATCTACGAGCTTTTCGTGGGCAAGCAGTGGGGCGGCACGCCGCTGCTGCGGCCAGAAAGCTGGTGGGCGCCCAGCGGCGGGCGCATCGCGCCGGTCGAGGCCACCGCCAACAAGCTGCTCACCGCCTGGCGCGCCGAGGGTTGCTTGCCAATGAGCCAGGTCGCGGTGTCGGTGGACGACGGCGCCTTCGCGGCCGGCAGCGCGCCGGCCACCGACGCGCGCGGCAACGCCTTCGCGCTGCTCGACACCAAGAGCCTGGCCGCCGGCGTGCGCACGCTGCGCTACAAGTGCGGCGACGAGGTGCACGGCCCGTACAGCGTGACGATGGACCCTCCCAACACCGGCGGCGCCCGCTCGCTGCTCAGCCGGCGCTACAACGGCGCGACCACGGCGTTCGCGAACGCCTGGACGACCATTCCCTTCGGCGCCTCGGTCGAGGCGCAAGGCGTGCCGGGCGCGTGGAGCGGCTCCACGTACACCGCCAACGCGGCCGGCTACCACCGCATCGACTTCGTCGTGACGGGCCAGCGCGTGTCCAGCGCGCCCGTGCCCTGGGGCTACTTCACGGCGGTCGCCGTGGTCAACGGCGTGCGCCGCCTGTTCGGCAGCACCGGCGCATCGCTGGGCGACACGGGCGGCGGCGACCAGGGCGTGATCCTCGGCTCCGCCGGCGGCGCCACGGTGTACCTGGCGGTCGGCGGGACGGTGTCGGTCCAGGTCATCTCGTCGCAAAACACCACCATCCTCTCAGGCGCCGACGGCTACTCGACGACGCTGACGATCTCGCACGAGGGCGACTGATCCATGGCTGTCATCATCCCCCCCACGCCCATCAGCGACTTCCCCGGTCCGCTGCCGAACGTCGTCGATTCCGCTTTTCGCCAACAGGCGTTGCAGTGGGTCAATCATCTGACCACCGTCAAGATCGGCGAATTCAACGCGCTGCAGACCAACGTCAACAACAACGCCACCGTGGCCTACGAGCAGGCGCAGGCGGCGCAAAGCTCGGCGGCGGATGCTGCTGCTTCGGCTGTCGATGCTGAATCGAGCGCAGCGTCGGCGGCATCCGCCAACGGCTACGCCACTGCGGCCGCCGCGAGCGCCACCACCGCGAGCAACGCCGCGACTGCTGCCGACGCCAGCAAGACGGCGGCGGCGGGCAGTGCAACCACGGCTACCACCAAGGCGGGCGAGGCGGCGGCTTCGGCGACCACCGCCAGCGGTGCTGCAACCACGGCTACCACCAAGGCGGGCGAGGCGTCCAACAGCGCCACCACAGCCAGCGCCGCAGCGACAACGGCCACCACCAAAGCAGGCGAGGCCAGCGCGTCTGCAACGACTGCGAGCAACGCCGCCACGGCCGCCACGACCAAAGCCAGCGAAGCGTCCAACAGCGCTACGACGGCCACCACCAAGGCCGGCGAAGCCAGCGCCAGCGCCAGCGCCGCCGAGCAGGCCAAGCTCGACGCACAAGCCGCCGCGCAGCAGGCCGCAGGCGGTGGCGAGCCGACCATCATCGCGGGCAACACCGGCCAGTACTGGCGCGGCGACAAAACGTGGCAAACGCTCAACAGCGCGGCTGTGGGTCTGGGCAACGTCAACAACACGTCAGACGCCAGCAAGCCCATCAGCACCGCGCAGCAGACCGCGCTTGACGGCAAAGCCGCTGCATCGCACACCCATGCGGACGCAACGACCAGCGCATCGGGCTTCATGTCGGACGCTGACAAGACCAAGCTAAACGGGGTCGCCAGCGGAGCTACTGCAAACGCTACTGACGCTCAATTGCGTGACCGCGCAACCCACACCGGCAGCCAAGCCATCAGCACGGTCACTGGGCTGCAAACCGCGCTGGACGGCAAGGCCGCTGCCTCGCACACCCACGCTCAATCCGACGTGACGGGCCTGTCCACGGCCCTTGCAGGCAAGGCCGACGACACCGCTGTCGTCAAGCTGATCGGCGCTCAGACCGTCGCCGGGGTCAAGACCTTCAGCGACCGCAGCGTACATGCTGGCGCCTACACCCCCAGCGCGCAGCCTACACACAGCGCCACGCCTACGTTCGATTGCGCGACCAGCAATGTGTTCGAGCCGGCGGCCATGACGGGCAACGTCACGTCGATCACGCTCAGCAACGCGGCCGCCGGTCAAACGGTACAGATTCGATTCTTGCAGGACGGCACAGGCTCGCGCACCGTAGCCGTGCCCAGCGGCGCCAAAGTGGATGGAGCCATCGAGACAGGGGCCAACCGGGCCAGTTGGCTCATCCTGACCTACTCCGCGCGCGCCTCCCGCTGGGAAGGAAACTGGTTGAAGGTGCCCGCATGACATTCGCAGTTAGGCCCCTCGGGCTGTCCAGTAACAAGTCGTGGGAATACATCCAGGCTTCCGGCGCGTCCAGCAGTAAGCCGCTCTACGCTCCAGCGCCGGTCCGGCAGGGCGACCTCCTGGTCTGCTGCTTCGCGCATGGGGGTTCTGGAGGCTCTCGCTCTTTGCCACCCGGCTGGACCTGGATGTTCCCTGCCGATTCTCCACCACGCCACTGCTACAGGATTGCACCAGCAGATTCGAGCTCGCTTGAGGATATTTGGCCACAAACCGCCACCTCTAGCGGCTATGGGATGGCCGCCCAGTTCCGTCCCGTGGGTGGATCGGCGTATCTCGCTAACGGCTCTACGAATTCCGCCGGCACCGCCGTCACGCTCGCCGCACCAGACAGTCCATCGATCCTGCTGTGCATTGGAACCAGTACAGGCTCCTCCTCCTGGACAACCAGGACTACCCCAGCTCTCACGGTTTGGGAGGACTACACCTCCTCCCCGATGCTGTACGCCGGCTACGCGCCTATCGCGGCATCAGCCTCAACCGGGTCGATGCAACTGCTCATCTCAGGCGGTCAGCGGGCCTGCTACGCAATTTTTGGAATCAGCTGAGGAGCAGCCTTGAACAAAACCACCACCCTCATCAAGCTGTGCGCCATGACCCTGCTGTGCGCCCTGGCCCTGACCATCTTCTACCCCTTGATTTTTCTGGCCTGCGCCGCCATCGAGGCCGCCGGCCTGCGCACCGTCCACCGCCGCATCCAGGCCCTCGACATCGCCGAAGACGACAAGGCCGACGCCTGCGGCTACTGCACCAACGCCGCCCGGCGCCTGCCGCTCTGGCGCAACGCGTGGGACCACCTGATCGCCCCCTTCGCCGTGCCGGGCGCGCACAGCGGGCTGGCGAACCCGGCCGGCGTGAGCTTTCGGTGCGCCGTTGGCAACGGCTTGGGCTCCCCTGGCAGCAACACCGGTGGCATCCGCGCGCACATCGACGAGCTGGTCATCGTCAAGGGTTGGGCCGGCGACATTTCTGGGATCACGTCGGAGATCGTTCTGTGAGCTATCTTTTCATCGCCTTCGCGGTTCTCCACGCCGCGCCCGTGCTGCTGCTGATCGCGGCGAAGCTGCTGTCGTCGAGCCCGCGCGGCGCCATCGCTGAGCTGATGGCCCTGGCCGACGTGAGCATCGGTGACCGCGCCGCGGCCGTGACCTGCATCGATCGCGCGCAGGCTGCGGAGCACAAGACGTTCTGGCCCGATGTGACCGCGCCCGTGGTCGTGGCCTACGCGCTGCTGTTCACGCCCCGATCGGCCGACAAGCTGCCCGCCTGGGCGCGCAAGTGGGACAACAACGTCTCGCTCAACGGCGATGGCGAGGCCGTCTACCGCGACGGCCGATGGCTGGACCTGCGCAACGGCGAGGCGGCGCGCCCCGGCGAGCACGTCTACCGCTACGACGACCCGCTGTACGACGGCAAAGCGTACTACTGCAAGCGCTTCCACCCGCGCGGCTTCGTCGCGCGCTGGGTGTGGGTGGGCTGTCGCAACCGCGCGTCCGCGCTGTCGGTGTCGTTGGGCGTGGACGTGAGCGAGCGGCCGGTGTGCATCAGCGGCAGCACCGACATCGGGCGCGCGAAGCCGGGGCACTTTTTGCTCAAGTGCGGCGACACGTACCACTACAAGAGCTTCCGCCACTGGGGCGCGCTGTGCCTGATTCGCAGCTACGGCGCGAAGCTGGAGTACGCGCTGTACCGGCCCGAGGGCCAGTTCGGGCGCGTGCCTCACGTCGCCATCGGGCGCAGCTACAAAGGAGGCAAAAAGTGACCGAACCCGTCGAACCCCCGTACGCGACGAAGGACGAATTGGGCGCGGTGCGCGAGCGTCTGGATCGCGGCAAGAAGCGGCTCGACCGGCTCGAGGACGAGCTGACCGAGAACACTCAGCTCACGCAAAAGGTGGTCACGCAGACCGCCGAGCTGATCGCGTTTTTCGACGCGATGAAGGGCGCGTTCAAAGTCCTCAACTGGCTCGGCAAGCTGGCGAAACCCATGGCCGCGATCGCCGCCCTGGGCGTGGCACTCGCCGGCCTGTGGGCGTCGGCCAAGGGGGGCCCGCTGCGATGAGCGCCCGCGCCAAATTGATCGCCAAGGTCGGTGCGGGCGCCGCCGCGCTGCTGCTGGCGATGGTGCCTGTGTTCGAGGGCACGATCCTGCGCACCTACCGCGACCCCATCGGCGTGCTCACGAGCTGCGTGGGCCACACCGGCCCGGAGCTGCGCATGGGCCAGCGCTGGACGCCGGAGCAGTGCCAGCAGCAGCTTGCCGCCGACTTGCTGCACCACGCCGGCGCGCTGGACTGCATCACCGCCCCCCTGACCGAGGGGCAGAAGGCCGCGTTCGTCAGCTTCGCTTTCAACGTCGGCAACAAAGCCTTCTGCGGGTCCACGCTGGCCCGCAAGGCCAACGCCGGCGACCTGGCCGGCGCCTGCGCCGAGCTGAGCCGCTGGACGTATGCCGGCGGCCGGCAGTTGCCCGGTCTCATCAAGAGACGGGCAGCAGAAAGGGAGATGTGTGAGTCCTGAATGAGCCCCATCCGCTTCCTTCTCTGCCTCGCCGCGGCCCTGTGGCTGATCGGCCACGTGCCGGCCCGGGCCAGCGGCTTCTACTTGCCGGCGCCCGTCGAGTGGCTGCCGTGGCTGATCGCCACGCCGGCGGGCTGGGCCGTGCTGGGCATCGTCGCCGGGGTGCTGGTGGCCGCCGTGATCAAGCTGGCGCGGCGCGGGGACCGCGAATGAGGCTCAGCCCCTTGATTCCGTGGTGGCTCACCGCCACCGTCGCCCTGGCCGCCGGCGTGGCACTGGGCGGCGGCCTGCAGCAGATTCGCGTGGCCAACGCGCAGGCCGCGCTGGCCGACGCGCGGGCGCGGCACGCCGACACGCTGCGCCAGATCGCCAGCCAGACCGCCGAGGCTGCGCGCCTTTTTCGCGCGACCGAAGCCGAGTGGCGCAACCGCATCGACAAGGAGACCCAGGATGGACAGACCCGCATCGACACCGCGCGCGCTGACGCCCTTACTGCTCGCGCTGCTGCTGACAGCCTGCGCGCACAACTCGACGCCTATCGCCGCGCCGCCCCCCGAGCCGCCGAGGATCCCGGCGCTGCCGGCGCAGGCCCGAGTGAGCCTGGTGCCGATCCCCTCGATCTGCTCGCGGGGCTGCTCGCACGGCATTCGGGAGAGCTTGTCGAGGTCGGAGCGTTCGCTGACGAACTCCACGCCCGCGGCCTCACCTGCGAGCGCGCCAGCGATGCCTTGAGCCGTGGCGCGGCCGGCGAGCTGCTGCATAATTCGGGTCATGGCAAGGCGCTGAGTGACATCAGCGCAGGGGAGTCGCCCACAGGGACAGACCCCACCCAGCGAGGGCCAGTTGGCCGGGTGTTGCGCAAGGAAGCCGCGAGACGTGCGCGGCGAGCTGCCTGTGGGAGCGGGCGCGTATTACCCGGTCGGCGACGGCCGGGAAAGTGGTCCAGGGCGGCGAGAGCCCGGCTCCTTGGGTGCGCAGCGGGCGGCGTCACAAACCGCCCGTGGAAGCGAGACCATGCCTCAACCGGTTGCTGCGAAGCCCTGACGCAGCACCGCCCGGCGTCACCGGGCGGCGTCAAAGGGATAAGGCCCCACCGCTTCGGCGGTGGGGCTTTTTGCCGTTTCCAGGCCTACATCGTCACCCTCTCGCTCACGACAGTGTGCGGCCATTCCTTCAGGGCCTCCCAGCTCGGGACCGCCGGCGGGCGTGTCTCCCCGTGCCAGCGGAAGGCCGTGGTGACGGTGCCGTCGCTCACCACGCCTTCGACGAGGTATTCATCGGGCGCCCCCCGTCGAACGATGTCCATGCCGGTCTCGATGCCGTAGTCCGGCCCCTTGTCCCGTGGGGCGCCGTAGGGCGCGAGGTGTCGCTCGCCCGCCGCGTCGACGAGCATGTGCGGGTGGGGCACGAGCATGTACCGGACGTTGAGGAGCAGCATGTACGAGTTTCTTGGTTTGCGTGGCGGCGCTGCCAGCTTCGATATTGTCTCCTCTCGCACGAGCAATGACCACAAGGATTTGCGGGCTTTTCGAAAGCGCTTGCATGCATCTAAAAAGGGGTATTCGGAATAGCCGCTTTTTTTGGCCATGGCGGGCAGATTAGGGAAACCCCCAATATCTGACGAATGAATGCGTTATACAATTCAGGAATGGCACAAGAAGGAATCACCGTAACCGCCGCGCGGGCCTCGAAAGAAGCGTGCCGCGCGGCATGGGTCGCCGCCGGTTCGCCGCGCGGAGACAATCCCCTGTTCGTGGCTGCCTGCGCGGCCACAAAGGCCCTGGCCGCTGCTGAGCAAGCGGCTCAGGCCGCCGCCGCGCCAGCCGCCAGCGCTGGCATCGATGCCGTGCTGGCCCGCCAGGTCCGCACGGCCAAGGCCGAGCGCGCAGACGCCGCCCTGCTGTCGGCACAGCGGCGCTACATCGCCGCCCAGGAATGGCCCCGCTGCGGCCAAGACTGGCCGGCCGGCCCCGCCGAAGTGGCGGCCCAGCGGCTGATGGAGGCTGCCGGGGTGGCGCCGTGAGCCTCGGATACATCCATCCCCTCTACAACGAGGGGCCGGCGGTGTCGATCTTCGATGCCCGCGACGACTACGAGCGCCGCATGCGCGAAAGCGCCCCGGCCCGCGCCGCTGCGATGCGGGCGAACGACGACGCCCATTTCGCCGAGCGCCAGGCTGCCGACGGGTTCTGCGGCTGGTGCCCCGAACTGGCGCGCGTGGGCCGGGCAGATGGGCGCCCGCTGTACCAGCCCCACGACCTTCCGTTCCCGGCGCTATCCGCCGAGTTTGAGGCTGCAGCCTTCACTTCGGGCGAATTTGAGGCGTGGCAAGCTACGCGCCGGGCCGAGAAAAAGCGCGCGGCAGAAGTCGTTGCGCAAGATGCGGCCATCGCAGCCGCGAACCCCTTCGCCGCGCTCGCGGCACTGAAAGGCAATCTGTGATCCTGAACCTGACCCAGCATCCGGCCACGCCGGAACAAACCGCCGCTGGCGTGGCCGACCTCGCCGGCAATGCCCGGGCACTGCTCGTCGAGTTGCTGACGTTCGACGCGCCGCCCGACGCGGCCGAGATTGCCGACCGGGCGCACGATATCGCCCAGCTCGTCGCTTTCAACGACTTAGGCGACGAAAACGGGGACGATCCCGTTTTCCTGCACGCCATGATCGGCGGTGCGCCGTACCTCATGGCGCCGCTGGAATCGGCCCTGCGCGCCGTCGGCGTGCAGCCTCTGTACGCGTTCTCGACGCGCGAGAGCGTGGAGCAAACTCAGCCCGATGGATCGGTGCGCAAAGTCAACGTGTTCCGGCACGCCGGCTTTGTGCCGGCCGCATTGTGAGCGCCGCCGGCCTGAAAACCGCCCTCGCGCACAACGGGCTGACGCTCGATGCGCTGGTGGCGCTGGGCGAGCGACAGGCGCTGCGGCTGCCGTTCCTCGGCCCGAAAGTGTGGGCCGAGGCGAAGCGCCAAGCCAGCAAGCGCGGCGGCGCCAGGGCCGGGGCAGGGCGCAAGGCGACGGACGGCGCCACCGGACTGGTGCAGGTAGCTGTGCGCGTGACGCAGCCGCAGCGCGAAAAGCTGGCGCGACTAGGTGGCAGCGCCTGGATGCGTGGGGCTATCGACGGGGCGCCAGAGCCGTGATGCACGGCGCTTCGGCGTCGGGGGCTTTTGTCGTTTCAGCCCGGCGCCTTCGCCGCATCGATCATGTCCCGCACCCACTTGGGGCCGCCGAGTGCGTGAGAAGAAGAAAAAATGGCTCATCGGATTTGGTGGTTGGAAGAGGGGCACAGTCGCTTCTCCATAAAACGGAAATCCGTGGTGGAAAAAAGTTCTTGACACTGCGCGGAAACCGCGTATACTTCAGCACATGGACAGCGCATCGCTGACCGGCGCGCCTCGGCAAATCAGGGGCTGGAGAAACGAAATGAACGCATCCGAAATCAATGCAGCAGTGGTCGCCGGCAAGCTGGTGCAGATGCACACCTCGCTGACCCGAGGCTACGTGTCCCGCCGCGGCGGCGCTCAGGTCAAGCCCTACGCCGGCCGCTTCGGAAAGGGCTACCGCGTCCTGACACCCAACTGGGACAGCACGCGCTACTGCAACGTCACCTATTACGTCGAGGCATAAATGCAGGCCGCGAACATCCTCGCGGCCTTGCAAAAGGCCGCCGCCGCCCCGGCTTTGGCCGGCATTTACGTCAAGAGCGTCGCCATCAGCATTGCGCGACCAGTGGAGCACGATGCAGTGATGACCGTGGTGTGGTCGATGCCCGACCATACAGCCGCCATCCACTCGCCGGACATGTCGATGCCAGGCGTCAAGGCCACCGTAGTCAGCCGACCAGCCGACACCGTGATGCGGCTGGATCGCGCGCTCGCCAGTCCGGCCGAAATTGAGGACGCTGTCATTGCGTGCGCGTGGACCCTCGGCGCTTGGGACTTGGCTCGCCTGGAGTCTGGCCCGTTGCCAGCGGGTACTGACTGGCGTGAGCCGCGCTACGGCTTGGCTACCAGCTTGGGGCGCAACTCCTACGTCATCAACGGCCAGCCGCTTGCTGCCGGATACTCGGCGCCCGATGAAGCGTGCGAGGCCGCTGCGCGCAGCGAAGCCCAAGGCATCACGCTGTTGGCGGCGGGCTCGCTGGTGGGCCTGTTGCTCAGTCTG
>OFRF01000339.1_pt1 | contig 11966 bp, 16 predicted proteins | sample 1543081 | NCBI WGS metagenome assembly OFRF01 (sample SAMN07774232, study PRJEB24372) | wastewater metagenome
GCGGCCGACAGGTGTTAAGACCGGTTGATTATAATAGAAGATGTTGTGATCGGGCAACGCCATGTAATATTCAAACTTGTCGCCCGCAGCTTTCGGTATCTGCTTTTCAAGTGTTTTGAGTTTTACCTCATCGACCTCTTTAATTTCAGCAGCGGAAGACATCATGATAGTCTTGCCTTCGGGTTCCTCTTTCGTCTTAATGAAAAAGAATCCGCCCGAGATATCTTCGGCAAAGCCAACGACCCTGCCGTAGATTTGATCTGTTTCATCAGTTTTGATGAAAAGAAAGATTTTACCTTTGTTCTGGAGAGACCAAAGAAAGCCCCGCTTAGGGCTTTCCTCTGTCTTGGGTTTCTCCTCGATCATTTCAGCCACGACCGGAGTAGGTTCTGAAATGATCGGCTGCGTGTGATGCTGCCCAACCGTCAGGCTTGACAACAGGCGTTACACCTGCCACGCCCTTGACATAACCAATAGCTTGCTCGACAACGCAACTTGAGCCATAACGCTTGTTTGGATTAATATCAAGGTGAACTTCTACCTCTCTGTCGCCAATGGCGTCAACTAGGGCCTCGAACATGGCAACCGCACGATAGACCTCGTTCATCAAGCGCAAGGCTGGACGTGACTTGTTCTGATCGTAGTCGGCTTCGGACGTAATGTCGCCGAAAACCTTGCAACCGTTTCTGCCATTCTTGTGAACGACAACAACCGTTGTGTAGTGGGCTTCCCACTTGCCATTTTTCTTGGTTCTGAAGGAGTCGCAACCAATATAGATACGAGAGTCGGTTGACTGCTCGTTGATATATGCTTTTAACTCTTCGATATTAATCTTCTGCATTTGTCTATTCCTTTTCGTGGTTCATCCTAATTCCCTTTCCGAATTTACGGAAATCTCCGTAAAGTGTTGACCCGAGGACGCGGATCAATTTCTTGGCAGTTTCGTTCGGATTGGGATTCGGTATTGTGAAATACACCTTCTTACCCGCTAGAAACGCATCCATCTTGTTGATGGCATTATCAAGGCCCGAGCGTTCTCGCTTAAGGGCTTTCAGAGGCGCAGTGTTCATTGAGACGCGCTCGCCCTTTGACGTATATTTTACTCTACTACCTTTGCCTTTTGACATCTTTTTAATGCTCCTTTTAAGCCAGATTGTCTAGCTTTTTCAAATTGTTCGAAATCCATGTTTTGCCATCTTTTAATGGCAGACTGTTTCATTTTCTCTTTAGTTTCGTCGGAGTATACAATGCCTTTGCGGCCATTTGCAATACTTTTTTTGTGTTCTTCTGATAATTTTCTACCTTTTCGATCTTCGCTCATTTTTAGACAGCGTTCGATTGAAAAAGTCTTTCCCTTCTGGGCCTCTGATATTTTCTTTCTAGCTTCCGGAGAAGCAGGGCGACCTTTATTCCAAGCAATCTTGCCTTTTTTAGCCTTAGAAATTTTGTCTCCGACAGAAAGTCTTCTATCTTCATCCAGAAACCAATTGTCGTCTTGAACCTTAAGTCTTAAATTATAGTATTTGGTTTTTATCTCGTTCGGCTTAATGAAACTTAACCATCTTTGCTCTTCGAGATATAGTTCTTTTCTATCATTTCGAGTTGCTAATATTCTTCTTTTGAAGTCAAGCGGTCTCTTTCTATATGCAGCTTTCATCCAAGGAGAACTACATACATAACCGTCATTATAAGAGCCCCAATGAGAACCTATGTAAAAGCGTTTGTTTTTCCTATCAAACCAGATGTAGACGAAACCTAACATGTTCTATTTAGTGACATAATAGCTTCTTCGTTTTCGTTTGTCAACTCTCTTGTTCCGATTCCAGTCCATAAACCTTCTGGTTCTGGCGGAATTTCGTTCATTTTCTCGTAAATCGAGACGATTCGACCTTTAGCAGATGAACAAGGATAGGAAGAGTCGTGGCGAAACCATTCATTCGTCGCCGTATTCAAGACGAAAATATTCAAACTCGAAACCTGTTGCGGTTGTGGTTTTGAATCGAAAAACCGGTCAATGAACATCTGAATTGCCCAAGCTGTTCCTCCCTCAGGTTCGCTTGCGAAAAGATCATCTGCATTTTTGAAAGGACAAGCTGCATAAACAGTTTGTGTCTTGCTGACTTGATAGTAATTGCGTTTCAAGAGATTATTTGTGTTTTCAAATCGAGTCGGAAACGTTCGACCAAGAGACTTGTTGGCGCGCTTGACATAAAAAGTCGCCTCGGCCAATAACACTTGGTCGAGAATTGTCACATTGGCATTTGTCTTATGACCGGCGAATGACCAATGAGTAACTTTATGACCCAATTGTTTGGCAAGGTTTCCCCAAGCAATATCAGCACCTTTTGCTCCACCAGAGAAACACCAATTCATGAGAAGTGGTCTCTGTCAACTTGAATTTCGATAGCCTTATAAAGTGCGAAAAGTGCGACCATGGATTCCAGCGGCGCGCTGATCAACCAGGCGACGAACCACGAAAGGGCAACATAAAACAGATAGTAAGCTGTAACCACCAATAACTTATTCAAAATGCAAATTCCCTTGTTAGATAAATATCACTTAGAATAACAGACACTTGACGCAATGTCAACCAAAAAGGATATCAAATGGCAGATCGTTTCTCTCAATTAACCCCAACCCTTGAAAGCCCAGCAACATCCGCTTTTGCAATCACACCGACTGCCAACGCCAATGCTGAATTCTCGAATGTTACGAGAGGCGTCTATGTTGGTTCAACAGGCAATGTCACAATCAAGCTTTCTGGTGATTCGTCCCACGTCACGTTCTATAACGTTCCCGCTGGTGTCACCTTAGCAATTCGTGCAATTGCAATCTCCAACACTTCAACGGCGACAGACTTGGTCGGTCTTTACTAATCCATGGCAGCTATCAAGCTTGGCCTCGGTCTCGTCTCTCCGAGCTTAATCAAATCGATCTATTCCAACCTTTTCAACAATCCAGGCACACTGGATTCGGACGATTGGTTTAAGATTGGGTTGACAGCCGAGGGTACCAATGTGCTGGAAACGACTGATGAAGGTTTCCATCGTTTTCAGCAACAGGTGACTAAGCCGGCATTAATAGGCAACTATCAATGCAGCTTGAAGTTTAGAGGAAACGGTCGTTCTAAACTCATTGTCTTCGTCTTTGACGGCAACTTCTCTTATATCGGAGAGGCACATTTGCAGACTGACACTTACGAAAGCGGCTTCCCTGGCTTTGTGTCTGCATTAGGAGACGACGAGTATAAGATGGTTTTCCAGTTTGAGTCAACCGACATCGACTCTCTCATCATGATATTTCAGCTACGGTTGGATGACGATTCAGTCTCTTATATCGGTGACGTTACCAAGGGCGCGCGCTTAAACGAACTGACCCTGATCGCGTTGTAACTCGCAAAAAAAAGGGGCCGCTGGGCCCCTTTTTAGTAGCTATCGACTATCGCACAAGCGCGCGGCCGTAACGCATGACTACGGAAACTGGAAACGTCAAGATCGTGACGACGCTGAAGAGAATCAGATAGCGTGTCGGCAAATGAATGATATGGCGCTTGACCTCCTTGTCGAATTCAAAGATAGCGACAAGATAGAGAGTTCCAATCAAAACGTAAATGGCGAAGTAAAGTAACATTTCATACCCCTCTTTCTTAACTTAAGTTAAAGCTTTCCTGGAGAAGGTCAAGTGGTATTTTACCACTTTTTTCCGTTCGCAGCTTCTCTCGATTCCTTTTTGTGGTCCGATCGAGTTTTGTTGTATTCCATTTTCTCGACAACGGCTCCTTTGAGATCGTAGCCGTGTGTGGTGCAGTATTCTTGAATCATTTGATGCGCATCGGTCAAAGCAACATCGTCCAGGTTATCAAGATCGCTTGTATTCCAAATCTGACAGACTTGATCGGCGATATCGAAAAGCTGCTCGCCCTTGTCACTAGATCTAAGAACGCTGAAAATGTCATTGCGCAAAGGCATTTCATAACCATGAGCAAAATCCAGCAAGCGAATGAACGCATCAGCCATTTCGACCTCTGCCATCTTACGATGCGTTAAATGCGTATCGTTCAAATCCTTACGTTCACCTTCCATAGCCTCTGACAATTCAGACAGCACAAGCATTAGCTTTAGCTTTGCCGGGGTCTGGATAGGGGCACCAGTGTCGTCAAACCACCATTTGCGGTTGATGACTGCTATCTCGGCCTGCAAGGCCTTCAATTCGTCCAATGTGTAAATCAATATCGTGACTTTCTGGCTACGTAGCGAATGTTGGAACGATGAATTCCAATATCAGCCAACTCTTGATCGGTCAGCCTGCTTAGTTCTCTCACTGTTGACTGCTCTCGCTGCCAGCGATCATACATGTCGAATAAGTCTTTTAAAAACATCCCTCTTTCCTTTCTTAGCGTAATTTCTCTTTGAATTCTCTATCAGATTGTCCAAGCCGGGATCATCGATCCAGCCAATTGAACCGTTGCGCGCACCATGCTTTGCATTTCTGCGGCGCAGTCTATCGTAAATTCGTCTAGCTTCCTTGCAAACGTGCATTCAATTTACCAGTCGTTAGCAAACGTGCATTCAATTTACCAGTCGTTAGCTGAAGTCTTAATTTTTTGCAAATGAGACGCAAAGACTTTCGTGAAGTCTTTCTCTTCTTGGGTGGAATTTTGGACATTGGACATCCTAAAATGGAAATGCCCGCTGACTATAGCGGGCGGCGAGTCTATTAAGCGACTAACCTATTTTGGGTTACGATGAGATTACTCGTTGAACCTGAATGTCTTTGGTCCGTACCTTGCTATTGCGTAGCAAGTTAAACCTTTATCCACTAAGGCGGTCATAGAGACCTGTCCTAGTAACATTCAATGCTGCCGTTTTTAAAGTCAGGCGGTAGACTTGTCAAGCCGAACTATTCGACTGTTCTTTTCCCACTAGCCTTGCGAGCTATTCAACGGGGCTAACCTTTTATGAAAATGTCCCAATCAATTGTGTCATCCTTGCGAGACTTCACAAACCGAATTCCCCTAGAGGTTCGGTATTAAGCACCTTTCATTCGACTTCGAGGTAGCAAAGCTTGGGCTTTCCGAGCTTCTTCGCGAGCTTGACACTTTCAAACTTGCGACCTCTTTCAGCAACAAACTTCTGCATCAACGCGGGATGCCCAATCCGGGCCCACGTATCAATTTCGTTCTGGAGCACTGTCTCAATCATGATTTAAAGATAAGTGATTTTTGACGAGGTGTCAAGAGGTAAAGTTCAAACCGTAGATGATTTCCCATTCGAAGCGGAACCATGGACGCTTATCGGTGCTTTTCCTAAGCAGGTTTGAGAACGGTTTGAATTCCTCTTTTCCAACCATCGGGTATTTGATCGTCAGAGACGTAAGGCACTTTCTTGTTTTCGAAACCATTAGTGATCCAAGACCACTTCGTTCCGTATTGAGAATTTTTTTTGCCGTTTTGACTTTCTTTCATTCGAGCAGAATGTTTCTTTTTCCATTCGTCACTATGAGTCTTACCTCGAAAAGTTGAACCAAAATCAAAATCAGAATTTCTATGGGTTTCTATCTGTTTTTGGCGCCAATTTTCTTTTGCATCTATATCTTCATTCAACGATTTCCACATTTTAACGGCGGCGATGCTGCCAGATTTAGCTAATAAATCTCGATTTATCTCGTTTTTAAGAATTCGTTTAGAATTGTCCCATATTTCTCTATTAACGAAACTCCAACCGCCTTTTCCGCCTTCGCAAATATTATAAGTATCGTCTCGCTTACAAAATTCTTCTGTAACAAGTTCTGCTTCTTTGGTATTCATTTCGTCTTCATTATCAAAAACGTGAAGAATCTCTTTAACAAAATTTTCTCGACCATATTTGTTTATCGCGTATTTGAGATGTTTGCCGGAACCAAAATAGTCGTCATCAAGACAGTTTGTCTGATGCTTTCCGATGTAAATTTTATTGTTGATTTTGTTTGTGATTTTATAGACGGTGTAAAACAATTTTGAAGGAAACCTCTCGTAACAGTTTATTTATGTTACGAGAGGTTTCAATGTAGCCCATGACGGTAACGATCCGTCTTTATTCGGTTGAGAACCGAGCGTCCTACCTTTAGACGAATGGGCCAGATTGATTCAGCTACTTATGCAGCTTGAGGTTTCGAGCGGCAAAGGATTCTTGCCAAACTTTTTCATCACAGAAAACCCAGGCACAAGTCACAACGCTGATGTGATGGGTAACTTCACCGTCTCGAATAGGATAAGACGGATCGATAATTTCAGCCGAACAAGCATCTCGACCAGCAAAGTCGTCCAAGACAGCGGAGATATCAGCAATGTTTGCGCCGAAGACGAGGGTTGTTCCGAAATTTTCAGCCTGATTTTGCCATTCGACCAAAGAAGGTTCCCATGCCGCGATTCCACCAACCTCTGCGGCCATGTCGTTAGCAGCGTGTGCAGCTTGCGCCATACCTTTGCCAGCGTTCATGCTCTTCATGTCAGTTCGCATGATAATATGTAACCGATAAGACATAATCTCTTTCCTTATGTTGGCCCCTACGATGGGAATTGAACCCACCACATTTCGCTCGACAGGCGAACGTGACCACCAGATCACCTCGTAGAGAATTAATTTTTATACTCGACCATAATACCAGCCTTCTGGCACTATGTCAACCTTTATTTTTCGATTTTCGAGACCATTCGTGATCCATCGAGAACCAAATTGAGAATTCTTTTCGCCTAACTGGGCAATTTTGAGCTTTTTTGAAATCTTTAATTTTGTTTCGTCAGTATGTGTTTGTCCAGAAAAATCTAAAGGTCGTAAATTTTTCATAGTTTTTGAAAACAATTCTTTTCGATATTGGGGATCTGTTCTCATCAACAAAATTTGTTTTTCTTTTGCTTTAGCAAAATTTAAAGAACTTGCTTTTTTATGTTTTTCGGTTGACCATAATCTATTTTGATTTATGAAACCCCAACCACCTTTACCGCCAGAACAGAGATTATATGTATCGTCTCGTTTGCAGAATTCTTCGGAGACCAATTCCGCTTCTTTAACATTCATTTCGTCTTCTGTATCAAAGACGTGAAGAATCTCTTTAACAAAATTCGCGCGGCCGTATTTGCTTATCGCATATTTGAGACGCTTACCGGAGCCAAAATATTCGTCATTGACACGTTCTGTTTGATGCTTACCGATGTAAATTTTACCATTCACCTTGTTGGTGATCTTATAAACAATGTAATGCAAAATTAGGAAACCTCTTGTAACAGTTTATTTATGTTACAAGAGGTTTCAATGCTTCCAGTCGTGGGGTCGAACCACGATTTACTCTTTCAGAGAGAGGTATCCTACCATTAGATGAACCGGAAATAAACTTGTATTAATCGTTAAAAATCTGAATTCCGATCTTGCCGGCGAGTGCTGCATTCTTCGGAACGAAATTCCAAGCGAGAATGTCGCCGTCATTCCACTGGGTATCAGCATGACGAAAAACTTCGATATTGCCCGTCTTTGCACTAAGAAGCTCGAATTCGACAGGAAGTCGTCCCTTCCCAAACAGAGTGCTGGCTTCGGCAACAAGCGTCTTTTCGAGCTTGGTAAACTGGTTGGTATTGAGCATTTCATCACCTCAAACATTATCTCTAAAGAGAATCTATGCGAAGTGATGGAGAATGTCAATAGCTAATTTTCAAATTAGCAACCGAAAAAAAAAGTATTAGGAGCAAAGAGTCCGGCATTGACTCCGGTCTTTGGGGCGAACTGTCTAGCCGTCAATGCAAAGCGTTAAAACGACAATTCCTAGCGAACATCGGTTACCCGAGTCGTAAACTCCTAATTGGATCGGGAAGTAGGGCTCGAACCTACACTCCTTGCGGGAGGCCCCTGATTCAAAGTCAGGTTGCTTACCTATTCGCGCATTCCCGAATAAAACTAATTTTTTCGTTTTGTCACAGGCGAAGCTTCTGTTCCTAAATGTCGAACTTTATTAAGGTGTTCTCTATTCAAGCGCAAAGCCTCTTCGAGACCGTATTTATTTACAGTAGATTGCCAAACATTTGAGAAATTTCCAGCAGCTTTCATATCAGCAACATTTTCTTTCGGCGTTCCGAAATACAAATGCTTTGGATTACTACATTTTGCATTATGACATGCATGACATATAAGAATACGCATTCCGGAAGGAACCGTTGTATCCAAATAATGCGCCATCAAACCTTTGAAATAGGAAGAAAATCCACCTCTTTCATCACAAGACAAACTCAAATCTAAATGAAATTGTCTTTCTTCTAAAGTTTTCTTAATATATTCTTCTGCTAAAATCATAAAATGGTGGTCCCAGCCGGACTCGAACCGACATAACCCTCTAATCAGGAGTAACGGGATATAAGCCCGGCGCATTACCTTTATGCTATGAGACTCTAAATGAACGCCCTGCGCCCACCGGCATGAATTAGATATGAAAACTACTTCGCATCATTATTTTGAATTTGGTGGAGTCGGTCGAAATCGAATCGACCACAGATGCATTGCAAGTGCTTCTCGCCCCCTTGGAACATGCGACCCCATTAACTAAAATACTCCGAGAACCATTCCCGCGACTACCGAAACCGAAAGCCAGAAACCGATCAAATAGAGCAGCATTTTCAAACCCTTTCGAGAACGACTATGCATATAATATCTTACTTCTGGTTGAGTGTCAACCACTAATTGGTACCCGTTAGAGGTTCCGCCCCTCTCCATTCTTGCATGTCGAGCAAGTAGTTTCACTAGCCACTTCAACGGGCATAATCATGCGTTTGTCGCCTTACCGTGATGGACCGACCTTTGCAGGTGCGACTGTTAGCAGCGATCTTTCAAAAGCAACGCTGTCTGCTAATTGGTACTCTGTCTAGGTTTCGATCCTGGTTTTCCCGGTTATCGGCCGGGGTTCTTAGCCACTAGAAGAACAGAGCATTAACTGTCTCCGAACACGAAGGCTCGGAGGGGCCGCAAGACGTATCTTAACAGCGGGGATTGGTGGGGAATGGGCTGAATCGAACACCTTGCCAGAAGGACCACGTTTACAGCGTGGCGTCAGAACCATCTAACCTTATTTGCACTCCCCATTAATTGAAGAAAACTTCCTTCAATGTCTCTACATCTTTGGGAGAAATCCATTCTCCCTTTGCTATATCAAAAGAGAATATTTCAAGAAATTCTCTCTCTTTTTGACGAGCGTTCTCGACAAACTTATAGTGATCGACTTTAAATCTTCTTAAAGGATCGTAAGTTTGATATGAATTCAATCGAGCTTTCATATTTTTAGTAATACCAATCTTATAGTATCCCCAAAAAGCTGAATTTGAAATGACATAAACAAAACCACTATCAGTAGAAATTTTACTTCTTTTAAATTCTACATCAAGCGTTCTTGATTTTAGAAGTTTGAGTAGTGTAAGACCCGCTAATTTTTCGCCAAAACGCACCGCTGCTGGTCTTACACCTTCTCCATATACATAATTCTTATCGACAAAATTGGAGACATACATTTTGTTAAAAAGAGAAACTAGATCGCGAGTAATCTCAAATGAACCTTCGCGAGGCAAAATACCATGCTTAATCATAAGCTCAATAATCTGCTGTTCTTTCTCATTCTTAAATTCCATAACAAAAACTCCAAAAAATTGGCTTTCCAGGTGAGATTTCCACTCACAATTACCGATTAAAAGTCGGCTGTTTTGATAACGTCACTTCCCTCGCCGTTGCAATACGAAATCAGGAAACTTTAAACTACCGGAAACTGGTAGCTCTTTCGGGTAACGATCCCATCCAGTGGCCTTATGAGAGCCAAGTGTGCACCATGCACTAGAGCCATAATTCTTTATTGGCACCGGCTTCAATACCGGAATTATCGAGCCGCGCACGTCTCGACCAATTCTATTATCAGTCTGGCCCCCGGTAAGACAGAAAACCCCGCCGACTGAAATGACGCGCCCAGCTTTTCCAGAAAAGAAGCGCATCTTACCTGATTCACATTAAGACAACATATACTCCAGAAAGATCAACTGCAAAGCGATAGTCAAGGCAGCGATCTCGGGAGACGCGCCAGGCAATGCATAGATTCCAAAGTCCAGAGTTGAATTACGATAAGTCACGTAAGGAAACATTTTTCTCTCCCTTATTCAATTATTATAATAGTCTTTTAGGTAGAAAATGTCAAGCAATAATTGTTGGGTTTTCCACCCAACTACCGGGTTTGCCGAAACCGCTCATTCGTCTAGTTTTTAAGCAGATTGACTGCACCCTTACGGGCAAAGGTAAACCACCGGACTATTGAACCACAGTCTTGACCGTAATTAGGCATTCGGGCTGCGCGTTCTCATTGGCGACTCCTAGCGGTTACGATCCGCTGCTCTCACTTAGACAGAGTGGTATGCTACCATTACATCAAGGAGCCATTTAAACTTTCAGGAAGGTGGATTCCCGCCCACCAATTACGTCAAACCACACAGGGGTTCAACAACCACAAATTGGTTCCGGTTTTGATCGGACCTGGTGAACCGTTACGGAATGACCTTTCGTTTAATAAAGTATGACCGCGACGAATTCTTCTCTCGCAAGAAGCTTGATGTTTAGAGACCCACCCGCCTAATATCTCTGGGTCTTTCGAATGGTACCCGATCTTGGTTACGATCCAAGACTAACTGCTCCACAAACAGTTGTGCAAACCACTACACTAATCGGGCATAACTTTGCTCGTCGCGTATGAGACCACGAGCGCTAGAAAGAATCTCTTAGGTTCTAACTAGGAATTGGTGCCTCTGGTCCGACTCGAACGGACACTGAATGGCTTCTAAGACCATTGCCTGCTGCCAATTGGGCTACAGAGGCATGAACAGTTTTCGCTACGCAGGAAACTGAAAACCCGATCTAAACAGTTTTTGCTCTGTCGATCAGACAGACTTTCGGATAACTGAAAACCAACTTGGTTGCGAGAGGCAACGATTCGAACGTGCGTTCTCCGCCTTATGAGGACGGCAAGATGACCACTTCTCTACTCCGCAAAACGTAGGAACAAATGAATGTTCCGATTTGGTGCGACAGATGGGACTCAAACCCACATTTTCCAGATTGAAAGTCTAGCAGCCTAGTTCATTTAGCAGACTGTCGCATATTACTTAGATGACAGTTTCGATACCTTTAATCATAACTATCCTCTCTTATTCGCGTCCTTAGGGGGTGTATGCATCAGCACAGTGACCGTTTCCCAAGGCTCATTCTTAGTAATTGGAGCGGCTAGCGGGGCTCGAACCCGCAACTTCCACCTTGGCAAGGTGGCACTCTACCATTGAGCTATAGCAGCAATTTACACTTTTCGAAATGCCAACGTTTCATAACAGGCAAACCGCCAATTTTATGACAATGTGGACATTCAATTTCTTGTTTTTTGATATCTTTTAAAGATAGAGATATCAATTTTTTAGTATTACTCGAAACGATTTTACCAGTATGAATTTTGGCAATATGTATCTTATGTTCTAAAGGATTTCTTTTAGACCAATGATTTTCCGAAATCTTTAATTTGGTTTTATTTGTATGATATAGTTTATCACGTTTGATGCGAGTGTCAAGAGATTTCTTAGCAATTTCAAAATAATCTTTCTTGTCATTCCCGATAATATTCAATTTATTTTGATTGACATAACTCCAACCACCTTTACCACCTTCGCAGATATTATACGTGTCGTCTCGTTTGCAGAAGTCATATGTGACAAGTTCTGCCTCTTTAGCGTTCATATCTGATTCGTTATCAAAAATATGAAGAATTTCTTTGACAAAATTCTCTTTACCATGTTTTATGAACGCTTGGTGAAGCTGCTTGCCGGAACCAAAATAGTCATCATCAAGACGTGATGTCTGATGTTTTCCGATATAGACTTTACCATTCACTTTGTTTGTTATTTTGTAAATTACATAATTCATGAAATTCGT
>OFRF01000340.1_pt1 | contig 11947 bp, 17 predicted proteins | sample 1543081 | NCBI WGS metagenome assembly OFRF01 (sample SAMN07774232, study PRJEB24372) | wastewater metagenome
TTTCGGCTCGGCCATGACCTGCGTGATCTGGGCGGGCAGAGAGTCCAGTGCCTGCTGCAACTGTTCCTGCACCACAGCCTCGATCCGGGTGCGCAACACGTCCCCGATGGCAAGGGCTACGGCGTCGGCGATGGCATTCACGGTACCCTTGAGGTCGATGACCGGGGCCGGTTCCACGCTGACAGGTGTGGGTTTCAGGTCGATGACCGGGGCCGGCTTGGGTTTGGCCGGTGCCGCCTTCTTGACCTGGGCGGGTTTGGCCGTAGCAGTGTCCGGGAGGGAGTACCACCGCGTACGCTGGTCGATGGTGTCCCTCTCCGCCTTGATCCTCCCGTAGAAAACCAGTGAGTGGATACGCTGGCGGAGCTTGTGCTTGTCATAGGGCTCCCCCGTATTGCGTCGGTTCAGCTCGTTGCACAGGGAGTCGATCGAAAGCGGCGTCGGGTTGGCGCGCAGTACGTCCAGCACAGTTTCCAGCGGGACGATGGGGGGTTTTGCTTTGGCCATGTAGTTCTCCAGTAAGTCAGTCGACAGGTTTGCCGTTCGTATCAATGCGGTGCTCCTTCATCAGCAGCACCAGTCGTGTCTCCATGCGGATGAGTCGCCGGATGAGGTCCTCCTGCCCTCGGCGAATGTCTAACAATGTGAGCTGCAGCTGCGTATCGGGCGGAGCAGGCAGGGGTGTGGCCTTTCGACCTAGTTTCGTGAACATCTGGTATCTCCATGGGTGCCGAGCAGGTCGTTGTCATCCCGGCACGTGGCCAGGTAGAACCTGTCGGCGTCGAACCTGGGGTTGATCTCGTAGAGTGCCCCGCTGAGGGCGCGCACGGCTCTGTCAAAACCAACAGCCTCCGCTGGGTGGTCGGGTCGCGCGTTGCGCAGCTCGTCTGCGATGATGTTGAAGTCCTTGCGGGTGAGGGTCATGCTTTCCTCTTGTACGTCGGCCAGCACATGGACACCGCCGGGTAAATCTGGTCCGTGTGGTTAGCGAGTGCCTTCTGGCATGCTTCGATCAAGGAGCCCGCTGTCATGTTGCGGTACCACTTGCTGTGGCTGGTGAGCCGGGCTTTCTCGTACCCGGTGTACCAGTGGATCAGGACGTCGAAGGTCATTTGATTTTCTCCCATCCGATGGAACGCGTTGGGTGATTCGTTACACGTTCGTAGACAACCCACTCAGCCCCGCAGTGGCCACAGCGCCGATGCCCGGGTGCCACGCTCTGATTGCGTGGGGAATCCACACCAGCACCCCACCCGAACCAGTCAGGTCCGTGGAGGCCAAGTCGGCAGAACAAGAGCGCGATCCAGCGGGTCATGTTGTCACCTCCGCCACTGGCGGGAACTTGGGCTTGAACGCTGCGGCCAGCTCGTAGCTGCGCCTGAAGTCCTCTCTCAGCGCCTCGATGGTTTCTTTCGACAGACCATCACGGATCAACACCGGGTCGCAAATCACCCGACCGCCCAATACAGTCAACGTCAGGATCACCCCGGACGCCATCAGGTGGTCGGTCGACGCCTTGCCGATGTTGGCATCAGCAGAGTGGTAGTTGTGAATCTGTCCGGCTATCGCTTCGCGGAGTTTGCGCTCCAGGTCAGTTAGGCGCTGGGCCTTAGTTGGTTTCTTGGTGCTCATTGTTTGGCCTGCTCTTTCATGGTTTTGATGAACTTGAACTTGATGTACATGCTGGAATAGTCCAGCAACCAGCCGAGACTGACCTGACCAAGCAGAATCAGCTCAATGGTCGCCTCGACCCACTTGACGACGGCGAAGCCCACGCGATACCACCAGTCGTGGCGTCCAAGAAGTAATTTCATGTCAGCTCCTCCGGAACCTCGACGGTCTCGCCGAGTTTGCTACAACAGAAGCAGCGCATGGCTGCGATCAGGGGCGTGGGGCCGAAGTAGCGAAGGGTTCCGTTGTATCCTGCCGCCCAAGATTCGAGGCTGTCGGATATGGTGATCTTCTCACGCTCAATGATCGGCCCGCCTTGGGACCATTCGGTAGAGGGGGAGTACTGTTCGTCATTTGTGTCACCAGTATCAACCCAATCAAACGTGTTGTACGCCCGGTCTTCATAATCCCATTCGGGGTTGGTGAGCGTAGACACCAACCAGTCGATCTGGATATTTGTGGCCTCGGTGACTTTAATCTGTTTCATGGCAGTTCCTCCGGTACGTCCACCACATCACCGAGTTTGCTACAACAGAAGCAGCGCATGGCTGCGATCAGGGGTGTGGGGCCGTACGACCATTGAAGAAAACCTGGTGTGCCCGGCACACTGTTGTTCCACAGGTTTGCTTTCCAGCCAATCTGCACCATATCGTTGGAAAGCGCGTCGTCTTGATAGTCAATACTGAGGTTGATTCCTTCCCGCTCGATGATCGGCCCGCCTTGGGACCAGTCGGTAGTGACTGGGGTGGGCGTCAGGTCGCCGATGGGGCACTTGCTATGGGTTTCATAGTCCGAAGGCCACGTGTTGAACGCGCCGCTTCCATCTTCAAAATCCATCTTGGGGTGATGGCAGTATTGAATAGGGTCGTCGCGCCCCTGCCGTTCTTCATAGAAGCGGCAGTCGAAACAGCGCTTGGGCTTACGTGTTCCACCGTTGATCTTCGCCACCAGCCAGTCCAGCACCGGGCCTTCTGCTTGTGATACGTTGATGGTTTTCATGAGTCCCCCAGCAGAGTCCGGAGCTGCAGCACGTCGGCCCGCAGCTTGGCCACCTCGCGGATCAGGGCAACCATAGTGGCGTGGGCATCGGCGGGCTCCTCCTGGCAAATCCACAGCAGGTCTCCGGCGCTCGTGGCCAAGGCTTCGTCAACCAGCCACTTGGACTCGTCGAACGAGGGCACCACGGGATCGTCCTTCTTCGCTCCGCCTTTCGCACCGTTCTTTGGAGGCTCTTTGTACTTCGATGGCTTGGTAGCCTTGGGCGTCGTGTCGAGTTCCTCGAACGCGTCTAGCCCCAACTGGCCCTGGCGATAGGTGCGGTACCAACTGGACTGCGTGTAGTCGTAGCCCTCGTAGACCGGCACGGGGTCGGGTGCGAGGTGGTCGCGGTCGACAGGCAGAGCATCCCAGTTCACCTTGAGCACTGCCTTGAGCAAGGCGAAGGCGTGAGCGTAGTCCAAGGTCTCGGAGCGCCCGTGCTGGCTCTCGTAGCCAACGCCGACGTTGATGTTCTCGGCGATCAGCTTGCGGTACTCGTAGTTGTCCGTGTACACGCCCAGCTTGCTGGTATGGAAGTCCATGCCATGAGCATTCAAGGCCAGACACACCGCCTCGGCGAACTTGTTGCTGGCGCACTCCTGCTGACCGCGCTGGTGGGTGATGATCTCGCTGGTGCGTGGCCGATCGAACGCCACGCTGACGTCGAACTTGCCAACCCACTTGCTGTCGTGGTTGGCCGTGGCCTTGGCGCTCAGCCCGCCGCACTCCTCACCCCGGTGGAAGATATAGCCGCCGGGGACCTTGGCCTCGATCATCTTGAGCATGATCCACACACCCACACCGTCGTCGGCACCCAGACTACTCCCGCAGGACTCTTTGTCAAGCGCGATCTCGCCGAACGTGGGGTCATATGTCAGCTTCTTGCGCAGCCCGGTCAACGCCGGGGGGTCAACGCTGTCGGTGTGGCAGCTGAACAGGGTGGTGGACGGACGGCCCGCGATCTCGCCCGCCTTGGGAGGGTGGGGAATCTCCACGGTCAACACATCCATCTGGCGCTTCGTTGGCGTCACGCCCAGGTTATTCAGCTTGCGGATCAACCAGGCCTGGAACTCCAGCTCGGTAACCGTCTGGTGGCCTCGCGGAAAGACAAGGATGTCCACCAGCAGGGGGTCCACCTCTTCCGGGATGTCGTGCTGCGGGCCGATCACCATGCCTTTGGCGGCGGACGTCGAGGGTTCGACAGGGGGCGCTGCCTGCTTCGTTGTCTTCTTGCCCTTCGGCTGAGTGTTCTGCGGGACCGTCATGGGGACGACGTTAGTGGGGGTCAGATTGTCCATACATTTCTCCAGTTAACAAGTTAGCCTCCCGGCGACGCCGGGGGCTTGGGGTCAAATTCGCACCCTCGCGGCGCTTTGTACCGTTCCTTCAGGCGGCGATGGCAAGCCGTTCGTCATTAGCATTGGTCGCGTTGGCTTCCGCCGCTGCAATCTCCGCGTCCTTCTTCGCCTTGACGGCGGCGTCTACCTGATCCACCAGGATGCGAGCGCAGCGTGCCCACATCAGGATGCTGGGGTAGGCGCTATTGTCGATGCCGCTGGCTGCGAGGAAGTCGTCCTTGCTCATCGTATTCACAGCGTCCATACCTGCGATGAACATGGGGAGCGGGTTGCTACCGTACGACCCCTCCGTGTTGAGCCTCGGCGCTCCACTGGAGCCCACCACGATGGACTTATCAACCGACCCGAGCCCACACAACACCCGGCCACGCAACCAATTCCGTCGAGTGTTCTCATTGACGTTTGCCAGGTCGTTCATGGTGCCAGCATGCAGCTTCTGCACCACTTCAACCGACGGCGGCTGCGTCAGGTCCGCATCGCTCTGGTGGTAGACCGTCACGCCCAACAGGCCGCGCTGTCGCATCCGGCTGATGAACCCATACTCGCCGAACAGGTCTTGCGCGACTTCGTGGATACCGAGGATCGCCTTGCGACCACCCCCTGTCGAGATCAGCTTGGGGTGGTTCTTCTCAACCATGGAAGTGCAGCTGTCCACCACCGCGCAGTTCACGAAGCCTCCCTTGCGCAGCTCCGGCACTTTGCTGTTGTGGACGTTGACGTACCCGCTGTACCCGCCGCTGTCAACCAGGTCTGTGCGGTACACGCGCACCGCGTCGTCGCTCCTGATGTTCTCCCCGTCGTCGAGCGTCATGATCATTCCCCTACGGACATACTGTGGTAGGCCTTCCGGAGCCGGGTAGTACGTGCGGCTCAGCTCGTAGAGCCCATGGTACTCACGAGTCGCTTTGTCGTTGAAGATGTTGGTGTGGTTCGGAACACCGAGCGCCACGCGCGTTGCCGACGTGACCCGATAGACCCTGCTCTCGGCGTTGATGACCCGGTGCATATCGTAGACGTAGCCCATCTCGACCGCCAGATTAAGGTCAGCCTTGCCCACCGTGCCGTCGGGCATCATCACGTCGAGGCCACTTGATGTCAGCTTGTTCCGCACCGTTCCACTCAGGCAGCACGTCCACTCCATCGAGGCCCGACTGTGTGTGCTCACCTGGATATACGCCGACGTCGACCCGCAACCAACACCGAAGCCTGCCCGGCCCAGCTTGTTCGCCTGGGTGTCGTCGATCACCGTGAAGAAGTCGCCATCCTCCTCCCACTTGACCACGTGGCGCGCCGCCTGGTTGCTGCTCGTGCCGCCGCCTGGGCTGTCGAGGTAGGGCATGAGCCAGCAGTTCTTCTCACGGTTGAAGCGCGAGTCTTTCACCGCTGCCAGCTTGGCCCCCTTGAGTCCGCCCAGCACGTAGCCCGCACCTTCCAGGCGACGGCGCAGGGCGTTGTGGTTGCCGTACAACCTCACGTAGCGTTTGTCAGTGGGGTCGTCCGGGTTGTCCCAGATCACCGAGCGTGCCGTGGGCTGGCCGTCACCGTCGACCAGATAGGCCACGCCCATGCCTGGCGCGCAGTACACAGCACTCGGGTGGAAGTCCTTGAAGTACCAGTTGTCCTTCTCGTAGCGCATGCAGCCGGTGTCACCTTTCATGGTGGTGTACACCTTCTCGATCTCCTCGACCGTGCGGGCCACGAGGAACGACGGGTCCATATCGGCCCGGTGCTCGGCCTCAAGCCTGCCGATCACGTCGTCGTTGACCACCAGGAGGAATTTGCGCAAGAACTTGCCGATGGTCGTCTTGATCTGCCGGTCACCCACCGCGCAGGCTCGGTCAGGTGTGTAGGCAACCATGGTTGGGTCTTCGACTGACACGTGGGGCCAGTACTGACCGGCCATCCCGTACTCGCTGCGCAGGAACTCCAGCACGCTTGTGGCTGGGGGATACACACCGACGCGCTCGCGCCAGTATTCCCGCATGACGGGCCAAAGGTCTTCGTCGTTGCCACGCAGGGAGACCATACTGCTGCTCTCGGGGATCGAGTACGGGATGTGCGGGAAGATGCTGTCGATGTAGTTAGTGGTCGCCCGCTGGACCTTCCTGTACTCTTCCAGGCTGCGGATGGGGGCGGCCCACGCGGCCTTGATCTGTTCTTTGTTCATGATCGTCACTGAGTGAATGAAAAAGAAAAGCCCCCACGGGTTAGGTGGGGGCCGGTATCAGCCCGTGACGTGGGCCAGACGTAGCGCCTTGCGGCGAGGACTTACTGGAAGTCCGCTTCGGTCAACTGCACGTACACCGTGGTGTCGCCCGCAGCCTGCTCCGGCTTGTCGTCGTAACCGATGTCCCAGTCAGACGTCTCAACCACGAGGTCCTTGAGGTCCTCGGCGTCCACGGCGAACCACCTCTTCGCCACGTCCGTCGCACCGTTCCACTTGCCATCCGCACCGAGTGCGAACCGGGCATCGTTGTCCGAGCGCTTCAGTACCAGGTAGTCGGCACGGGTCGCGTCGGTCTCCACCTTGACCTTAATGGCCGGGTCGATGCCGAAGTCCGCCTTGACCTGGGCGAAGACGTCCTTCTTGATCGCCTTGCGGGTCTTGTCGTCGGCGTTGGCGCGGGCCAGGTTCAGGATGAGGGCGACGGTGGGCTTGATGGTTGCGAACATATAAATACTCCAGTGGTCCAAGCCCTTCGCAGGGCTCATACAAGAAAAAACGCACAGCCGGACCAGCTCCATGCGTCGAGGGGGAAATGAGTGAGTGTGGGTATCTTTTGTGGTTCAGGCCCTCCAGATCAACAAGTCAAGTGCGACCACCACGAGTGCGGCAGTCAGGATGATGGGCACGATGCGCTCGATGAGCCAACTGACGGGGCGGGTCACGGGTTCTCCTTGGGAATGAGACGCAGAAGTCGCCGGGTTTCAGGTCGGGTCGTGGTATGTCAGGCCACCATTCCGGCAGCAGTGATTTCCGCACTGTTCCGTACGTGCCGGTGCTTGCGGTACATGACCTGCGGGGTGTAACGGAACGTCAGGATGCCGGTGGGCAGGGAGATTGCCACCGCGTTGGGCCATTGTGGTGGACGCGGGGTGGGTTTAGGCACGGGTTTGACGGCATCGGGGTTGCCAACGAAAAGCGAGTAGCCACTAACATGTTTGATGCGCAGGGACATGACGTTCTCCGGTTGTAAGTTTCAGTGCACGATTTCGAGGGCCGAAAATACGGTTAGCGATTTCCGTACACTTAGGGATTTGAGGGGTTACACGAGGGTTGTAAGTTTCGTGTAAGTTTCGGTGCACGATTTCGTGGTTAGACGGGTGCGCTGTGGATTCTCGTACACTTAGGGATTTGAGGGGCTAACTGTACGACTAAGTGTACGCAAGAGTGTACGTACAGTTAGAACACTTAGGCGTACAGATGTCGAAGATCACTAACATCTATAGTCAAATCCGAAGCAGTCATATATCCGCATTGGCGCATATAAGGCCTGTTGGGGTATATTACCCGGGTAAAATTGCTTGCGCGAGGTTTACTTTTACGGTTGTTGTTTGTAGTTTTAGAGATTTTAGATAGATTGCTACAAAACAGCTGCCGAAAACGCCTAAGTGTTCTAACTGTACACACACGAGTGGAGTACCCGTCCGTACACTTAGCGTACACTTAGGCGAAATGGGGGCTTGCGCCCCCAAACCCCTGCCGGACTGCTCAAAACTTGAGCATTGTAAGTTTCGTGTAAGTTTCGCTGCATCGAAACCCGGTTTCACGGCCTCGCAGCTACAACTTGTACACTTAGGACACGGGGCGCGAGGCCCCGCCGAGATCACAGGGCCAACTCGGTGCCAGCTTCAGCGGATGCCTCGGCTTCGATGCGCTCCATTTCCTCGGCGACCTGCGCGGCGATCCGGGTGGCTTCGCGATCCAGCAAGGTGACGCACACCCCGTAGTAGTATTCGCGCTCACCCTTCAGGGTCACATCACCGCGCGACTCCGCATCGACCACTTCGCGAGCGTAGGCCAAGGACAGCGCCTTGTTCGGGTTGTGGTACAGGAATTGTTCGAAGGTGTTCGTGTCTTCGAGGTCGCGAAAGTACAGGTCATTGCGCTCCTTGTTGTAGAGTACGTTCGTGCTTTTCTTGAACGTCGTGGCCGCAGGGAACACGCGGGTGACTTCGCGCATGATGGCGCGGTAGTTGTTGTTTTCGATGGCGTGCTCAATGCCCGCGCTGGCGAGATTCTGGCGCTCGGCTTTGTTGCCCGAGGTCAGGACGCCGAGGATGCCGCGATGGGTTTGCTTGCCAGACTTGGACATGCGGGTTGCCGTGAATTCGCCGCGAATGGTGATATCGTTTGCCATGAGGATTCTCCAGTGATTAAGTTAAAGCCCGGCGACTCGGAACTGAGATGCCGGGTGATAACCCCCTGCCCATGTTTTGCTATACGTGTTTTGACGTGCCCTTGCGAGTTTAGTCGGTGGCAGGGGAGAATCTCACGCGGGAGGGTATTGATACGCATTCCATCCATGCAATCTATCGGCTAACACTGTGAGACAGGGAGTGGTTCGCTGGGCTTTGCATGGCCAAGATATGGGCCGATACGCTTTCCGCGTGTTTCGGTTCATTGGTGACAGCTAACATAGACCCGTTGGGGCTAAACCGTCCAAGGCTGCTATTTCACTTGGCGACTCCGCGACACCTAGCGGCATCGTTTCACAGTCTCGCAGCTATCCTACACATGGACAGTCCTATGTTCATTCCCTAGCGTAGCGACTCATGGTGGCATCCGCACCGCTTGAACTAGCGGCGATCACTCTGCGCATGGCGCATCGCGTGACCAATGGGCAAACCTTGTGCGCGTGGCGCACGTAGCAAACCCGTCTATGAATTTTTAATGACCAATCTAGCTCCGCTCACTTGGCTAACCCGGTGCTCTAACCTTTCGGCGAACCGTCCCTGTAGGGTCTCCCCCGGACTACCGGACCAAAGAACATCAACGCTACGGGGGATGCACGATCGCTTCCCTTACCTATGCTTTCCCGTCAACTTGCGGGCTTAGCGGCAGGGGGTACCGGGTAGGGGGGTGGGCAACGCAAAACCGACCCCGCCCACACCCTAACTCTCTCCGTCACGCAGCAAGCCCTATCCCAAAGTACCTGTATTATACCTAACACACTAACAGCCCCACGCAACTACCCACCTTGCCAACCTAACGCGTTAGTGGTACCCTCCGCGAATCCGCAACTACGTGAGCGAGTGCTAACATGGCGACCAAGAACCCCTTCACAGGCAAGGAAACCAAAGCCAACGAGCGTAAGGAAATGGCGTTCTCCGCGAAGCGGTATGCCGCTGGCGAGCGCGCTGAAGGTGAGAAGGGCAAGGCCATCAAAAAGCCCGCCCCCAAGGGCCGCAAGTGCTGACCTGACATGGCTGGCGAACTCGAAGCATTCCGTGACACTGTCCTGGCTCAGACCAGGCAGACTTTCCTGGAGGATGTCTACTCCTACCGGGAAGCCGTGCTCACGGACGGAAACGTCGAGGACAAGCGCAAGTTGGTGGAGATCGGGATCAAGCTGCTAGGTCTGGAGCCGAAAGCCAAGGACGACCCCCTGTCCGGGAAGACGGTGGTGAGCATCACCGTGGTGAACGGCTCCACGCAGATCAAGACAACGCAGCCCGAGCCCGCACTGGAGGTGGAGTGCCGGGCCGTGACGCAGGAGGTCGAGATGGCCTACCAGGCACCCCAGGTGTCGGCCGTAGACATCAGCGAGCTTGTGGGTGGCTTGGATGACCTACTGGGGGCGCACCCGTGAGCATGTTGAGCTTCAAGGCGGGGCCGATGGGACAGTCGTTCCTGGACTCCCGCAAGTTCATCAAGGGCTTGATGGGTCCGGTGGGCTCGGGCAAGTCGACGGTGGCGATCTGGGACTTGTTTTTCCGGGCGTGCGAGCAAGCGCCGTTCAACAACGTGCGCCGGACCAAGTTCATCCTGATGCGCAACACCGTGGGGCAGCTCAAGGCGACCGTCAAGCCGCTCATAGACCAGTGGTTTGTGACGTTGGCGGGCGGTACGCTGGGTCGCTGGCGTCTGACGGAGAACGTGTTCGAGATGGATTTCGTGCTGGATGATGGCACGCGGGTGTTTTCGGAGTTTTGCCTGATGGCAGCCGACACCCCGGACGACGTGCGCAGGCTGCTGTCGCTGGAAGCCAGTGCCGCGTGGTGCGAAGAAGCGCGCGAGATCGACCCGGAGGTCTTTTCGGGCCTGCAGGGTCGTGTGAACCGGTTCCCGAACCGGGCAGCGGGTGGCGTGACCTACCCAGGCGTCATCTTTTCGACTAACCCGCCCCCGGTCGGGGGGTTCTGGCACGGCCTCATCAGCGGTGACGAAGAGGGAGTCGACGTTTTTATCCAGCCGCCAGCCCTGCTGGATGACGGAAGCCTCAACCCGGAGGCGGAGAACCTCGAAAACTTGGCACCGGAGTACTACGAGAACCTCATCGCGGGGAAAACGGACGACTGGATCGACGTCTACCTCAAGAACAAGTACGGCGCTGGCGACCTGGGCCAGCCGATCTATAAGAGCACGTTCAAACGCACCTTCCACGTGTCGAAAACACCCCTGATGGCGGTCATGCAGTCCATCAACCCCCTCATCGTGGGCATGGACAACGGGTTGCAGGCCGCCGCGACCATCGGACAGCAGGATATGCGCGGTCGGGTGAACATTTTGGGTGAGTGTTACGTGCCGCAAGACATGACGATGGGGGTCGAGAGCTTCCTGGATAGGCTGCTGGTGCCCAAATTGCGCAACGAATTCCCCCAATTTCGGTCGGAAAACGTCGTTTTTGTGCTCGATCCGGCCTGTTTTCAGCGTTCTCAGGTCGACGAAAAGACCATCGCGCAGGCCATCATGAACCGGGGTTACCAGGTTGTGAAGGCCTCTACGAACGATCCGGAGCGTCGAATTGACGCTGTTGAGCAGCTTTTGGCCCGTCAGATCGACGGAGGGGCGGCGTTTTTGATCGACCCTAGCTGCGCGCACATCGTCGACACGCTGGAATGGGGCCATCGCTACAAGAAAACGAGCAGCGGGCTCACGTCCAGCAACGCTGACAAGACGCACCACTCCCACCAGGGAGACTCCATCCAGTACCTCGCGCTGCATTACAACGTGCAAGCTGACGGGGCCTTCTATAACCGGCGGACGCAGGCGCGCAAGATCGTGCCGTCGCGGTATGCCTACGTTTGAGTGGTCAAAAGCCGCGCAACGCAATATACTACGCTAACGTGTTAGGCGATTAAGGAGCCACCATGACCAGTCGAAGCAATCCGTCGACCCTTGCAGTAGCCGTGACCCCGAGCGACACGGTCGGATTCATCCAGGGACCATGCCGGGCGCTGTACGTCGGCGTGGCCGGTAATGTCAGTGTGCTTTCTGGCGGCGCAGCTGTCGTGTTCGTGGGCGTCCAGGCTGGCAGCATCCTGCCGGTGGAGACCGCGCGGGTCAACAGCACCGCGACGACTGCTACGAACATCGTGGCCCTGTTCTGACACCATGCTGCTCAGCTCAATATCCCTGGCCCTGACCCGTCTGTGTCAGCGGCTTGGCCGCTGGTCCCCCCTCGCCCTGTGGCCCGATGGCGCCGCGACGCCCGGCCTGTGGATCAGCCCGCGCACGCTGACATCTGAGTGGCAGGACTACACCGGCACCACGCCCGTGGTCACGCCGGGCACGGTTGCGGACTCAAGCAATCCGGTCGGGCTGGCGCTGGATATTCGGGCGGGGAGTCCTGTTCCGCTGGGGCCGGAGTTGGTGACGAATGGGGATTTTAGTAACGGGTCAACGGGGTGGACGCTACCCGCGTCCGCATCTGTTG
>OFRF01000342.1_pt1 | contig 11939 bp, 21 predicted proteins | sample 1543081 | NCBI WGS metagenome assembly OFRF01 (sample SAMN07774232, study PRJEB24372) | wastewater metagenome
TGTCTGCTTGTTCCGCGTTTGCCAATTGAGCGTCATTTACACCCTCCCTTGTCGTAGTTTTCCGGTAGTTGTTTTCGCTCGAGCTCGTACCGTTTCCGTCGGCCCGTCTTCAAGTAACAGCGATAGCAGATCATCGCGCCGCCATGCGGTTTCCTTGTTTGGCACACATAGCAGACTACGCGTCCCGCCTTCAGTGCTTCGTCGGCTTGTTCTTCGGCTCTGCGCAGAAGCACCGCGTCCAGGAACTTGTTCTTCAGGACAGCTTCCAGAGCAGGTTGTTTTTGATTCTTTCGCTGACGTCGCTCTCTTCGATCACTTTTCGGAGCGATAGAATAAGCACTTCGTATCTTTGCTTTTGCTCAACTACCGCGGGATCGTTCTTACATTCTCCAAGTTCCGTCTCACGTCCGAAGTTGGGGCTCCACTGGACCCCGTAGCCGCAGGCGAATCGACGACTTTCCCACCGCTGCCCGTTACAGTGTACGTTTGGTTTACCGTCAAAAGCGGTGGTCTCGTATCCTTCTTGAACGGCTTCTGCCCCACAGAAGGGGCACCTTTTCGTTTTCAGGCTTTGAAAGTTCATCACTTATCTTTCGGAGAGAAGTGCCACGAAGGATCGTAGCTTTCGTTGTACCCAGGTTTGTCGTACCAAACGTCCCAGCCTTCACGTTCGTACGCTGATTCGAAGTCCAGCCAGTGACGCTCAAAGATCTCTTTGGCGTCCACCGCGACCTTGGGCCGCAGCGCGAGAATCGCTTCAACGACGTCTTTCTGGTAAATCGTGAGACGTCGTGAGAGCATTGAGTTTACGACTTCGAATAAGAACTCCGGGATCGGACTCTTGACGTGTCCTAGTTTTTCAGGGCTTACCGGGGGCATGCAGTTCCAGCTCCTTGATGAGCTCTTGCTCTTGGGTGTACCAATAGACGTACGCCGCCGCAGCGTCGATCTCTTCTTGGGCGTACAGCGTAGCTAGAGCCTCATGCGCCACGCTCACGTCAGCGTTGGTGAGCACTTTGTGGTGTAGCTGATACCCGATGCAGTACGGGAACGGTTTTCGAGAAAGTCCTTCTTTTCGCGCTGTTGCCTCACGCAGCACCTTCTGCGCGTTGTGTCGCATGCTGGTGGCTTCTTCTACACGGATCCTTCGCAGATCCAGAGGGAGGTTGCTCACGGCCCGACTCCTTTGCGCACGAGCCTCGTCAGTTCTTTGACGTGACTGTCGATCTCACTGAAGAACTCGGCGTCTCCGATGAGCTGCATGAGCGCTGCCATTCGAGCGAGTTGGTTCTTCGTGAAGATCTTCTCGCCCGGCTTTACTTCGTAACACTCAACGACTTCGACCTTGAGGTACGGCGCTGTGTTCTTGCTGTTGCTCTCCTTCGCTTGGGCTTCAGCGGGACCCCTACCCATCGTTGCGTCGCACAGCCCGCTCCCGTCGAACAGTCCGTAGATCTTTCGCCGTTCTTTCTTTTCGCTGGCTCCTTTCTCGAGGAGACCGCTGGCGTCAGAGACCATCATCGCCATGTTCGCGACGTCGGCTGACTCACTTAACGTTCTCTCTCCTCCGTCGTTACAGGTCAGGGACTCTTGCAGCTCCTTCGTCTCTTCCAGGACACGTTCCGCCAGGGCCGCCGGATCATCATTGACCCATCCCTCTCGTCCGCCCTTCTCTTTCTTGTTGGCCTCGAGATTCTTGACCATCGCGGTCACGAACGGAGCCAGGGGCTTCCAACGATCAAACGCCTTGTTCAGGTTCTTGTACGCTTTTTTGGTGGGCATTTTTCTTTCTTCGGGAATCGAACAACGTCGTCATGTATTTCTAGCAGACCTACCAACACAGCTTCGATCAGAAAGTCCAGACAGCCTTCGCAGTTGCATTCTTCTTTGTACTTGGTCTTCCACGTACCGGTGACCAACGGGGCGTCACAAAGTGTCGTGCTCGCCTCGAGTGGAACGATGTGGAAGACATCTCCACGTGCCCGACCCTCTACATGGGCGCGAATGTCCCGGAGTTGCTTCGCCTGACGTTCTCGCGCCCATCCCGCACGAGCAACAGCGTACTCTTCCGCACGCAGCTCTTTTTCCAGATGCCGTTTCATGCGAGGAGCCGTCGTAGTACGAGCCCCAATCCGACACCAATCGGGATCCCAATCATGATTCCCCGCAGGACACCGCGATACCAGTTCTTCATGCCCCACTCGGCGAAGAGCTGGCGTGCTTCTTCAAGTCTCAGTTCTCTTTCGAGCTCGTCGTTTTGGTGCAGGCTTTGTTTCGCTTGGAGGGTCGTTCTTTCCTGCTCTCTCATTGTTCGCCCACTCTCTGATTTGTTTACGGAGGTTCTCTTCTGGTGTGATCGATCTGTCCGGCCAAAAACCCGGCCATCCTGTGTGAGTCCACAGAATGAAGTCGGCTTTCTTTGCATCTACTGTTATGCCAAGCTTCGAACATTCTTCGATGACGATATCAATCGGTGTGGGCATCTTCGTCTCCTATGGTGAGCCACCAAGGTGTCTCGATCTTTTCTTTGCGACAGTAGTCTTCGATGGCGTGGCGTTGCGCCAACGGAACGTTCTCGTACTCGTAGCGGAAGAACATCTGTGCGCCGTGATTCATTTGCACACGAACCCAGCCGCTCTTGTCGAGCGTCTCGGTGCTGAACCCTAAATCGTACGCCGTGTTGTTGTGTTGCCCGTATCGGCAACCGTAGAATTCTCCGGCGGGCGAGAGCCACCCCGTGTCGCTTGTGATCTTGTCGTCTCCTTCAGGCACTGGTGGCGGAGGAGGATCGTCGATGTAGTCACTCGAAGGCGGATCTTCCGGTTCAATGAACACTCGAGAGTCTACAAGTGACCGGTGCGTTTTTACATCACGGTAGACCCGGGGTTCTCTTGTTCCTGGATTCTCCGCTTCTTTCCAGTCCAGGCCATTTTTGAGCTGTCGCGGGAGGCCGCGTAAGCTGGAGGTCGTTTGGCGGTACGGCACTTCCCGCATGCCTGTCGGACTGGACACGCAGGCGGTGTCGCCGTTGAGCATCTGGGCGTAGTCGGCTGCGTCTTCACGCGCCTCCCTTTGAGCCTTCGCGAGTTTCCGCAGTGTCTGTTTGAGGGAGAGCCCTGTCGCGGTGTCCGGCTCGAGGGTGATTCCCTTCGTGCTGTCCCCCGCGAGCTTTGAGCGCCCCTCCAGGATGTCGAGTATCTGAGCGGTGCTCAGCCCTTCGACTTCTTCGAGGAGCTCGATCGCGCGTTCCGGCTGTTCGTCGACCGTCCAGAAGTTTCGAGCCTGCTGCGTGATGTACTCACCGGTGATGGTGAATCGCATGTACGTGACGGTCATTGGAACGCCTGTGCCACACGATCTTTGACGACGTTGTAGAAGCGCTCAGCTTCGTGCTCTCGGGCTTCGAGCACGTCACGCTCCAGCCGCCCCAGTGCTTCCACGCGCTCTTCCTGGATGCGCGCCTTCTTCGCTCGAGCCAGGTTCCTCGTCGCAAAACCGAGGAGCTCATTCAGGGCGAGCTCTAGCTTTTCTTCTCGACTCATCGTGATACCTCGATCACCGTGGCAGGATTGGCTACGCACGCCACGAGGAGTTCCTCGAGCTGATGACAGAACGTCTCATGCGAGCCCCAACCGTTAGTTGGGTTGTAGGCCAGCAGGTCATCTCGACGGCGGTACATCTCTTGGATTCCGTGCTTCAACGGCTCAATCAGATCCTTGGCCGTCGTAACGCGAATTCGTTCGGGGTGCCAGAGGGCGTCGTAGAGACCCACCTCGGCCGCCATATTCGTGAGGTTGTGTGTGATGTTCGTCTCGTACACCGGAATCAGTTTCTTCTCGGTTTCCCAAGCGTGTCCACACTTGGGGCAGCAAAGCGGCTTGTCGCCGACGTAGGTCACCTTCGCCAACGTGATGTCTAGGCTCATGTTCTCCTCAGATCAGCGTTACAGGTTGTCTCACAAGGGGAGAACCGTCGATCAGTACGGAATCGTAGTTCCCCCAGGAGTCTACGTCTTCGAGTTTTTTGTCCGCGGCTTCGTCGATGTAGACGTCCTTCTCTTCGATCTTCAGGTACCCGTCTCTGACGGAGTAGCCGTTCATCGCGTAAAGCGTTGGCGCGATGGTGTTGAACCACTTCGTGATTGTCGCAGGGGTGAGCTCGGTGTACCCCGCCTCTACAGCGGGCAAGAGAAGCCTCCCAAAGCTGCGAAGCGCGCTTCCAAAGTCGTTGTCCCCCGGAAACCGAATCAGAATTTTCATACATCTCTCTTGATCGCTGCTACGTCGTCCAGTATCAAACCCAGTTGAACCCGAACCGCTTTCAATTTCGTGTCGCTTCTCTCCCACTTCTTCAAGACGTGTTCGATTGCCCGCCACTCCTGCCAATCAGTTCCGAAAGGATTCTGACGGCGCCCTTGTTCCGCTTTGTAGCGAAGAATTCTTTTGGCTTCGTCGTCCGTCATTTGCGCTCTTTCCTTTCTCTTGATACAGGAGTAAAACCCATCTACTCCTTGTACCAAAACACTCACCTATACTGAGGACACTATGGCTGCTACCGTCATCAACTACACCCTGGTTCAATCGACCGTCGTTGGACCGCCGACGAGTTACCAGGTGCAGGCCACTGTCACGGTCGCCGCCAACCCTGGGACGTCGTTGTTCGTCTACCGTTACAGCGATCAACAGTTCGATCACGTCGCTACGGTGCTAGATGTTCAGACATACCCGACAGCCCTCAACCCTTCATTCCCTTTTTACCGGTTGCCGACGGTCACACAGGCCTTCGTCAACTCGAACGAAGCCATCGACTTCTCGGCTACTGTTCGTTCCCGTTTGACGACCCTCGCCAAGGAATACGACATCGTCTCGGCGAGCTTCGTGATTGGTACGTTCCCGATCGTTGTACCGTAAGGACGGCGCATGTCGACAATTCTCGGACAACGCTGCACTGTTTTTCTCGATGGTGATGGCGTCCAGCGGTTCAAGATCGACTCATCGATCGACGCTGTTGAGCCCGGCGACCTTCCCACAGCAGGACCGAGCCCGTTCACGGCCTACGTATTCGTTCACAAGATTGTTCTTCCGGATGACCCCAAGTCAGACACGTTCCTTCGGGTAGGGAACGTCGCTGACCTCACCACCCTCCCGCAGGGGCGTGAAGTCGCCAAGGGCCTGGGGCAGACGCTGTATGTCTCGACCGCCTTCAGCGTCATCTATGACGACATCGCTACGGCGAGCACCGCCAAGAAGCTGATTCAGCAGCGTGTTGATAACTTGATCGCTGACTGGCACACCTACAACGAGCAGTTCCTGGCGCCGGAGACCGTCTCTCCTCCGAACCACCGCTCGGACATCCCGCTTCCGCTCACGACCACGCTCGAGGATGAGCGCAAGGCCGCGTACAACGACGCTCACGCTGAGCTCCTCACCGCGAAGGCGACTTCAGCTGTTGCAGCGACCACCGCCACCGCCACCATCGCAGCGGCCACCGCCGCAAATGAAGCGGTCTCCAACGCAATAGTGGACAGCCAAGAGTGCTCGTCGATGTTAGGCCAATTCAACGGCGCCAAGACAGCGATCGATGCGTACCGCAACGCCGTCAATCTTTTCGCTCCGAGTGCGACCACGCTCGAGACAGCGTCACTGACGTTTCAGCAGGCGACCATCACCTTCCAGACCGCGGCGGCGGCGTACATCGCCTTGGGTGCCTCTCCTGGCGCTGGACCTCTAGCGACGTTCACGGCAGCGAAGGCCACTTTCGACAACGCTTACAACGCCTGGAACATCGTTCGCGCAGGGTTCAGCGCTACGGCCCTGAACAACGCGATCGCCGCCGAAGCACTCAATGGTGCTCCTGTCATGGCGACCTTGGCGACCAACATGGCTGTCTCCTGCTCGGGTAAAATCGCCGACGTACAGCTCGCAAGCCAAAAAAAGGCGACCGCGGATAAAGCAGCCGCCGACGCCGCGACCGCGAAGAAGGCAGCCGACGTTGCTCAGTCGGCCGCCCTCATCGCAGATACGCAAGCACTGCTTTCCGTCAAAGAGCTCTGTCCGGATTTCCAAGCGACAGTGCCTTAACGGACTTGTTGTTTCTCGAAACCTTCGAGACGTTGGTGAGTAAGCCTGGCCGCCACGTCGTTGATCGTGTAGAGATTGACGCTACCGCGGAGGTAACGTTCTCTCCCCCAGAGTGCGGTGACTACCTTCGCGTTTACGCCTACGCCGAGGATCTTGTCTTGTCCGCCACCCCAACCTCCGCGATGGGGCCCATAGGATCCGACTCCTTTGAGAGCGAGCCACCAGACGGCGCGGAGTAGCGGGTCTGTCACGGGACTCACGGCGTCTTTTTATTCTTTCGCGAGACCGAATGCTTCAGCGATTTCTTCGTACCCTGAGAACCCACTGTATTTTGTGATCCTTGTCTTGGCTCGGTGGATCGATGGTACGAAGCCTTGTGTACCTTGGAGAGCGACTCCCGTAGATATGATTCGCCAGCGTGAATGTTTGGTTAGCTTACCTACGGCGTTAGCCATCTCCCAGATCTGCCATTCTGGGTAGCTGCTCGCAGCTAGTTCTACTGCGAGCTTGGCGTTACATACTTCAATGACTTCTTCTTCTGCGGGGTATGGCCCTTCGCAGCGTCGCCACCTTGTGCAGCTTCCTGAGATTGGGCACTTGACACACTCAGTGTTTTTGAACTTCAGCGTCTCCGCCGAAGACATGCTTCTCTCTGAGAGAGACTTCGTGTTTTCTGTGACTAGCGAGAAGTCGTGTTCTTCTGGCGGACGAAGTCGCGCCACGAAGGGGTACTGTGCTTCCACGCGGGTCCGTGCAGGAGGTATGAAAATGTGGCTCGCGATCATGGGTTTCGATCGACTCAGTGTTTCGAAGAGCTCATCTCCGTCTACTTCGGCGGCCAGGTGTGTCGGTAGAGGCTCGTTTATTTCTTCGGAGATACACTCCGCTCCTCGAGAGGGGCAGCGCGTGCAACCCACCGCTTTGAAGAGGGAGAGGCAACTGTTGTAGCGCTTACGGAGATCAATCGTCCACTGTTTTCCGTCTCGATTAACGACTACTTTTGGTGTATTCGCCGTCGCTTCATCCGGGGGCGTTGTATCGAGCAGAGTCGTGACTAAGGCTCTTTTTTCGCCAGCTATGACGAGGTATCCCTGTGGAAAAAGATTTGCGAGGACCGGATCTCGTGCGATCTCTTCTGTGTTGGTCGTAGCAAAAAGAAGCGCTCCTCGTTTGGAACGTTTCTGTGCGTAGCAGACGGTGTAGTACATCAGGCGCCCGCTTCTGGAGCTCCCGGCGAGACCGGCTCTCCGTTGACAAACACGAACGTCTCAACAGCGTCGTTCGGATTCGCAGCCTTCGCAGCGGCGTAGAGCTTGATGAGCTTCTCTGTCTTTTCCGGAGCGAACCGTTTGAAGTAGTTGAGCTTGCCCACGATCCACGCGTGGAGCTTGATCGTGTCTTCTTTCTTGGCGTACCTGACTTGTGCCTGGAAGCCGTGCTGCTTGGCTTTGTACAAGATCATGTGCATTCGCCGGAATTCATTCGCGGGGATGTTCAGCTTGCGATTGATGTTGATTCCGAGGACTCGTTGAGGGCGGCTCCAGTGTTGAATCTGGAGCTTCTTCCAGTTTACTCGGTAACCCGAATCGCTGATGACCTTGGCCGCGAGTTGAACAATGCGTTTGACTTCGGCTTCTGGGAGAGGACCGTCGAAGCTGAAGTAGAGGTCGTCGGCGTAGCGGGTGTACCGCCAGCCTTCGGGCAACCGCTTCAGGAGAGGCTGGTCGATCTTCCAGTCGCAGACCAGGTTGCAGATGTCCCCGGCTGTGAGCGCTCCCGGCGGAACGCCATTGCGGTGCTTCCCTCGTTCGTCCTTGTAGGACGTCGTCAGGAGCTGGCCTAAAAGAGACGACGCGTAGTGGTTGTAGCCAACCACTTCATGGAAGTACTTACGGATCCACGATCGACGCGTCGACAAGAAAAAGTCTTTCAGGTCCAGCTTGAACTTCACACCTCGTCGTGGGCAAGCGTGTTTGACGGGATTCGTTCCAGGCTTTGTCGTCTCGTCGCAGATCGTGCAAGGTCTGATGTGCGCGGCGGCGGCATCGACCGTGCTTTTCCCGAGTTGGTAGGCGGATACGTGAGGACCCAGCGCCTCGCAGAGAGGCAGAAGGATCCGTACGCGCATCTGTTGTTGGAAGATGCGTAGGAGGCTGCTCGGGTCGAACGTCCGACGAAGACCTCCCGTCTTCTTTTTGATCATGAACTCTTTGTAGAGTTTCTGCCGATGTTCCACCAGGTACCAGAGTGTCTTGCCCGTGAACCCCAGCCGGAACGCCAGGGTCCAGTCGTCGATGATGAGTGGTACTTTTGGGAGCGTCGTCAGAAGAGGACGCACCTCGATCTTCTCGAGGTAGTTTTCTTTGTAGGATGCCATCAGTCGTCCTCAGCAGCGAGCATTTCGTTTTCTACGAGAGGAGCGGTATCGAGCGCGTCTTTGAAGTGGTTCTGCATGCCTAAAGCGAGCGATTCGTAACAGATCTGCTCACCAAGACGGCAGTGGCCGTTCTGGTGCAGGATGAAGCGGGGACACGCGACGCAAACGGGCCGGATGTTCTGCTCGGGTGTTTGAAGATACGTCAACGTTGGGAACGGTTCTTCCACGGTGAGTCGGACACGGCCTCGCCTCCCTCGGCCAGTCGGCGCGTTCGAGGCTGAGGGATTTCGATACTTCCCCGCCGCGGTGATATAGCGGGGCATGTTACCCGCGACGTACTTGGAGAGGATGGGTACCGCCATCACCCACTCACCTTCTTCGAGAGCCTCTCGCCATTCACTTGGAGTAGGCGCAGCCGCTTCATCGTCGCGGTCGAAGCTGTGTGTTTCTCCTTTCTCGATCTCGACGTTTTGAATCAGATTCTCCTTGAGCCCTGGTTCGATAGGAAGAATCAGCGCATACCTAAACAGTTTCTTGAAGACCGTGTGCTCGCCGTTACGGGCCAGGTACACACGGTCAAAAGGAAACGATCGTCCAGCGCTCTCGCTTTTCACGCGAAGACAGTAGAGATCCATTAAAGGCCCTCAGCCTTGTCCGTATCGAATTCGAGGCTTCCCAGGATCTCCGCGGTTTCCTTCATCGCTTCTCCCGGAGTGAAGTCCAGCTCTTTCGTGAGCCACCGGGCGCCATTGCGCATTTCTTTGGCCGTCTTTACCAACTTGGCGGCCTTTCCTGTGAGGTACGGTGTCTTGAAGTACTTGTTCGCCGTATCGCTTGCCTGCAGTTTGCTCAGGCTACGACCCTCGAGCGTTGCTAGCGCACAGGCGAAAATTTTCGACGCTGTCTCTTCGGGACCGTCCATCCGAAGTCTACGGCTCCGATCGATGTTGGAGTAGAGGTAGGCGCGGAGCGTCAGCGCAGGATTTCCCGCGGTGAGGTTCGTTCCGTCTTTCACATCGAGGAAGAACTGCCGCATCTTCACGGGATCTGCCTTGTACGCCAGGATGAAAGGAGCCGCGTTCTTGGCTGCTCGCATGTGTTTCGCTGAATCAAGAACGCAACCTGTTTCCGTGTAGGCTTCGAGTCCTGTGTATACGATCGAGAGCCAGTCGTTGAAGAGCGGCACTGACTTGATCGTGATCGGCGTGCCTGTCAGGATTCGCGCCACCGCGTTGATGTAGCTACCGACACGTGACGCGTTCGCTACGTTTCGGAACATCAGGTGGTCTGCGAGGGTTCGGGCTGTTCCGGTATCGATCGTTTCCCGCGCCTTTGTCTCGACGCCCCAGATGACTGACATCTTTACGGTCATCCCAGAATCAATGACCGCGAGCAGGCGGTGGTGTCCGTCGATCAACACCCCGAACTTGTCGAAGGTGATGGCGTTGTTGTTGACCAGCCAACGACAAGTCTTCATGAGGTTCGCGAAAGCGGCTACGAGCTCTGTTCGGATGCTTCGGTTTCCCTTCGAAAGGCGTAACCATTGTTTGGCGATGTCCGGCGTGACATCCATCACTTCTTGGCGGATCTTCATTTTATTCCTTGGTGGTTGTGTTTAACGACACTTGCTGTAACGTTTTTCTTTGTGCCAAAGATCGTCGAGACGTTTTAGCTCTTCGTAGATCACTGGCGCTTCGGGGGGCTTGAATAGTTCCCAGAACGTTCGAGGTTTGGGAACGAGCGCACCCACCCAGTTGATTTGAACCTGATGCTTCAGATCGGTGCGGTACCGCTGACAGATGTACAACGGCCAGTCTTCCCGGCCGTCGTACACGATGTACTTTGAGGGGCCATACACGGTAGGGTTCGCTTTGGTGGGGTAGTACTTGATTTTCCCCACCTTGAGCGCTACCCAGGCACACACTCCGATCATGTAGTCGGAGATGGTGGTTCCGTCGAAGCCAATTCGCCGAGGACCGTGGTCGTACGAGAGGTCACGATCCAACGGTCCCCGGGCATACGGATCTAGCGTCGGATCGTAGTGTATTGCTAGAAACCCCATCATCGTCTTCTTCGCCTTATCGCTCCTGATCGGCGTCGCGATTGAGTAGCCCATCAGTCACGCCTGGCCATGTTGACGATGGTCGATTCATTTCGACTCGAGCCCAAGGCCCCTTCTGGATTCATCGGAGAGCGGAGCATGCGGATCTTCCACTCCCCTCCCTTGTTGGTGTCCGTCATATTGAAGGCCCTGGCTGCCATCTTCAGGGCCTCTTGGCTGGTCTCCGCAGCCACGTCACACTCCAGTACGGTGTGGACGTTGGTTGATTGGTTCTTGCCACACTGTAGGTACTCGTCAAAGCCGATGTACGTCACCCGGTACTTCGCTGATTCAGCCATAGTCTTCCTCCTTTCTATGCGCTGCTCTCATCCAACGTCCTCTTGGCTTCTCGAGCTTTCCGCCGAGCCGTCTCCGCGTTTAGTTTCACGCGATGACTTTCCCTCGTGTGCCACTCAGCTGCTTTGACGACGCCGACGGAGCGCATGATCAAGAACACCGCGGTCCAGAGAGCGTTATCGCTCCAGATTTCGACCGAGAACTTTTTCTTGTCGCTTGTCGAGTAGTACCCGAAGATGTACTCGGGCGGAAACCCTTCGAAGTAGCAGTTCGCCAGATGATCCCCGGTGTAGTCGGGTTCGATAGGGGGTGTCGTGTAACACAACCCGTCGAAGTTAACATCGAGCGGTTTCTCGCTGATGACGGACATTTTCCAGTTGAAGAAGTTGTTACGGAGAATGAGCGTCAGTCCGATGTCCTCCCGACACAGCTTGTATACTGGGAGGACGATGCTCTTGGATCGATGCGTTGAGATGACCGTGACGACGTCTTTTTTATCTTCGTAGTCAAGATCTGCGCAGAAGAGACCCGTGACACTGTCGCGTACGAACTCTACCTGCCTCCCCCAGGAACCCTTCCACAACATCTCGTCGCCGATCGTCTGTTCGTTGATCCACTTTTGGAGATTCATTTTGAACGCCTCTTTCCCATGGTACGAACCAAAGCCGCCCAGTCTTTGGCGGAGATCATGATGTGCCCCTGCTTGCAGTTACACCCGTTTCGGTAGATGACAATTTCTACGCACCCCTCCCACTTCTCTCCACGGGGGTGTCTTGTAGCGACCATCGAAGTGTTCAGTGACGCACTGTCTCGTACTTCTCGCAGGCGTTGCTTGTCGAGGTACATTACTCCTCCTTCATCTTGAACATCTCGATCAGCTTGTTGGGAGGCACGTTGTCCATGCCTTCCGGAGGATAGCAGCCAGGCATCAGCAGCCAGATAATGGGGCACTCGGGCTGGTACTTCGGGAAGCATTCACCCATCAGCCCCACACCGCCGTCAGTGCATACGATCATCAGGTCGGGCTTTGGGTGCTTCTCCTCTAGACGCGGGGCTCCGGCCATCCAGTCAGAGGGCTCATCGG
>OFRF01000344.1_pt1 | contig 11931 bp, 21 predicted proteins | sample 1543081 | NCBI WGS metagenome assembly OFRF01 (sample SAMN07774232, study PRJEB24372) | wastewater metagenome
TTTAGAAATACGAGGAAGTTCAAGTTTGATACAGATCTTGTCATAAATTACTACTTTAGTTTTCATTTTATCCCCATTTCTTTTAACATTTGATCGGCTTTGGTGAGTCGAGCAATGCAGTCTCGTACACCTTGATTGTACGCATCTTGTCTTACGTTTGGATTATTGTAATAAAGCGTTTCTAATCCATTCACCACAGCTTGCCATTGAACGTCACGGGCTTTGGCTGCGTTTAAATAAGTATCTTTAATAATTAATTGAATAGCCTCATCTGCAAAAAAATTAACGCCTGTTCTATGCTGTATTTCCTCTATTTCTAAAAATGCTTTTGATGTAAATTCATCTGCTTGTTCTTCAATCGATTTAGTCATTTGATTTAACCTTTCCATTTTCATCTACTTCAGCAGAACCAACGGCTTTTATTAATAATGCAAGTTGTGGTTGTTTTAAGTCTTTACAAAGTTGTGAAGCTAGTTCTAAAGCATCCGCCCATCCGTACAAATAGCAACGCTCCTCTGAATTTGTAGTCGCAATTTTTTGCGCTTGTCGTTCTTTAAACTTCATATTTCCAAACCCACTCAGCCAATAAAATTGATTTAATCTTTTGAATCATCTGGAACCTCCGTCATGCTCCAATCAAGGCGTTGAACAGATTTTGGATTGTTGCACTCTAGTTTGGCTACGTCTTCATTTACATATGGGCGCACACTCATGGTCTCATCACCGCTATGCCATTTAATCAAATAAAACCACTTCTTAACTTTAGGCTTTGGCTCGGTGTAGAGGGTTAATTCAGACTCTTCAAATCGACCTAAAATGGTATCTAGGTAATAACAATTTCCACTTTTTGAAATTGATATCTCGATTATTGTGGAAATAGCTTTTGATTCTAACGATATTACCTTGTCGCCGATTTTGAATTTTGGTGTCATTTTGTAGTCCTGTAATATTCAAGATCTTTTTCTTCTGTTACAACAGTCATATCTACATCAGAGTCGCCAACCTCAAAATCATTTGAAATATTAACGCTGATGCCTTCCCATGGCTCGCTATCCATGAAGTTATCAAGCTCTTTAATATACGATTTGTAATCATCGCACTCTATATGACCAACAACTTTCGACGCTTGAGCTACGACATAAACAGGAACTTTATATTTCATACCTTCACCTCATAAATCTTAGTTAAAATTAAAATAATTAAAATGATCGGTAATGCACCGATGAATAATAGTGTTAAAATAAAATTGCTCATTTTAAAACTCCTAGAAGGATACAATTTGGAAACTCAACTCGTTCAAGAATGTCAAAACGATAACCTCCAAAATCATGAATTGATGTGCGAATAAAAATAATATCGCTAATATAATTGTAATAAACTAAACCATTCATGTCCTTTGGTAGATCGTCGAAATATAGATATCCTTTGAATTGAGAACTAATTTTAATGAATTTCATATTTCCAAACCCACTCAGCTAATAAAATAATTAAAATAAAAGGCACAGCTCCGATGAATAATGCGAGGGCGAGGAGTTTCATTTTAAAACCTCTGCTGTAGATATTGTAAAATTTAATTTTGCTGCGGCTCCATAATACTTAATTGCAAGCAAATCTCTTGCTGCCGCTGCTTCTGCTGCTGTTTTAAATCCATGTGATTTGTATGTTTTTTTGTTGTAATTTAAAGATGCCGACCATGTGTTTGTTTTTTTATATATCCCTCTAAAGCCATGTTTGCTTCTTGCTTTTCTTGTGTTGTGCATATTTAGACTTTGGCTACATATTCTTAAGTTTTTTCTTCTGTTATCCAATCCATTTGAGTTTATATGGTCAACAACCTCGCCTGCTTTTGCATTCATTATTAAACGATGAATTCTTACTGTTTTTCCACTTATGGAAGTCACCAAATATGAAGTATATTTTCTTTTGTCAAAATACCACTTATAACTTTTTAATAAATGCTCGTCATTTTTATCTATTAAAATTTTCATTATAACATCACCCCACAAATAAAATAAACTATCACAAATAAACATCCGATAACGACTGGCAACCAATGGATCTGTTTCATTAAAAATACTCTTTTCTTGAGTCAGCGTTTTTATTCTTACCTGACATCATTTTTCTATAGGCCAAAGCTTCCTTGCTTGTGTCTTTCTTCCAAATTAAAATGCTTCCACAGTCTGGGCACTCAATCTTGGAAATATGCACGTCCTTGATTGCGTACTTCGATTTATTCTCGTATCTGATTTCACTCGAACAAGCATACGATGAACAATATGCTATCGGTGGGAACTTATTCTTTTGCATAGCGATAAGAAATCATAGTAAAAACAGAGTTTCAATAAAATAAAATGCGCGTTGCTTCATTAAAACCGCATTAAAATGAGATTAAAATTTTTTAATGTAAATCTTTTAGTTGAAATACCTTTGTAAATGTTTCATTGTATTTGAACGGAAAAAAGAAAAGGCCCTAAGAAGTAAATCTTAGAGCCTTATCAAAAGCGACGACAAAGACGATTTTCTTTATTGTTGTATGATTTGATTTAAAACGTCAACTTTTTTTTGGTTTTGTGTTTTCGGGACAAAGACGGGATTTTCACAAAATAATCAAAGTGCAAATAAATCTGACTAGTAAGCGCACAACTGGACCTCTACATTTTAAAACGCGCCTGGAGCTATCGTAAGAGTTAGCAGGGCACTCGAGCCTAGAGACATGGGTAAGTTGTTTTAAAGTGGTTTAAGCACCATTTACTGCCGGATTAAAACGTCTGGACAATGCTTGATAAGCTTATGAGTTTTAAAAAACATAAGCCTCAGATGAAATGCTGCGACTCAGGTTTCAAATGATGAATAGGGCTAAAGCATTAAGCAAATAAAGCTTAATGCTAATGGCCCTCTTTACTCAGAATCTTGCCTTGATCTAGGTTTCAAACAAGTAGCTAGTCACTTATTAATGGATCTAAGCACTAACTCCTTAACACTCGAACAATCATTGTCTTTGAGTAGCTGATCTAAATAGCCTTCAGTTATTGTTAGATTATCCATGTGCTTAATGTGCTGCTGAGTTGAGTTTAAATGAATCTCTTTGTTAGTTGCAGGCTTAAGATCAAGCTGTTGATTAAATGAAATACATTCATTCACTAATTCAAGCAATTCACTTTGTGGCTTATCTTTCCAATAGAAATAATTTGATGAAATATATTGTGTTGTATATTTGAATGAACCAAATTTTTTGATTAGAGGCTGTAGAGTTATGTTAAAATCTTGCCATGTCATGTCTCAATCTGACACTAATTTCAGCGCCAAATCAAGCATATTGCAGACTAGTGAAATATTTACAATTGTATATACAAATGCAATTGATGGTGTTATTCTAGATTTACAAACAAAGGCGGTTAAGATGAAAATGAAAAGAACATATCAAGTGCAAGCTAACAGAATCCAAACTCAACAGCTTTGGGATGTTAAACACAAATGTCATTCACCATTATCTTTTGTTCAGTTTTGCATGAAAAATCCTTCTTACCAAATCACAATAATTGATGAAAAAAAGAACGACATAACTGCAAGCTTTTTAAGTTTGTTTGGAGTTAAATAAGATGCATAAAGAAATGATGATAAAAAATTTAGTCATGTCTTTAAAGTTTGGCTTAATAACTTATCCAGATTTCTTGCGCTTATATTTACAGATTGAGGATGATAATGTTTAAGAAAAGAAGCGTTAAAAAAATTGATATTGTTTATAAAGGCGTTGATCTGCACGTTGAATATAATGTCTGCAACAATTCATTCGATCATGAATTTGGAACTGAAAAGCAACCTGATCAATACGAAATTCATTCTGTCATGTGCGACATGCAAGACATAACTGAAATGCTCGTTGATTCACAAATTGAAGAAATTGAACAATTAATTAAGGAGTCTTGCAATGAATAACAAATCACTGGTTACAATCGTCAATGAATCAGCATCAATTGAGGCCATGCTAATAGAGTCCGGCGGCGAATTAACCGATGAGATCCAAAACTTTTTAGCTGTAAACTCGACAGAGCTAGCGACTAAGGTAGACGGTTACCACATGATCATTGACCGATTTGATTCTTTGAAAAAGTATTACGCTGAAAAAGCTGAATTTTTTAAAATAATTTCTGGTCAATGCGACAGTGCTTCAAAACGCCTCAAAGAAAACATTAAATTTGCTATGCTTGAATTAGGCGTTGATGAGATAAAAGGCCATGACATGAGATTTAAGTTGTCACAAGGCGCTGGCAAGCTTGTTGTTGATGATGAAGAAATGATACCAGTCGAATTTAAGTTTGAAAAAATAACTACTGAAATCAAAAATTCTGAGCTAAAAGAAGCTTTGAAAAAAGGTCCAGTTGTTGGCGCTCATATCGAACCAACTCAGTCAGTCAGGGCTTATGCAAATTTACCAGAAAAGAAAACTAAACAAATAACAAAAGGCGGTTCAGATGAGTAATATAACAGTGCAAGAAAAAAATATGTTAGCAGTAGAAAGCGCCCTCGTCGGGAACGATATTTCAAAACTGACAACACAAGAAAAAATGACTTTTTACAATAAAATTTGTGAGTCTGTTGGGCTTAACCCTTTGACCAAGCCCTTCGCTTTCCTAAAGCTACAAGGTAAAGAAGTTCTTTACGCGACTAAAGACTGCACCGAGCAATTGCGCAAGATTCACGGCGTATCAACACAAATCATTAGTAAGCAAGTTGTGGGCGATCTGTTTGAGGTTCACGTTAAAGCTCGCGACAAGACCGGAAAAGAAGACGAAGACATTTCATATCTAGTCATCAAAGGACTAAGCGGCAATGATCTTGCAAACGCTATGATGAAGGGTATCACAAAATCAAAAAGGCGCGTTACGCTTTCAATCTGTGGCCTTGGTATGTTAGACGAATCAGAAATTGAAACAATTGAAAATGTGACGCCTGCATCAAATCCACAAATTCAGAATCAGTTTAAAAATGTTGGTCAAACTTATGAAACTGAAATGCTACCGCCTCCAATTAATCAATCCGAAACGATTGACAATGAAGGTCCAGTCAACGGCGATGATCTAGGCCAGTACGTCGTTCAATGCGGCAAGAAATACTTAGGCAAGAAACTAAACGAAATTAGTCTAGATGACATTGCAGGCTTTCTAAAATACCTTGATGAATCATCTGCCAAAAACAATCAAGCTTTGACTGGCGTATTTTTAGAGTTTCGTCAAAAGGCTACAGCATACCTTGAATCAATGAAGGCGGTTTAACGTGAGCATTGATCAAGTAATAATGGATAAGTTTGTTGAACAATCAGAGTTAATTTTAAAGCTTAAAAATGAAAACTATCATTTGCAAATTACAATCTTAAACTTAGAAAAAGAAATTTTAATAACTAAAGCGCAGCTTGAATCTTTAATCAGAAAAGAATTAGAGGCTAAACATGAAAAAGAATAAAGCCAAAATCAAAGAAGAAATTAAATTAAAATCAGATCTTAAAATCGTATCTGTTAAGATCTCAGTTGATCAATATTTGTTTATGAAATCACAAAGCCTTAACATCAGCAAATTATTGAGGCTTGCGATTGATGATTTGATGAGATAACATGAGCACAATATATAAATCTAAAAAAATAGGTAAAAATTTATATTCTTGTGGTATTCCAAAAAGGCGCATTGCAATTAATGTTTGCGATTCTTTAAATATTGTAAACCATAAAGGCCGCTGGATTGTTGCATTGGCACTTGATCAAGGATTTGGACACAGATCATTTAAGGGCAACCAAACAATAAACAGAAGTCAGGCGATTAACATAATTAATTTTCTTCTAAATTATATTAACCTAGTAAAACCAACAGAAGCTTCTGCGCTTCACGCAAGCATTGGAGCATCTACAAATATGATAAAAAGAAAAACTACTGAGCTTTCAGCACTAGCGCTTAAAAACGAAATTGAAGACTAATAGCTATTTGAGTTTAAAATTCTCAACAATCGCAACGCTGATTTGCTCGGCTAACACTTCTTCTAGCTCATGCGATAAACCTGCTTGATAGATGCCACATCTTTGAACCACTGCGTGTATGATCTCATGACAAATAGTTTGATAATATATATTGCCAGTTAATGACGAATCTATTTCAATGAAAAACTTGTCTCTGTGAAACATTGCAAACGCTTCATGTGTTTTCAACAGGTCTTTAGTCCTGACAATAGGAACGTGCTTGCCGAATATTGTTAAGTGCTTTTTCATGGCAGTTTTTTATTCCATCGTCCATTAGAATTTAACAACATAGGAACAAATGTTGGAACGCCATTGATGATAATTCCACAGCCAAGTATTGGCTTTCTTTTGTTTTTCTTTGCGTAGGCAAAAGCATATGCATCAGAATTTATTAAACATCCTGTGTTGAATCCAAATATTAAATGTTTTGAGTTGGCGCTGTACTGAATGCCAGCAAAAGAATGAACGTGACCGATGACTGTCGATTGCATGTTTTGCTCTGCTGCCTTGATCGCTGCATTCTGACCACTAAATGGATCGCCATGTTCAAATATAATGCCGTCAACTTCCCAATAGTCAGCCCACTGCCAGCCTTTTGGTGCTCCGATAATATCTCTGTATGATTTGATTAAATCTTTTGGTAGGCCATATTTGAATGCGCGTCTGAATGGTAATGATCCGTGATTTGATGTGCAAACCTTAACAACAGGAAACAATTTAAAATACTTTTTTAAGCTTTCTCTGAGCGCCTTTAGTTCTTGGCCTGCGCTCAACCCATCAGGATCATGGTCGTGCATACTGATTCCGCAAAAGTCTTCCAGATCACCCTGATTGACAACGACAGTAGGCCTATATTTCTTTTTTACCGCCTTCAAAAATTCAAAAGCGTCTTTGTGCGCAAAAGGCTCATGCGTATCTGGCCAGCATAATATTACCGAGCGTTTCTTAGACAAAATCACCCCCGATCATTTGGTAAGCATATATCTTAAAGAATCTGTAATTTAATGAAATTAACTGCCTAGACCTATTCTAAATTGCAGTTCAGAATTGTTAAAAATAGAGTCTTTTTTATAGTTTAATCGTGTAACACATTGATTTTATTAACGTATTAATTTTAAAATATTTAAGTACGGTTTTAATTAAAATAATTTGGCCAATTCATCCAACAAAAAACAATCGATTTTAACGCTCATCTACTGCCTTGTTGACCTGATCATGTTTACATCATGTAATTTCTACATGAATTGCTTAAATTGCGACAAGAAACTAAGATCCAAAAAAGTAGACTATGACTATTCACACAAATCATTTCAAGGCGTGATTATCGAATGCCGAGAATACCACTGTAAGGCGTGTAACAAGACCTTCACGGATCTTGGTGAAAACCATGACATCAATAAGCAGATTTGCGAAATACTCCTCACGCAAGACGTTCTAGCGCGTAATCAACTAGGTTATATTTTTAAGCAGATTCTAAATATGAGCGTGTTTCAAGTTGCAAAGCGAATAGGCACAAATCCGCAGCATCTAAATGACGTGATTAAGTTTAAAAAAATACTATCTCAAGCGATGAGCGATCAAATCAGTGAATTGATTTTCTTAGAATTTAAAAGCCCTAAGATTGTTATTGATTAAGGTGAGTTCTGGAAGTGAACACCAACAACTTTTGCAAAGCCTGCCGTTGGTGTGTCTGCATATAGGAGTAAATACTTGCCTGCTGGAATGTGAATATTGTCTGCAAAATTTCTAGTCGTGTTTGATAATAAAATAAAGCTCGATGCAGCACTAACCGCCTGACCTGCTGAATCTGCTAAATACAGTGAAAACGTAGAGTATCCACCGCCAGCATAAACGTTTACGATTGCATAGCTGTTTGCAAGTGTGTTTTGCCAAACAGTAACAGGCGCACCACTGACTCCGCTATAATTTGCCGAAACTGGTTGTGCATATTTAACACTGATGTTTGATGCTATTACAACGTCACTCATTTTTACCCCTAGTTGATTGGTCTACAGATCACGCGGACTTTTAAATTCTGACCTTGATCTGCTGCCGTGATTAAAACAAATCTTAATTTGTCGTTTACTTCTAAAGTTGTTGCAGGAAAGACCGGAAGAGTGACCCCACTTGGAGCCGCTAAGCCTGTTTCAAAATATAAACTATCTGCTGCTGTATTTGAAATTGAGCAATCAGTTGTGAATATATTTGTCCAAGCTCCACCTGCTGCTAATTGTTTTTCAATTCTAAAAGATGTTGTGCCTGAAATGCCAGACACCTCATTAAACACTGTGATTTTTTCGATGTTAACTTTAAGCCGTGATGATTCTAATGCGCCTGTGAATGTGTAGGGATAAGCGCTTAAACTTGAGTACGCGGCACCCGATACGCCGAAAGGGAAAACGACAAAATTGTTTAATAAGAAATTTGTAGTTGATCCGACCTTTGCACCAAAAGATTCACTGACCGAACTACCGCCAGCAACATCAAAATCAAGGATTAACTCAGGTTCTGAATTTATAGGAACTGCCGCCACTTAATACCTCATAGCCATCTGTATGGCTGACCTTTGTCTAAATATCCTAACAACTCTATTTTATCTCCGGCACTTGGAACATATCCCAAATCACCACTCACTGTAATTGTTGTGCCTGTAATATCAGTGATGTTTCTTTCTACACTGTAGTTTGAATAATCTTTGTTGTGTATTCTCACAAGATAGCCAACCGCCAAATCAACTAGAGCCGAAATGTCTACTGTGAATTGCGTCTGTGAAATGCCAGTTAATACAATTTGTTGATTGTTAAAAAATACATAAAGCGCCTTGCTGATTGCCTGATCCTCAGCATTTGCGTTCTGTGGGTAACTAACAATGTCTACAATGTAATTTTCCAAAGGTGCTAAACTTAACGGCGTATCTAAAATAATTGAATCATCGCTCAAAGGATTGAGAGAATTTAAAACGCGCTCCTCATCGAACGTGTAATCTACTGATCTAATTCTAAGTCTTGCGCCAACAAGATTGCGCCATTTGTAATTCTCTGAGCGTGTTGATAACAATGTTCCAAAGCTTTTCTTAAGATTTAAAACTGTAGTTGTCGAGCCTAGACCAATTTTAGAGCTTGGACTGATAACACCATAACGACCATTTAAAGAGTATGCCGTATCTAAAAGAGTTAATCTGATCGGCGTGCCTTTTGTGTTAACAGTTTTATTTGTGACCTCAAAGATCCGAGGCTTAAGGCCACGCGCGCCTGACCCGTCTTTTGTATCTGATAATTGTAAGCCTTTTAAAACAACCGTATCACCGATCTCAATATCAAATCCGTTTCCGTAATTAACTTGAACCTCGATTGATTCAGCAGCGTACTGATAACGCTCTAAAGATCTGCGCGCTATAATGCTAAACTTGCCATCAAAGTTTGACTCAAAACGAACGCCGTCCGCTTCAATAGTTAAAGGCTTGTTTGCTACTTTAATTCTATTTGTTGAATCAGATGATTGTCTGATTTTACCGCGCGTGTATTTGTCTTCGACTTGATCCTTGTCGTATTTAATTACAACAGCATTATAAAAATTGTTTGAAATATTCCGATTGATCTTAAGATTACTCGCAGAAATTACAGTTGATTCATCCAAGACCTTTGTCTCGTAAGCTGCAAGCGGCGGCGTTGTGAGACCTAGACTTGTTTTTGCTTTTCTTGGAAGCGCATAACAACCGCTTGGATATAAGATTTGAGAATTGATAAACTCAGACCCTTTGATTGAATCTTTAATAAAGAAATCGTAATCGAAGAACTGAGTTGAAAAAGTCTGATAGATTCTCTCAAATTCAGCCACATCAACTTGATCAGGAGTCATTTCTAGGCCACAGAATTTAGGCAACACTGAGTATTTCGAACTTATTGAAAACTTAGCGCCTGAGCCTTCCAAGGTTAACGGCTGATCAATTGTGATGTAAGAGCCTAGATCTGTCGTTTCTATCGCTGTGACCGAGCCTGTGGCGTTATTAGCAGGTGTAACCGCATCTGTGATAACAACAGTATCACCGATGACCGCGCCGTAATATTGATCAAAGTTAAAACGAGAAACAAAGAATGAATTTGAAAAAGTATAAGATCCATACTGCACAAAGCTTAGGATCGGAATATCTGTTGCATAAGGTGTGTTAATACCTGACAACATGAGCTTTAAACTTAGATCTCTGAGATTGCCTTGAAGTCTGTAAGCCGATTCAATGTTATCGTTTATATTGTGAGCTACTGCGATTGTGCCAAATTGTGCTCTTGTGCATCCAGTGAATGACGTTGCTGTAGTTCCGGTGTATTCTATAATCTCATCATTTAATAATAAATAAGTGCGCAGAGTTCCTGCATCTGCGGGTAAACTAAAATCAGCAGTTGAAACAACATTGATTGTTGTCGCAACATTTGTGATGTTGCCAGTTAGCTCAGTTGAAACCTTTGGAAAGATCTCAAGATTTTTTAATTTCTCTGGACTTGCTAGGTTGATATTCACATATCCTGCACCACTTGAAGCGCCTGCAACGATACCACTGAAAAAAAGAATAGAATCTTTCGGATGACCGGCTCCCTCTAAAGACAAATAGAGCCTGGCCTTAACGCCCAAAACATCGCTGATCACTTTATTTGGTGTGATTAGTTCTGTGATCACCTGGTCTTTATCAATGATACCAACATCAAAACTTGTGACAGATTGAGATCCGCCCTTGTCAGCTTGCAATTGTTGAGTGATCTGATTCGTGGTTTTGTTTAAATCGATATAAGGCAAAATCGAAGGATCTAAAATAAGTCCATTAAAGAATAAACCATTTTGACCAAATACAATATCGTCTCCATAGTTTGCATACTTCTTTGCAGGAATAGAGCTAATCGCTGGCCAGCCATCAATCTCAAGAATGATTTGCGGTGACTTTGTGCTAGCCTCTAAAAGAGTTTTAAATAAATCATTTACAGGTAGTGACATTAAATCAACTCACTCCATTTAGTTTCATGCGCAGTAATTTGATTAACAATCTTTTCAATTTCTAAGTCAGAATAAAAAGCGCTCATGCCAGTTAATAAATATGATGCTGTTGTAAGCGATCCATTCCACAAAGCGCGCTCAATTTGTGAAGCAGTTGAGCTAACCAAAAGAGAGTTGAATTTTGTTTGATCCCAAAGACCTGTCTTTAGCTTTCTACGATTGATTGCTCTAATCTGAATGATTAAGCGCATCCCCAAATCGATTGCCTCGTATGATTCTTGTTGGCGCTTTTCTTCCTGTTTAATTTCAAATAAGCTGTAGATGTGTTTTGTGTGACCTTCCGCAAACAGATCTTTATGCTCTTCATACCATTCGCTACAAAGCCCCTCTGTTTCAAATTCTGCGTAGTTTGTTAAAATATCATTTGCTTTGATTTCTATTTTAAACATTTTGATCCTTATTTAATTTTCATGATTATTAAATTAGTTCTGTTTGAATTTAATATTGTTGTTGATGTTGTCGAGAACGCCCTTAAGTCAACAGTGTCTCCTGCGGTAAACGAATCTAAATAAGAAACGTGTCTTGTCGTTTGTCCAGATCCCGCCGTGTTAAATGGAGAAATAGATTCGCGCGCCTTTGTGCCGTTCTTGTATATTCCAAGAAGACAATCTCCCGACGTTGGAGACGTTTGAGTAACGTCAGCGCGAAAATAAAAAGTTCCGCCGCCTGTTGGTATTGTGCATACTCCTGTTGATGCATTGAATATGCTGTCTGAATCTACTGATTCAGTCCAACCAGTCAAAACAGTGACAGTTGCGGCTGGCAAAACCTGTGCTGAGTTATTAACGGCAGAAACTACAACAGGGCTTACTGATCCACCACTTGCAGCCGCCCACTTAATGCCGCTTGCTTGAGTCGAGTCTGCTGTTAATACAAACGCATC
>OFRF01000345.1_pt1 | contig 11926 bp, 26 predicted proteins | sample 1543081 | NCBI WGS metagenome assembly OFRF01 (sample SAMN07774232, study PRJEB24372) | wastewater metagenome
CGCACTATAAGTTCCCCGTCGCCGTCGTAGCCGACCACCAGCACGTCCTGCATGTTGTCGTTTTTGGCGAACTCAAGTGCCGACAGCAGCGCCTGCTCAGGTGTCATCGTGTCCGTCGCCGGGAATGCAACCACGTTCTTCATATATCCTCCTATGGCCTAACCCTGCGTTCGAGTCGGACCCTCCAATGCGGAGGCCGGGTAGATTTGCACAGAGCCGTGCTCCGTATCGCTCTCTACCGCATAGCCTTCCGGCGTCAGGTCCGTCGAGTACCACCCTACAACGCGGCCGCGCCACTGGCTACCGCGCACCTTGCGCACCTTGTCTCCTATCCCGAATGTCTTGTGCGTGTCAGGCCACGATTGGCGCGGTCCCTGATTTTTTGCGTTAGGTTTCATTTCGCCAGTGCCGCTTGGCCGCTGTTTGCTCGGTCGGTGTAATACGCCGTGATCTGGTCTTCAACCTGCACATACAGCAGTTCGTTGGGCCAGTAGGAATTGCTGCCGCCGTCGTGCTGGTGGCGCACCATCCCTATCTTAGTTTGCTCTACTCCCGTAACGACGTATCCAGCCGACGCCATCTCAAAACAAACCTTGTCCCCCACCTGTACGTTCTCAGCTTTCCTCAGTGCGTGGTTCCCAAATTTCATAGCTTCCTCCTTCAAGTGAAACCTAACCCGGCGCTCAAGCGGACGTTGCTTCGCACCGCCGCTTAGCTGTTTGGTTAGCGCCCATCACATGCAGCGCCGCAACTTGCGTATCTTCAAGCCCTCGGTTGCTGGCCGCTGTCAGCGAGTTAATCACCGTCTGGATGCCGTGCTGGTAAATCTCGTAATGCTCAGGGTTGCTACGGTGCCCGCCGCCGTAATCGGTGCAGCCCCGTGCAATTCGCAGCGCATCTTCAAAGGTCAGGTTTTTCATTTGTTCTCTCCGGCAAATGCACTCATCTCCACGAGTGCAGGTTTCAATGGTTCGTCCAAACCACACAGCGCAAGCGACCATGTGCGCTAACCCGGCAGTCCACGCGGACTCGCCGATAAGGTCGGCGAGCCGGTGACTTTTGCGTTAGGTGCCTCAGTGCTGCCGCAATTGAACGGTTTGGTAGTGAAGCCCGGAAGTCCGCACCGCTTATCTTTCGCTGCGCACGGATTGTTGGGAATGCACGGGCAGTCCGGGCACACGTCTTTGGGTCCGCGAGCGGCGACCTCTTCACGGCCCTTGGTTACTTTCTTTCTCACTCTCAACCTCCAACAATCAGGTAGTAGTCTTCGCCGGTTCCAAGTCGCCCACGGCTCACACCAATTGCGTGCCCGCTCACAGTCCAAACCGTGTTGTCTTGGTTCTCGCGGTACAGGGCACAAACTCCTGCGTTGTAGCCGCGCTCTGCTTCCCTGATCGCGGCATAAAATTCCTCTCGGCTTACCGAGCGTGTCTTTTCGTCATAGGTCATTGTCTTCCTCCGTAGTAGCACCTAACTAATCGTTGCAGGCGACAGGCAAAATGCCGCCTGCGCCTGAACTCAGACGTTCGACCCCACCAGTGCCAGCGTGAAGCGCCATTTTGAAACCCGTGGTTTTCTCACCACTACGGCGTCTATCGGCATGTTCCCGCGCCTGCCGTACTTCTTCCCCGTTCTCTCGTCGTAGTAGTCGCATCGCGGCGTTTTCCTTTCGTCATCTGTCCGTCCGTCCTGTCGCCAATTCGCGGCCTTGTAAATCGTCCCGGCGTGGCCAGCCGAGGGGTCGGCGTAGCTCAGTAGATACGCCACTTCTTTGTGGTGCCGTTTTATGTACCGCACGCTTTGCCCTATCAGCCATGTCTCGGCGTTTCGTGGTATCTCGTCAAGCAAGTACACCCGCGCCAACTCCCACACCCTACCGCCGTAGCGTTTATCGGCCTCCCGTGGCGGTGCCGAATACACAATGCACCCTATCGGTTCGCCGTCACGCTCCGCCACCAAACACAGCAACACAATGGCCGGGCGCTTTGCGAGGTAGTGCGCCTTGATAAACGTATCAACCTCGACAATCGAGCACCGCCGCACAGAACAAGACTTGCGCCAGCCGGAGTCAAAAACCGGCATAACAAGTCGTTCAAGCGGACTCGCTTCGCTCACCGCTTAACTCCGGCGTTGGGCGGCATTCTTCAGCGCCGCTGCCAACTGCGCCCGCAGCTTCTTTTCCAACTCCGCTGCGATCTTCTCGCGCAGTGCCTTGCTGTCTGTTAATGCCTCGGCAACCAGCGCATCGACAGCCGCCTTCCAGTGCGCTTTTACTTGATCCTTGATATATGCGTCAGTACCGTAGTGGTTCGTCTGGTCGGCTACAGCGGTTCGCACCTTGCGCTCAATTGCGCTACGCAGTTCTTCTTCGGTAATCTCAATTTCAAGTTTCATGTTGGTATCCTCTCGTCGTTGTGGCCACAGGCCTAACCGGTCGTTCAACCCGGACGCCTACGGCGCACGCTTAGCTGTCTGGTTAGACATCAAATGCGCCACCGCTCGTACTGAGGCAGCACGCTGTCAAAAATCGCCCGGTCACGGTGTGCTTCTTCTCGCCCCGTGCATTCCTCGGTGCTAAGAAACTCTTCACCCATCGGGTCAATTACCGTTCCATCCTTTTCCACCCACCAGTGCGAGCGCCTGCACGAACCGCCATACCAAGTCAGTTCTCCGGCAACCACTTCGCCGCCTACTGTGTCGGAAATCTCGTCCGCAATCAGCAGGCAGCACCCTTGCAGGTTTGCGCCGTATGCGGCTTTGTATTTTTCGTGGATCATTTCCACCGTGAAATCTTGTGCCGCTTTGTGCATTTCGTCCTCCAGTCGGCTAACCCGGCGCTCAAGCGGGACCTTGCGTCGGCAGCGTTCCGTGGTTCATTGTTCATCCTTTCCCGGCGCAAAACCAATTACGTTAGTGTTAGGGGCCAAACCCCATCGAGCGTCCTTGGGGATAAATACCACTCCGACGAGATTGCCAGTAGTGGGGTCAAATTGAAGCTCGACATTGGGCGTCCCACCCCGACCGTTACCGCACCAGTGGTAGTCGATACCCAGTGGATCCTGCGGCCCACATTTGTTCGGGTGTATTGCCAGATATTTACTCTTATGCATGTTCTTCTCCTTTTTTAGCGCCGCCCCTTAACTCAAACGTTGCACCAGATAGGTGACCAATTGTTCTCGGAGAAAGGCTCCGTTCCTTTGCAATCCACTCTTTCTTCGTCGGCATTTCTTCTGCTTTTGCGGACAGGGCGCACGCTTGGCAAAGTGCCACGTTTCGTTCGCCTTTCCCCCACCAATAGCGCGTGGGAATCCTGCACACGCAGCAGTTCTCTGCCACTTCTCCGGGGGCGCTTCCGTCGTGCGTTACTTTCAGTCCCATGTTTGCTCCTTAAAAAGTCGGTGTTGGCAAGACGGCTAACACGTCGCTCAACACGGACGCAGGCGATAAAGCCGCTGGAGCCGGTTATGTCAAACGTTGTGCCCATCTAGTGCCGTATCGGCAGCGCCGACTTTCAGCCGAACCTCTACCGCTCCGCGCATCGTTTCAGACAGCACGCGCTTGCGCCACTTATCGAGCTGTAGCGGGTATTTGTAGGCACGCACAATCCCGCGCCTGGTGTCGGCAAAGAAAACTCCTTTGACCAGCTTGCCGTCCACGAAAACATCGCGCTGGCCTCGTCCGTCCTTTGGGGTGTGTATGTGGTCTGCTTTCATTCCTGTCTCCAGTTCAACCAACGGTCAAGCGGGCGTTAAATGATGCCGAACTCGGCTTCGATTTTACGGCCTGCCTCAGTGCCATACAGATGACCGTCACCGACGAGGACATGCCCGCATGTCTGGGTGTCGTAGCGGGTGATGGCTACGTAGGTGCGGCAGCCATTGTCGTCTCTGTGCACCAGGCTTTCGGCCTTGGCCTTGCCTTGCTTGATGAGGCCGAGGGCCACGTTGCGGGGGATGACTTTGCCCATTTCACTCTCCTTGGTTTTGGTTACCCTGCACTGCCGAGAACTTAACAATAGGGCGTTTGCACCCATAGTCAACCTTCTCTTGCGGGGCATGAACAATCGACTTTACACACTTGAACAAGAAGTGGCAATGGTCATCGACTCATTCGAAGATCGATCACCCGTTTCTTGGTGCCGTGGGCGGGGAACCCGATGATGGCCCGGCCAGCACTGCTGTCGTAGCAGATCTCGCAGTTGGCACAGTTCATATCGTCACGGTAGGTGGCAGGACAGACGACCACTTTGCGACCGGCGGGGGTGTACAGGGCGTGCTCCTTGGTATACGAGTGGAGCACGACGGCAAGCGGGGCCTCGGTAATGATCGAGACCACGTCCGCCTGTTCGAGCGAATCACATGAGATGTTGATCGTGAACCCGTCACGGTTCGCGGCCTCGATCGCGGCGACGTTGTAGTGAGCGAGCGGGTAGTGGGTATAGGTGAAGCCGCGCCTGCCTTTGTTGGCGGCGACCAGGAGGGCGAGGGCACCCGCGTCGATGATGCGTCCGTCTCCCGGAAGGTCGCCAGCCTGGTTGTGCCGCCAGAACTGCTTGCGTGGCAACCGGCTGACCTCGTCGCAGAACGAGTCCCAGTCCATGCCGCGTTCTCCGTTGTTGATCTTGCTCCAGTGAATCTGGAGGTTTCCGAACTTGGCATAGCATGTGTCGAACTGCTCGCAACTGGGCGGGCACGTACTGGCATCCGTGGTGCTGACCGGGATCGGGCCTGTTTTCACGTTTTTGGAAACGCGAGTGAGTGCGACTCGGTAGGTCATCATGTCTGCCACCCGAAAAGGGCTGTAGGGTTGTGCCCGAGGAACGCCACACATAGGGCGTAGTCGAGTTTGTCCTTAGGTCCCATACCCTCCCGCTTGTCGCCCTTGAACACTTCACGCCTCGCGCGGTCTATGGCATCATCGACAGTCTCGCATTCTACGTACCCCACGTACACATCCTGACCGTAGGGTGTGTCATCGCACAGGTAGTCAGGTCGCAGAAGAATTACGGTGTACTTGTTCATTCAGTTTTCCCTTTCGCTTTTTCAAGAGCCAGCAGTGCTGCGTCGAACAGCTCTCGCGGCATCTCGACCTCATCACCCAGCTTGGTACGACAATAGCAGCGCATGGCTGCGATGAGTGGTGTTGGGCCGTCCGCTGTAACGATTGCTGTATATCCATCTCGTGATACGTTGCAGGCGCAGCACCACTTTGTTCCGCCGTTGTGCTTGAACAGGTTGTGGGCCTCTCTGTCGATAATCGGCCCGCCTTGCGCCCAATTGGTGGAGTAGCTTAGCCGGTGACCAAACTCGTTTTCATCTAGTAACAGCTTCTCTCCGTAGAAACCTTCTCCAAATTTAACGCCCCGCAGCTCTTCGCACTTTGCCACCGCCCAATCCAGGGCAGCGCCTGTAAGCGTATTGGTTTTGATTTTCATGTCATCAGATCCTTCGGAATCTCAACCTCGTCACCGAGGCGACTGGCACAAAGGCAGCGCATGGCTGCGATCAGGATCGTTGGGCCTTCTGCATAGCTGCGGCCTGCTTTGTGATGTCTCCCGAAGTGCTTCTTCTCAACGAACCATGGTTCATTTGGGGAAGATTTTGCATAGTTGAATACTTGCATCAATTCCTCCTCAAGGAGAGGGCCGCCTTGCGCCCAGTTAGTCGATGGGGAGTACCTTGACAGCGGCTTTTCATCATGAAGAAAGCCTTCTTGCGGTACTAACCACGGGCCGGAGACTTCATCTTCAAATTGACATTCGTACCCATCACACACTGCCACCGCCCAATCGAGCGCAGCACCGATCAACTCACTTGTTTTGATTTTCATTTTCGTTTCTCCTTTACATCGCCGCAGCGACAGCGGAAATCACCGCGACATAACGATTCATGCTGCGCTTGATCACCTTCTCGATGAATTCGTCCAAGGTTCCGAGGAAGCATCCCGCATTGACCATGACTCCGTCTGCATGCTTGACCATCGTCACATACATGCCGGTGCCATCCACGTTGGCGAGGGTCAGCCACGATTGGACGGTGACCCCGAGCCACGTGGGGTTTTCGCCAATTTCCGTGGAGGGGCCGAGCTTGCAGCCGTGGCCGAGCTTGCAGCCGTCGCCGAGCTTGCAGCCGTGGCCGAGCTTGCAGCCGTCGCCGAGCGTGCAGTCGGGGCCGAGCTCGCAGTTGTGGCCGAGCTCGCAGTAGGGGCCGAGCTTGCAGCCGTCGCCGAGCTTGCAGTAGGGGCCGAGCGTGCAGTCGGGGCCGAGCTTGCAGCCGTCGCCGAGCGTGCAGTCGGGGCCGAGCTTGCAGCCGTGGCCGAGCTTGCAGCCGTCGCCGAGCTCGCAGTAGGGGCCGAGCTTGCAGCCGTCGCCTAGTTCCGACCATGCCGGTGCTTCAAATCCTGCGTCGATTTGCGTATAGGCGGGGACGATCCACCCGCCATTTGCTTTGATTTCGATTTTGAACATTTTTGGGTTCTCCAAACTGGAATGTTTCAGGAATGGAAGCCGTCAAGTTCCTGAGTTTTGACTTTCATATTGGTCCCTTCGGGAATAGGCGGCTCGCCCACTTCTTTGCATTGGCGTATCGGCGCTCCGGTCGCAGGTTCCTCGTGCTTCCACACGAGGTCATAGATCTTCGGGTAGTAGTCGAACTCGATACCGCCCATGGACAGGGCAGTAGCTACCGTCCCTTGCCCTCGCTTTGTCTCTGGCGGCGCTCCGCCACAGACGTAGGCGGCAAGGCCGCGATGATCCGTGATCTTCTCGCCGACCGCGACCGGGTTCCCGGTCTTCTTGTGTTTCAAAACCCATCCGTCTCGCTTCACAATCTCCTCCTTTCAGTGGTCGCGCCAGGTGTCCGCTGTGCCACCCATGTAGTTGCTCTCCTCACCCTGACTGGCATAATCAATGGCGTCCTGGTAGCCCATGTCGTAATTGCCCTCGGAGGTCTCTGCCAAGTCCATGAGCAGGTCGGCGACCGTGACCGGGTCCGCCTTCTTCACCCAGGCGGCGAGCGCGTCAAAGTCCGTGGACAGGATGTCTTCGGCACACTCGAAGCCCCCAGCCCCCCGACGGGAGAACGTGCGGCTCTTCGTGTGCCCCCAGAAATAGTCATCTTCCGGGTCAATTTCACCCGGAGTCCGCGCTGTCGGGAGGCTCTCCCATTCCACGGTGAGCACTTTGGCGGACAGGTGCTCAATGAAGTCCATGTCCAGGGTTTCCTTGGTGCTGTGCTCGCTCTGGTACCCGACGCTGATGTTGGTGCACTCACCAATCACGTCAGTGAATTCGGCAGTGTCGGTGTAGACGCCTGTCGAGTCCGGGAACATCGAGTAACTGGCGTCGTCCAGCGCCGTGCTCAATGCCTCGGCAAAGTCATCAGAGCAGCAGCGGCCCATTGCCTGGTGCGTGATGACACTGCCGGTGCCTCGTCGATCGAAGGCGATCGCCCGGTCAAACCCGCAGAGGAAATCAGCGTGGTGCTTGGCAACCCCCTTGGCGCCGATGCCGCCTTTCTCTTCACCATGTGTGAAGAGAAAGGTGCCGGGCACGCCGTTGTCGATCATGTGCAGGAGGATGGCAATGCCTGCACCGTCATCTGCACCGAGCACGTGCTCTCCGTCACTCATCAGGGTGTTGGTGTTGTCGTCCAGCAGCACTGGCCGGGTGAGTTGGCCGTCCCACTGCTCGGCCGTGTCGAGATGGGCGACGAAGAGCGTGCGGGAGTTGATATCGGTGGAGCATGAGATGGCCAGATCGGCACTCTCGGGGCTGTAGAGCTCGGTAAAGTCGTATCCATGCAATTCATGGCGGATCAGGTGTTCAACACCATCAAAGCCGTGCGCCCTGTTAAGGGATAGGATGCGGTAGAGACGTTCTTTGTTGAAATTGGACATGGTCTGGTTCCTTTCAGGCAGCGATCTGGGTTTGGATTATGGGTGCAGGGTGGGGCGCGACAGGGCCGACGAACGTATCTTCTTCAGCTTCCAGCGCTTCCAGCTCATCGTCATAGTCGTTGACATGCACCACGACCCCGTTCGGGAGCGTCCTTGCGTCGTGTTTATAGACCTGGCGCCCGTCTGATAGCACTACCACGTCAGACTCACTGGCATAGTCCGCCTCCTCGTCAATGGATCTGACATCGAGACGAACCAACCTGCCGTAGCCGGGGTCAGCCAGCCCGCCGCATGCCAGCCTGACTGTGTCGTCGATGTGGATATCCTCCCCGCTAAGGTCGCATTGCACAATGCCGTTCTCATCCATGTAGTCATCGACGTAGTACGTCCCGTTGACGTAGGTGCACCGGTCCTCATGATAGTTGCGATGAGATCCACCATGCCCAACGGCCACGACATAACTATGATCCAAGCACCCGTCGCAGACGTAATCGTCTGCGGACTCGACAAATGTCACGTCCTCCTCATGTACCCACTCGCCACACTCCACGCACTCACACCTGTTCTCTGATTCGGACGTGTATCCGTTAGTGTTGTTCGCCTCCAGCCCATCATCACTGATGAGAAGGTAGTCGCCCATGTCCTCGACACACTGGTAGCCTCCGTCGATGTACGGGCAGACAAACCTACCGTCTCTGCCTTCGATCCGCAGCAGCTTCTGTCCTTCCAGACAGCCCGAATCCCTCGTCCAGCCTTCGCTATCCAACAGGCTTTCGAACGTGTTACTGGATATCTCGTCCCGGTCAGAGTAGGCCCGGACGTACTCCTTGTTGCCGATATGCCCGATTGCCCGAGCGATGATGCTGTCTGATGTCTTTGACCGGACAACGAGCAGGGCCAGATCATTCTTAGGGTGTGCGTACACTCTGACTGATGAGCTGCCGGTCATACAACTCCCGTGACTGCTACCGGAAGCACAGAGCTCGCTGGAGTACGCCTCGACCCATGCCTCCGGGTCTTTGTTGCTGATCATCTCGATCTTGTAGGGGGCGGCCATCGCTTCCCATTTGTGGACGATGTCGCGGACCTGCTCGTCTGGCAGGTCGAAGTATTTGGTCAGGAAACGACCCGGCCTTGTGACCGTTTGAATATCGCGGTGCAGTTTATCAAGGCCTGGCGTGTAGGCCAGCTTGCTTTCATCATTCTCACTGATGTGCGGCGCCAGGATGTACCACAGCGGGTGGCTCTGTGCCCACTCTTCATCGTGGAACAGTGTTTCTTTCCATTGGGCTCCCACCTTCAGGTAGTTTCTGTAAACCTTCTCGATGATAGGGAACCTGTCCTTCAGTTTGGGTGTGAGGAATGCCCTCCCTCTGAGGGCGGTCCCGACCAGCTTGTTCAGGATCTCAAGGTTCTCCGGATCCTTGGCATGGGCCGCGACCATGCAACCCCATACGCGACGACTAGCCCGTAAGAAGAGGATATCACGGGCTGTGTAACCGATATCCGCCGCTCGGTTACGATCCGTGAAACCTGCGGTGGCCATCATCATCCGCATCTTGATGGCACGCTGTTTTGTTCTGCGGTCAGCTTGCCACTGCAGGACGACGCAGGCTAGGAAGTCTCCGGTGAAGATGCCATGCCAGTGCCTGGCCGGGTTGTTCTGTAGGATGTTCCGCACACTCTTGCACTTCTTGTCGGTTTTCTTAAACATTGGATACCCTTATACAATTGACAACATTATGAGGCTGGGAGTGCATCTTCCAGCACGTTTTGGAACGGGCGGTCGATGTGCCCGTCGATCTTCTTGCGCAGGCTGACCACCGAAGTGGCGTTGATCTGCTGTCCATCTTTCTTTGCCCGCCAGCGAGACCCTGGCGGGCGGGTCTGATTGAAGCTGAGGATCCAGCCTTTGTAGTAGTTCATATCACTCCCTTGCACGAATAAAGGCGACTGCCTCGTCATAACTTGTGATACGAACGAGACGGTGCTCAGTCCACGCCCTGCCACCGCCAGTCCTACACTGCACCAGGTCAAGGACGTAGAGATAGCTCCCTCCCGGCGCGTCGCAGAATCCAGCGATGGCGTACCCTGCTTGATCCAGGAGGGCGGTGGCGTCTGTGAGGGTGGTCATGTTTTGTCCTCGGCCGAGGTCTTGCTCGGATTGCAGGAATTTTTGCTTGATCATTTTTTGCTCCTAGTGACTCGCCCTGAACTGGCGCCGGTTAGCAATCAAAAACACTGCGCGGTGTTCCCCACATGCGAGGAAGCACTGCTTCCACCAGACCACGATGGCGTGATCCTTCTCCGCCTTGGAGAGGGTGCGTGCCCTTACTTGGGCATTTGCGTGGGCGCTCATTCTGTCACCTCCTCAAACTCGTGGTCGTCGTTGAGGCGGTAAAAGGTATCGGGCTTGATCCCTTTTTCACCTACGTAGCCAATGACAGTACGGTAACGGATGTTGGGTTCATCCCGCCATTGGATACGGATTTCGCCGCTTTCACTGGCTCTGGCTGTTCCTTCGTAACCAGCCGTGGCCGTTCCTTTGTGGCCTGCCGTGGCTGTTCCTCCGTGGCCTGCCGTGGCCGTTCCTTCGTGGCCTGCCGTGGCCGTTCCTCCGTGGCCTGCCGTGGCTGTCCCATAGTCACCAGCCGTGGCCGTTCCTTTGTAGCCTGCCGTGGCCGTTCCATAGCCACCAGCCGTGGCCGTTCCTTTGTCACCAGCCGTGGCCGTTCCATAGTCACCAGCCGTGGCCGTTCCTTCGCGGCCTGCTGTGGCCACTCCCAGTGCTCCAACCTGCACCGCTCTGCTGTCACCGACAACCAAACAAGAGCCGATAACAGGTGTATTCTGTGCTCTGGGTTCGTTCGCGATTATAAAACTGGTGGCCTCCAATCTGTCGCCTATAAACCGGACAACAGCCTTCGGAAATTTGCACTTCTCATCTAATAAAACAATGTCGGACGTGCAGACTTCTAACACCAGCCACTTGGAGCCCGGAAGACTGTGGTAGGCAACGCAGTCGTGGTCCCCCTGCCCATACAGCCACCCATGCAGGCCGTTCCCACACGCGGCTTCGTCATCCCAGTCGGGCGCAGACACACTAGCCCCAACAGACGAGGGCCAAACGAAGCCACCACGACTGGTGAAGTCAGGCTTGCAGACTCGCAAGACAAGGGATGTTTCTTTTTGGGCGCTCATTCGGTCACCTCCTTGGTCACATCTGCAATTGAGGGTACATCCTTGACCGCCTCAAGCTGGCGAGCCAGTGTCAGCAGGCCTGAAGGAACGCCGCGCTTCTCAGCGTAAGCGCGGGAGGTATACGGGCCCCATCGGTTCCAGTTCTTCGCCGCTGTGATCGCTGCCACTGCTATTTCGTTTGACATTTCTTTTTTCCTTCTTGTATGAGTATCTCAAGGCCTGAGACTTGCTGACTCGGGCATATTTGGGGGCGCGACCACGCCCCCGGGCGCTCTGCGGGGAAAGGTCAAGGTCGGACATGGCTCACCCACACTCCCTTGAACCGGATTGCAACTAGGCTCTTGGCGCGTGGCAAGTGTTCTGCCCGAACTTCTATTTCGTGAGCTTGCAGGCGCTCGGCGCGTCGCAGGGCTGTAACGATTTTCTTTGTTCGGTGACCAACCCGTATCAGCAGGTCGGATGCTTCTTTTCTTGCGTAAGTTGCATACATTTCTTTCTCCAAATAAAAAAGCCGCACTAGGCGGCTTGGTGGGTGCTACAGGGCGAAATGGCCAGATTTGATACTACTTCCGCCTGTTTTCTTACAGGAAAATGGCGTTTTCACAGGTTGTGCAGAGGCAAAAGTGATCGACTTTAGACCCTCTAAAATGGCCTTTTTTCACTGATTTATAAGGAAAAAGAGGGGTCGACGAGTGAAGCCTTTTAAAAAAACAAAATCACTCAGGGAGTGAGTGTTTACAAGAAAAAATCTAAAAATAAAAAACGATTCTTGGATTTAAAAAGGTCTTTTTTTTATATATGAGTTGGTGACAACTCTTTTTTCCTTATA
>OFRF01000348.1_pt1 | contig 11860 bp, 21 predicted proteins | sample 1543081 | NCBI WGS metagenome assembly OFRF01 (sample SAMN07774232, study PRJEB24372) | wastewater metagenome
CGTCTAGGTCCACTCCAATCCATGCTGTATCACTCATCTCCCTCTCCTCTCTGGTGCGCCGTGGCGCGGGTGAATCAAAGGGCGGCGGAAACCCGGTACGTGCAACCTGAACCGCCGCCCTTCGTCCTGCCGCATGGGGACTCCATTCGCGGCTCGGAGCGTGTTACTTCGCTTCGGTTTCTTCGATGGTCAGCGCGGTCAATCCGCAGTCTGCGACCGTCTCGATGAACGCCTGGAATCCGTGTTCGGCCAGCATCGCGAGGAGCTGCGCTTTCGCGTCACCGTCGAGGAGCGAGCCGTCTTTGATGCGCACGATCTTGAGCGCTGGATCTTGCGCGACCGCAATCGCCACGCCGACCCGCAGAATGTCGGACTGGCACTGGTTGCCGCTGTCGAACGGAAGCCCGTTGAACAGGACGCCATCGACAGAAAACGACAAGCCTTCCACCGGGAACTTTGCATTCAGGAGCATTTCCGAGCGCTCGCTTTCGATGCTCTCGATCTTCGCTTTCACGGCGTCGATGTCGCCAGCGATGGCCTTCGACTTTGCAACCAGCTCGACGCGCCGATCCCATGCATCCGCCTGCCTGTTGACTTCGCCAGCGGTGCGGATCGCCTCGGAGTTGTCGGCAAGCGTCTTCACGAGTTCGCGCAACCGTTCGAGTTCGGCGCGGCGCGGCACCACGGCGGCGTCGGCAGCATCCTTGCGGAGCTTCGCATCCGTCAAGCGCTCGTTCAGTGCGGAGATCTGGCTTTCGATGCTCTGGACGGATTCTGTCGCGTCCACGGCGTCGCGTTCAGCGGTCGCAAGATCGGACGCAGCCGACTGGCCTTGGCGCACAACTTCGGCGCGCTCGTTCTGCTTCTGCACCAGATCCGCCACATCGACGCGATCTGTCTTCTTGGCATCGACCAGCGCTTCGGCGTCACGCTCGATGGACTTCGCGTCCTGCTCGATCTCTTTCTTTTCCGCCAACGCCAACGCCTTGCGGCTTTCGACGTCGGTGAAGTCGAGGCCGAGGAGCTGTTGCAAAAACGCTTTCTGTTTGGCGGGAGGCTGCGCGACGAACTCGAACGGATCGAAGGAGATTTTCCCGATCAGATTTTCGAGGAAAGTGGCGGGAGCCTTCACGGGCTCGCCGTCCGGACCTTCGACTACCAGCGTACGACCGCCACGAGCCGAGAACGAAAGGCGCGCCGTGTGGCCGCTGTCGAGACCGACGACAATTTTTGCCGACACGGAATCTTTGTTGATGGGCACACCCGGAACATTCTTCCCGGTGAGCGTGCACCAGATCGCGTCGATGATGCTCGACTTTCCTTGGCCGTTCTTGCCTTTGATTTCGACAGACTTCCCAGCCGGGTCGATGCTGAATTGCTGGAGCTTCTTGAAGCCGTTGATATTGATGGTTTCGATTTTCATTAGAATTCCCTTTTCTCGGTGGTGTCGGTAGTTTCGCTCTGCTGGGATTGGATCGAGTGGCGCATCTGGTCGAGCGCGGCGAACTGGTCGGCGGTCATGTCGGTCGGATGCGTGCCGTTGAGCACGGAGGCGACATCGGCCCACGGCACTTGTAGCGCCTTGAGGTCTGCGAGCACGTCACGAGCTTCGCCGGGATTGGCGAGCTCGGGCGGCGGCGGATCCTGCGAGACCTCGACGCGCTTGGCTGACTTCTCGGTGCGCACGGGTGCCGATGGCTTCGGGTCGAAGTCCTGCACTTCTTCGGCGAGGTAGAATCCATTGAGGCACGCCGGGAAGCAGGCGCGGACGCCTTCGGCTACAACGCGAGCCGAGAGCATTTGCGCGGGAAACTTCTTCCAGTTGTCCTTCCCGGTGAGCTGCGCGGCCTGTGCTCGCTTGATCGTCCACTCAATGGTGACATCGCCACCGAGCTTGTGCGAGAATGTCGCAGACGCCTCGGAATCGGTGCGCTTGTGCCACTGGATCGCGCCGCCTGCGTGCTGGAAGCGCGAGAGCGCCGCTACCGACTTGAGAGCGGGTCGCCCTTGGATGACGTCGTAATCCTGCGCAATGGTCGCGGGGTGCTTGCCTTCGGCCTGCGCAACGAGCATCAGCGCGAACGCCTCTTCTTGTGTCTTGAAGCCGAACATCTTGGTCTTCGCCATCGCGGACGCCATCGTCTGGAGGTCCGACACGCGATAGAGCTGGATTTCTCCGGCCATCACTTCCCGCCTTTCTTCGCCGTGGTGCGCTGGCCGTAGTCGGTCACGGCACCGCCAAGAACTTCCGCCAAGATCTTCGCGACCCGCTCCGGGGTCTGCACGGCTTTCGGGTCGCCTGCCACGGCATGAGCATACCCAGACAGTGATTGCCGGGACACGAGGCATTCCGCCGCGAGCCCGTTCTTATTTCCACAGGCGGCGTACTTCTCGCGGCCTTTCTTCGTCCATGGTTTCATCTGACCTCCTTGGCTATTTGCCTTCACTCAAGGTACGGCGCATTCCGTCAGATGTCAAGACGTACGACGGAAAATAAATCTTTCATTTGACGGACGATAGCCCTTGCTTTTCTCTCGGCGCGGCGGTATTCTTGTTTGAGTCGGAACGATCAGTCCGGCGCAAACCGAAACAACGAGGCATGACATGAGCGTTCTCACGAAAGTATCTGACCTGAAGATTGGCGACCAAGTAAAGTTTGGTGGAGCTGATTGCGAGGTTGACGGTTTTTCTGGATCCTCAGTGACGCTTCACAAAGTTGGATCCTCGCTTCGTGGCTGCCTGTGTATCCGCGCAACCTCGCACATGTTTGGGGACCTCGCAAACAGAGTGCTCGTCTTCGCCTAACCCACCACCCCAGCCCCTCCCGCCGTGCGCGGGAGCCTCGCCCGTGTGCGGGGTCTGATCGCCAGGGAGGGGCGCTTTTTGCAGGAGCCTACCATGTCCACTGAGGCCCACATCGCCTACTCCTCCGCCATCATAGACGCCGTCCGCAACGATCCCGGCCTATCGCGCACTGATGCGATCTACCAGACCATCCCGGACTACCTGACCTGGACGTGGTCGCACCGGGCCGGGGCAGTTGACGCCGAGCCCGTTGGTGGCGGCGATCCTCCCGAGGGTGCGCATCTGGAGGACCACGAGCTGGACCGGGACGCAACGCCGCAATGGGCGCTGGACGAGTACGATGCGCTGTCGAGCGAGGAGCAAGAGCAGATCCGGGAGAGGGCGGAAAGCGCCGAGCTGGAACGGAAATGAACACCACAACCACCACGAGAAGGAGAGAAGCATGAAGATCAAGGACGGGGCTAGCGTAACCACTGGAGATTTCTGGTATGACTTTTTTGAAGGCGGATACATCAAGCCTGATGAACTGCTTGAAGATCGGGCCGAAATCGACAAGGTGACGGCGGCACGCGAAACGATCGAAGCGTTCCGCGCATCGCTTGAAAAGGCTGATGCAATCGAATTGATGTAGCTCCAACCCTCCAGCCGCCTCGAAGCGGTGGGGAGGGGATCGCGCAGAAATCCGCACGCCGGAGCGCCCGGCACCAGTGCGGACGGCCCGTGTCACCGAGGGGCACGGGCCACCACTTACCAACCGAGGAGAGATGAGATGAACGCAAATACGCCAGCCTATCCACACGAAGAGCAGGATTCGTGCGGAAACCCGATGGACCGTCACGCTGGATTGACGAAGCGCGAACTGATCGCAGCAATGGTCCTTTCCGGAATCGCCGCCGATCCGGATTGCATGACCGCAAAGGCTTGCGCCAAAAGTGCGGTGGAGTGGGCAGACTGCCTTCTCTCTGAACTCGCCAAGCCAATCGAGGCCACCCCATGACCGACCTACGCATCCGAATCACCGAGTCCGACGGCATCGACATCGTCGGGCTTTCGACCAACCGTTACGCCGAGACCGTCTACCGTGGATCGAAGGCGCGCAACGCTCTTGACAAGATCCTCGACGGCCTGCAGGACTACGGACATGCCGAGCCTGCCGAGATGGTCGACGCTCTCCACTTCTGCCCCGAGTTCTGCCAGTTGGCCGCCGCAGTCCACGGCCTGCACCTCGCGGAATCCGACGCGACGCCCACGACGGAGGCTATCGCGATCCTGACCAAGCTCCGCGACTCCCGGCAACCCGAGGCGATCCGGACGAGGGCGGGTAACCTGCTCATCGACATTGCCGAGGATGACCGCGCCGTGTGCGATGCGTCGAGCGTGGACTACTCGAAAGAATATCCGGAGACTGACGATTTCCGCCGTGACTGCGGGACGTGCGCCGCGTATCAGGATAAGGGCCGCGAACACCTCCACCAGTGCGACGACTGCGAAACAGACGCTCAACAGAAGTGGTCTCCGTGCGAGGCTGTGCGAAACGCGAAGTGCGATGCGTCGAGCGTGGACGACAGACCCGGACAGGACGCAGGCGCGGCGCTGGTGGGTGTGGAGTGCTATGTCCACTGGAAGAGGGTTGACGAAAGAACGGCGCACGTCATCGAGACGCCGCCGACGAAAATGATTGTCGACGAGTATTCCTCTGATGGTTATGTCGGGATCTATCGATCCAAAGCAGGAAGCCTAGAAGGGTGGTCAACCGGAAACGTTGCTTACCGCGCAACACCAAAGGCCACCCCATGACCGCCACCGTCTACCGCTGGCTATCCGAGGCTGGCACGCTCATCCTCGACCAGTCCGGAGCTGGCCTCGTGGCGTGCTGGCTCACTGGCGTCCTGTGCCTCTGGGGGTTCGTGTGGGCGCTTGTGACCGTTGGCGGAAAGACCCCCGGATGGTGGCGCGGGATGTGGACGAAGATCGCGCAAACGCACGCACGGTGGATCCTCAAAAACGGCCCGATTCCATTCGACCGGAGGGGCAAGTGAAGCCCGGCACGGTCGCACTTCTGTTCGTCGTGCCATTCGCGATTCTCGTGGTGGCGATCTGGATTCACTGCGGATTCAAGGGGGTGTGAGGTGAGCAAAGGGCTGACTTTCCCGTCAGAAGGCGAGGGAATCGAGGAATGGACCACGCCAACCTATTGCGCGAATTGCGGTAAGCTCGTATTTCGCACGAATTCGCCACTTCGCCAAACTTTGCGAGGGAAGAACGGCGGGAAACACATTTGCGCCACACACAACGCGCCGCAGGGCGGGGGAGGTGGTTGGATGACAACGATGAGCGCTCCAACATCATTCCGTCAGGTCGATGGGTTTGATGTCCATTGCTTGTACACCGAAAACGATTTTCTCCGCAAAGAAAATCAGCGCCTCCGCATCGCGCACCTGCGGAGGATGTCGGATGCGGCATTCATGCTTTGTGCGCGAGAGGAAAAGCTGGCGCGGACAAGCTGGGAAGAGAAGTGGAAGTCTGCACACGCCAGGAAAGCGGAGAGATTCATTCTGTTTTCCAGGGCCTGCCGCGCCGAAATCACCAGACTCACACAACCCCGGTAGGTACCGGGCTGGCGGCACGTCGTCGCGGCGCTCGATCAAAGCGCGGCGGCGTGCCGTCTAACTCAACCCTCCCGCCCCACCTCTCGACGATGTGCAAAGGGGCGGGAATTTCTCAAAGGATGACGATGCTAGATCTTCGTAATTGCGATTGCATGGATTTGATGCGCGAGTTTCCAGATAAGCATTTCGAGCTTGCGATCGTGGATCCACCGTATGGGATCGGCTTTGATGGCGAAGTCGAAAGCATGGTTGGCGATCACGGGAAGGGATACAAAAGGAAGGATTGGGACTCTACCGCTCCCGGACTAGAGTATTTCAATGAGCTTCGCCGTGTTTCTCGGAACCAAGTGGTTTGGGGCGCGAATCACTTTATCAGCCGCATACCATTCGATTCGCCGTGCTGGATTGTTTGGGACAAGCAAAAGGGCGACTTCTCATTGGCAAGCTGCGAGTTGGCATGGACATCATTTAAGACTGCTGTGCGGATGTTTTCGTTCCAGTGGCATGGATTCCTACAAGGCGGGCCGAAGGAGGAGCGATTCCACCCCACCCAGAAGCCCGTAGCCCTCTACCGCTGGCTCCTCCACAACTACGCCAAACCCGGCGACAAGATCCTCGACACTCACCTCGGGAGCGGGTCCATCGCCATCGCATGCCACGAGAAGGGGTTTGACCTCACAGGGAGCGAGCTGGACGCAGATTACTTCGCAGCAATGCAAGCGAGGCTCAAGCAGGCGATGGCCCAAACCTCCCTCTTCTGATTACCTTTCGCTCTCCGGGTCGTCCTCTCGACGGCCACGCGCACGGAGAAGCTGCGGTAGCTCAGTTGGTCAGAGCCTTGGGTCGGTGGTTCAAGTCCACCTCGCAGCGATTCCCCTTGCCTCTCGGGGCGGGGGAGAGTATTTTACCTCATGTGAGACAGACCCAGCCGCTCGACTTTGGTCGGGAGAGCGGAGAACTGGAAGGATGACACAAAGGGCCTCTTCGGGTTTCTTTGTGGCCGGATTACCGGACAGGACAGTCATCGTCCTGTGAACCAACCACCAAGCGACCCGAAGAGGTTTTTCTTTTGCTCAAGATTTGCCAAACGTGCGGAGTTCGCCGAGTCTCGGTGACGGCTCCCGACGACCCGACAGAACTCGAATGCCGCGCTAATCCTCCGACGATCCATGCATCCGGTGTAGGCGAATGGCCGCGAGTCTGCAAATCGGACTGGTGCGGAGCGTGGAGGGAGGAGAGGTGAGAATCCGCAGCGTGAAGCCTGGATTCTGGAAGTCGGAAACACTCTCGTCGATCTGTCCATTCTCAAGGCTCGCAGCAATCGCGCTCCTGAACTTCGCGGACGACAAAGGTTATTTTGTTTGCAACCATCTTGTGATCCGTGGCGAGCTTTTCCCATTCGAGGAAGATTCGACGAACGTTCGACGAGCAATCGAAGACCTTTCGCGCATAGGGTTCATTGTCGTAGGTAAAGCCGACAATGGGAAGACATACGGCCACATCGTGAACTTCACGGATCACCAGCGCGTTGATCGTCCGCAAGCCAGTGAAATAGCGGGTTTGGACGTTACCTGGAGTGATTCGACGAACGTTCGACGAAAGATCGACGAGCCATCGACGACGGAAGCGGAAGCGGAAGCGGATACGGAAAAGGAAGGGAAGCGTAAGGCGGAGCGGCGAGCCGCTTTTGCTCCTCCCTCAGAAGCTGAATGGGTCGCGTACTGCTCAACGACATGGAATGATTGGCACCCTATCTGTTCCGGGGAATCTTGGGCCTACTACCAGGGTGTCGATTGGATGGTTGGGAGCAAGCGGTGCAAGGACTGGAAAGCGACCGCACGAACAGCACACGGAAACGCGAGGCAATGGGGGAAACTCCAGCCAATAGGCCAGCGTGGAGGATGGCAGCAGCCAGCGCCGCTCCCGCTGACCTTCGATACCTCCGATATGACCCCTGAACTCCTCGAAGCAGCAAAGAAATTCTGATGGACATTCCCTCAAATCTCAACGCCGAAATGTCGATCCTTGGACGGATGATCCGATTCGGAGACCGGGCCCATGAGATCGCCGCTCAGCTCCGCGACGAACATTTCCACAGCGCACGGCACAAGATCATTTTTGCCGAGCTTTGCAAGATCGCGCAAACCTGCTCGCCTAACTTCCAGATCATTTCGAGCCGCCTGGAAAAGCAGATCGACGCAATCGGGCCCGGATACCTCGAAGAGCTGGTCGATTCGGTTGTCTCGATGGTCGGCACCGAGGCGGAAACCTCGCTCATACTGGACGCCTACAAGCGCCGCCAAATGATCGCGCTTTCCCAATGGGCGCTTGCCGAGGCGCACGAATCGGAAGATACCGAAGCGATGCTCTCGGGTGCCGTCTCGAAGATCTCCGAGATCGTAAACGGGTCCACGGGATCGCGGTCGGGATTCTCGCACGCCGCAAGCAATCTCGACTCCGTGCTTTCGGACGAACAACCCAGGGAGACGCCTACGGGCCTCAAGTGGATGGATGATGTCTATACACCCAGGCCGGGAAACTTCATCGTCCTGGCCGGATTCTCAGGCGGCGGAAAGACTGCTTTGGCGGCTGGGATTGCAACGTCGATGGCGCGGGTCGGGAATGTGCTTCTCGCCTCGCTGGAAATGTCCAAGGATGAAATCTTGGAAAGGGCAATCCCTTGGGCCTCCGACATCGAGATCAAGCGGATTCGGTCGCGGACGCTGACGCCAGAGGAGAAGGCGCGAGCACGGGAGGAAATCTTGCGGCGCGGCCTCTACATCACGGAGGCGGAAAGCGTTTACGAGGTCGAACAGGCTGCGCGGTCGCTCAAGGTTTCCAAGGGCCTCGACGCCGTGATTATCGACTATCTCCAGCTTTTGACAACGCCGAACAGCAAGCGCGAATCGAACCGAGCACAGGAGGTCGCGGCGATCTCTCGCCACTGCAAGCTCATGGCGCGGCGCTTGGATTGCGTGGTCTACGCGCTTTCCCAGCTCAACAACGACGCCAGCAAGGACGGAATCCCGAAGATCCACCAGCTCAAGGAGTCGGGAGGGATTCGGCAGGACGCGGACGCCGTTTTCATGGTGTACCATCCGAACAAGGAAGAGCACGACGGCGCGAAAAACCTTTTGAACAACCTTCGAGGGGCACAGCGCACGCAATTGCAGGAAGAGGCGTTTCTCAAGGCAAAAGTGGTGATCGCAAAGCGCGTTCTCGATCTCCAGAAGGGACGAAGCGCCGAGGAAACTTCGACGCAGCTCATGTTCGAGGGCAGATACACACGATTCAGGCCAGCAAAATCAACAGAATGGACGATGACATGGAAATGACCACAGAAAGGCAAAGCATGGGAGGGGAGAATGCACCGGAAGGGGCGAGGCATTGCGGGAATTGCCCAGGGAGGCGTGAAAATCTCCGCTCGTCGGTTTGTGACATCTATGGAGCGATCAAATGGGGGTCGTTTCCGGGGTGTACTACGGACATGATGCGACCGGATGAGTGCAAGCGGAAGCCGAAAAACAAGCGCGAAGTATGGAAGCGAAGGGCGGAACAGAGAATCGCGGAACAAGACGCCACGCAGCGCACGGGGGAGGGGAGGTGATGCGCGTCTTAATTGCTTGCGAATATTCGGGCCGGGTCCGAGATGCGTTTATCCGGGCCGGGCATGACGCGACATCCTGCGACATCCTGCCGACAGACACACCGGGTCCGCACTACCACGGAGATGTGCGCGACATCCTCGGGGATGGATGGGATCTGATGGTGTGCCATCCGCCCTGCACGCACCTTGCGGTAAGCGGATCGCGCCACTTTGCCGCGAAAAAGGCGAGCGGGGTGCAGGATGAAGCGCTGGAGTTCGTGCGATTGCTACTCGGCGCTCCGATCCCACGAATCGCTCTCGAAAACCCGATTTCCATCATTTCGAGCCGGATCCGCAAACCGGACCAGATCATCCAACCGTGGATGTTTGGGCACGGAGAAACGAAGGCCACTTGCCTTTGGCTGAAAGGGCTACCGAAGCTTGTGCCGACGAATATTGCCGAAGGTCGGGAAGCTCGCATCCATCGTATGCCACCTAGCGCGGATCGCTGGAAGAAGCGTAGCACGACTTTCCAAGGTATTGCGGACGCGATGGCGGATCAGTGGGGGTTAGCGTGAAACGCCCCACGGGCCTCGACACGCCCCGCGCACCCATCAGCCCTCCACCGACCCGCTCCGAGCTGTCCGGCGACCTTGTGCGCCTAGCCGTGGGCATGGAGAGGGTAGCGGTTGACATGGAGTACCTCGGCGGGTTCGGAGAACTGGGGGCGAAGGGGCGGGAGCTGCGCGAAACGGCACTGATCGCGAGGGGGTGGGCGAGGGAGTTGAGGAAAGTTCGACCGACCGCTTGACTTTCGGCGGATCCGGTGCGATATTGAGTGAACTGCGACGCATTGCGACTGCGTCGTCTACGGAATAACTGGCCTCCCGGCCCCTGTCTGATCCCGAAAGGGTGAAGGTCGCAACAGGACTCACCGGGAGGCTTTTCGTTTGGGTGAAAAATGATCGACATCGAAGGAATCAAGGCGCGGCTTGACATCGCGGAAAATGGGATCAAGCGCGCGGAACAGGCCATCGAGAACGCGAAGGCGTGTTTCGACAAGGCGAAGGAAATGCTCGACGCCAAGGACGCCAAACCACCGCGCAACTGGCCGGAGCGGATCGAGGCGGGGGACTGCTTCGAGGTGACCAGTGGAGCGAGATGGATGAAGACGGACACCGACGGGATCCTTGTTTGTATCCGCGATGAGCACGGCAAGATGGATGCCGCAGGGGTCACGATCAAGGTCACGCATTACGACGACATGACCTACCTCGGCCACGCTCGCGACATCCTCACGATCCGCACGGACGCACACGAGCCGACCGGGGCGGAGTTGGTGGGGAAGGTGTGCATCTACACTGACGATGATGGTCGAATGAATGACGCGGGTTGGGCTTGCGAGGTATACGAGCCTGGGCGCGGGTACTCGTGGGGGAATCGTACGACGTGGTACAAGCACGCCAGGCTCGCCAAGTGACCGCCCGGACGCTGGAGGAGATCGAGGCGCTGGCAGCGGAGGCGACGCCGGGACCGTGGGGATTCTTCAAGCATGATTGCAAAGAGCTTCCAAGCATTGACTCTTTTGAGATCACTTTCCGAAACAAGTACGGGACAGCGTGGATCCAAAGCTCAAATACGCACGGCGTGACAATGGATCAGGACATGAGCTGTAAAGAGGCTGCAGCGAATGCCGCACTACTCGCATCCGCACGCGACCTCCTCGCCATCGCGCAGGGGCAGAGGGAGGAGCTGGCGAGGCTCAAGCGACTTGTCAAGATGGCGCTCCTGGAAGGGGTCGCAATCGGCATGCACCGCGAAGACCTGACCGAGCCGTGGGAAAACGGGGAGCGTGCGTGGAATGGATCGAAGGCTTCAGAAGAGGTCAATATGGCGATAGGCACCAAAAAGTAAGTGCCTAGCCAACGCGCGAAAAAAAATGCACTCAGAGGAGGTCGATTTGTACGCAATCGTCCGCCTCTAGGGAGCGCTACGCTGCCCGTCGAGGCAGGAGGATGGTTTTCAATGAACAAAGCAAGCGGAATTCTCGCCCTCGCTGCAATCGCTCTGGTGGGGTGCGTGACGAGTGAGGAGGGGGTGCCGGATCCGTACCGCTACAAGGACCACAATGGAGGCTTGGGAAAGTGGTGCCGAAATACAGTAGCGAATCAGGTTGACGAGGTGGACAGCCTCGCGACATGCAGTGACGGGACTGCACCGCGATTGGCCAGGGTGGAGTGGCTGACTCGTGGGGAGAATTGCAACACGACCGACATCGACGAGGTTGTGGGCGGGTTTAGCGGGATTCGGAGGTATTTCGGGTGCGTGAGGCCGATAGAGGGGGTGCATGGCGATGAATAAAACTCAAGACTGGTTCCGCAAAGGAAAGAGCGAGATCATGGACGATATTGATTGGGGAGAAAGGTCAAGGCTGGCGCTTTCAGGACAGAGGCGCATAGACGCGGCGCCATTTGAGGCTGAAATGTTGGATGCCATCAAGGTTGCTGTATGCAGCGGGATCACTCCATCTATTCGCCGTATATTCGCGACATGTCAGATGCAAAGCGTTTCATTTCGATTGATTTACTCAAAAGGCAGAGCTGCAAAAGAGCATATAAGGACGCATCGGATGAGATGCCGTGAGTTACGCAAGGTTGGCGCTATCACACTGACTCAATCGTGAGCGAGGAGAACCCGTTTTGCTGCCTGACCAAGACTCAGAGGCAAGAGGCTGATAGGTGGTACCTGAATGGCATGAGGGGTATCTTGCGCGCATGTACTAGGCAAGATCTGCCTACTGAAATCGAAAAGGTACTCCCGGAATGGGGGGTGCATCGCGGTCCTGTTACCCAGATCGGAA
>OFRF01000350.1_pt1 | contig 11821 bp, 16 predicted proteins | sample 1543081 | NCBI WGS metagenome assembly OFRF01 (sample SAMN07774232, study PRJEB24372) | wastewater metagenome
CGATCTCTACCCAAATCAAGAGATAATTTTAAACCGCATCGTTAAAGCGTTCGATATCGGTTTTAAGACCATCATTGTCCAATCTCCTGTAGGGTCTGGTAAATCCCCTATCGCCATTTGCCTATCTAACTACTATGGTGGTGGACATATCATCACTCCCAGGAAAGCATTACAAGATCAATACTTTGAAGATTTCCCCAGGGACGTAGCACTACTCAAGGGGATGTCTAACTACCCATGCTTCCCAGCAGCGAGTAATAAGAAGAGCGAACAAGCCATTCCAACAACTGATCTTAACTACCTTCAGGCTATCAATATAATTGAAAAAGGGGGTACGCCCATATTCCGGGGATTGACGTGCTCTAAAGCACCATGTCGCGGGGATAAGAAAACTTTCGATGAATGTACCAACGCTAGGCAATGTACTTATCAACTAGCATTATCTAAAGCGTGTTCGGCAAAGATAACGGTTAGTAATTTACACAGCTTCATTGCTAATTCACTATTCATCAAGAGATTGGCGAAGAAACCTATTCTTATCGTTGATGAAGCTCACGAGATGGAGGATATCATTCGAGGATTTATTACTTCAGAGTTTAAAGTAGAGTATCTATGTCTAAGTAATCGAATGGATATTCCAGAGTTTGAATCCTTAGCCGAGTGGGTAGAATGGTTTAGGAACCCTATATTTACGGATGGGTATGATGAAGAAAGATTATTAGAGTATATAGAGAGACTGGATAAATTAGATGAGTACGGTATGCGTAACTTTGTCGTATCTTACGAGGAGGATCTATACGATGGAGTAACTCACTTTAATTTTGAACCTCGTACTCTTGGAAATGCGGCTGAGACGTTCTTACTTCAGTTCGGAGAGCGTAGGTTACTGATGTCAGGTACTATCTACGACAAAGAGCACTTCTGCCGTCTTAATGGGTTAAATCCAGATGAGACATTATTCCTGAAGATGCCATCGACTTTCCCACCAGCAGCGTGTCCAATAATACTCCGTAGTAATACGGTGTCAAACAACTCTCATAAGCATTTCGAGAAGAACTTTGAACGTAACATGGATGCTATTCGTAGAGCGTTACTTATCTACCACAACGTAAGGGGGCTAATCCACGCTCCAAGCTATGTCATTTCTGCTCGTATTCAACAATCGCTATGCGATAGTAGGGTAATCGGTCATACGCCAGAAAACTTTGCAGAAAGGCTTAAATACTTCTTAGAGGAATCACCTCCTAACGCGGTGTTCATATCACCATCTTGCCAACAAGGTATCGACCTTAAGTATGATAAAGCCCGGTTCCAAATCATATTACGTGTCCCGTACCCTAGTCTCAGCTCTAACTTCATGAAGGATTTAATTGACCATAATCCCCCAGCTTATACTTATAAGGCACTAGTCTCTTTTGGACAGATGATTGGACGACCTATGAGAGCTCCGAATGATTGGGGTCACACCATATTATTAGACGACCGCTTCCATGAATTTCTTCATAACAATAGAGCTATGCTAGGGGATGACGTTATGAAGAGGATCAAGAAGGTCAACTAATACGCTATAGTTGGTATAAGGAGTTAGATAGGGCATGTCGTTCTACCTAACTCAACATCGAGGAAAATAATCATGGCTAATAACTATTCCGTCAGTTCACTGACCTTTTTCCCTAAAGACGTTAACTCGCCACTTAAATTTTCAGCAGCCGCGCGAAGTCTGATTCGTACTCAGGTGTGTCACGAGTATACCGAAGATGAAGCAGAAGTAGTCACCGATACTGGATCAGGATCTGGCACCGACTGCTTTAATCAAATACTTGCTGACCTAGCGGAGGACGCACAAGTAGAATTACAGGAGACTGAGACAGTAGGTGGGTTATTCAAGAAATTGATTGATATCAATTACATCAACTCGGAGGTGGGAGAGAAGCTCTCAGAGTGGATGGGTAAAGATACTTTCATAGAGGATTGCTGGGATTCGGTAAACTTACCCGATATGTTGAAGTTCTTCATTCACGATCCAGAGTGTAACTATGGCGGATGCTACGAAGAGACCGGATGGTATTGTGATAAGAACCGTCACGGTGAGTTTGGGGGAGGGGTCGCTATCACCTCAGAACACTTCAACTTTAGCAGCTACCCTGCTATGTACTCGGACATCATTTACAAAATGGTAGCCTTTCCGGGTGATGCAACGGTGTTGGCTAACATCGTTAAATCTAACTTACGTACCATACTACATGGGATTAAAGACCCCTCTCTACGTAGTACCGTCACTAAGTTAGTGATTGATGATCTACTTAACTCGGAGAAACAAGATGTTCCTAGTACTGGCGAGTAAGTTAGAAGATGGTGATGCGTTACCCGTTCTTTGCTGTGTATCGTGGTTAGCTAAAATACCCTACGGCGTTGAAGTGCAAGAGGTGTTCTACGATTCTGTACTTAAGTTACTACGTAACGGTAATGAATCCTTAACTACTGTTGAAGATATCCTAGCGAATGACAGTATGGATATGATCGGGATAGTGTTGGCTAATGTTGATGCTATCATCGAAGAGAGCTATGTACTGGACGCACTAGAAGATAATGGTAATTTACTTAAAGATTGGATCACTTTAGCGTTGGATATGGAGGTAGTAAGAAATGTCTGAAGTCTTCCTGGTATTGTGCACGTTGCACCCGGTCACCGGTAAACCTAAGCTCCACGTAAGCTATAAGTTAGATGACACCGAGTTATCAGAATGTCTTTACCCACACTTCCAAAAATCCTGTAAATACCTTCATGGTCATGGACAGGAACTGGTACTTGAAGTCGTTCCAGGAGTTAACACCTGTATCAACAACGAAGACACGTTGATGGAGTTGTATAAACCATTCCTTGATGTCGGTAAACCTCGCGGATTACTAGATATAGTAGTGGAAAATGACTACATCGACGTGTCAGATAAGATCGAATCCTTTCTTAATATGCTGTGGCCGTAACGGGTATAAGTAAGTAGTGAAGAATCATGTCGATTCTTCCATTACTTAGAGCGTATTGCTCGGAGAAAACCATGAAGAAAATTAGTTATTGGGATTGGGATTGTTTCCCAACACCTACGCCAACGCCCCCAGCACCACCCTCACCCTCTAAGTAGGAGAAAAAGATGTTTGCAGATGTAAAAAAAAAGCTCTCAGAGCTTCAACCTATTGAAGTCAGGAATGCCATTATGACTCCAACCGGACTAGATGACTTGAAAAAGTTGTTCCGTCCAAGAATGCTATCTAGGCATAACCGAACAAAGGAGGACGATGAACTAACCAACATCGTCCTCCACGAATACTTCGAGGGTGACACCCTTGAGTATTTATCGGTGGGTGTCTTCCATCGGGGTGCTAAGGTTGTTAAATTAGCACCAGCCCTAGCCGTATCAAAATACGATATGGATGGGGTAGAAGACTTCGATACTTCCATGAATGATCTCGTCCGGGCGGTGTTACCTTGCCTACCTGATGTGATTGCATTAGTGGTACCTATCCTACATCAAGTGGGATTCACTATTGCGGATGACGCGATATCTGAAATCCCAGAAGAAGTAATGAAGTCGGTCAGAAAGCCGGTCTCGTTACATTAGACAATAGCTACTCCAAGGTATAATCCTTGGAGTAGCTTAATTGCCCTAGGTATTGTCCTCCTCACTTTTTGAGGAGACATACCTAATTTTTTAGCTATATCGGCAATATGTATTTTATCGTGACCGTGTAGTCCGTAATAGCTCATAAGTACTTCGGAGTATGGATCTGATAAAGACATTACTTTTCTAATTAGATCTTCCTTTTCTACTATCTCCAGAATGTCTTCTTCCATCGGAGTTGTTAGGAAGGTGTCATCTTCATAATCATCTAAGTAATTAGTAAGGTATTTGCAAGATTGTAGGTCTAGTAAGTCTTTCACTTTGTGCATCGGAAAGGCTATTTCTAATTCTTCTTCTGTTAGTACGCTCCCTTTGGCATCCACTTCCTTAGCTATCAGTGCTGCTAGTTGCTGTTTCCATAACGGGAGCGATACTAATCGCATACTAGCCTGTCCTTTTAGCTGGTGTTGCATCACCCACCACCCTGCATAGCTTAAAAAGCGTACTCCCATAGCCGGGTTATATTTCTCTAATCCTTTCATCAACCCTTCATTACCTAAGCTAACTAACTCTTCAAATTGATGTGTATCCCCCCGTTTGGATCTTCTACGGGCTGCTTGAAACACGAATCTGAGATTGGCCGTCAGTAGTCTATCCTTAGCTCGTTTTTTTTCAGCAGGGCTACAATCTTTGTAATAGATAGTATTTACTAATTCCCTCTCCTCTTCTACACTAAGAATCGGCTGCTTAGATATGCGTTCGTAGTAATCAGTTAATGCTTCAGAAGTACTCATCAAAACACCCTTTATTTTTAGAAGACGAGATAGATATGCCTAATACTAACTTGAAAGCTTTGTCCGTGAAAGTCGAAGTTGCAATAACACCCGAAAATGTTCATGTACTAACCTTCACCCCTAGGGAAACTACTAAGGAAGCCTTAGAGACCTTTGACTCTTTATTCCACGCTATACTTACTCAACAACCTAAGAAAGGAGCTTACTTGGCAGGATCACCCTCCTTTAGAATACATGTAAAGACTGAAGACTTAGTAGAAGTTACGGGTACATAATTCTTTACACATCAATCGGTTACGGTAGGTATAAACATAGTAGCAACATCCTTTAGAGGTGACTGTAATGGAGAAAAATGGTAAAATTCAACTATCCAAAAAAGAGTTTAATGACATTCAACGAGGTGTTCTCCCAGAGAGAATAGCTATAGAGTGGAATTTGACCTTAGAAGAAGTTGAGGCAATGGTTAACCAAGGTTGCTACCAACTATTGCCAGATTAGGTGGCGAGCTCTATCCCTTAAATCGAGCTCTGACTATACAAACTCAAAGAGTAAAACTCAAATGACCGTACTAACTAAAGATGAATATGATAACTTCCTAAAACTCGCTTCTGCTATCCCAGAAGAAAGCCTCAAAGCTAATGCCACCAATCTCATTGAAAAGATGAGTGAAGTGATCTCAGGTATTGGTGATAGAGACATCACATGGCAACCGACCTTTATCCGAATTATCCAAGGCACTACAGATACGTCCAATATATCTGCTGCCGAAGGTGCTACGGTGAACGTAGGGGCTATCGTTGTAGGTAACGAAGCTGTTCCGCAGGGGATGAGAGTTATCCCAATCGCACTATGGCAGAGTAGAACCTTATGGGATAAAGATGAAGATGCTAATGGGCGTAAGATTTGTAACAGCCCAGATGCTAAAGTTGGTTGGAGATACGGTAACTGTAATGCTTGTAAGTTTGGCATTGGCGGTGAAAGTACTCCTCCACCTTGTAACAAAGAATACGCTTTCCTACTAATGGATGCCGACTTCTCTAATATGTACATGATTAAGTACCACAAAAGTATGTACCGTACGGGTATGGATTGGGCTAAGGAGATTACTCAAGCTCGTGTCCACCCTTACAAACGTATCTTTGAACTTAACTCTCGTTCTCAAGAGAAGAAGAAAATCGTTAAGGAAATCCACGCTAAGTTACATAGCATTACGGCTAGTGTATTAAGTCCAGAAGCGATGTTATTCTTGGAAGCTATCTACAAGAAGCAAATCACAGAGCGTTCGGAGTTCTTGATCGCTAATGCAGCGAATATCAAAGAACGAATGATTGCTCGTGCGAATGGTGATACCGGACGCTCTATTTCTCATGTTCAAGACGACTCTGACCCACTAGAGGGTGTTAGTGAGCAGGTGAGTTCTGGGACTGCAGATGGAAGTGACGGTTACTCGTTCTAATATATAGAAGGGCTCATTGAGCCCTTCTTTTTAGCGTGGTGATTATGAAAGTAGAAGATTATATTGAGCAAGGAGCAGCCATTGAAGTCATTAGACTTCGTAATAACTCACCTATCATAGGGTTAGTACTCCCAGATTCCGCTAAGTTAGCTCAAGTGTATTTACCTTTTAACACCGTTGACGGAGAGCTTTATAGCCCCGCTTTCCGTAACTACGAAAGTAAGGTAGATATTAGAGAGATAGGATTTATTAGTAGAATGCCAGCACCTACTAAGGTAGAGCATAAGTACATAAACCTATTAGTCCAAGAGTATGGAGTACCTGAGCTTAGGATACGTCTAGGGGATTCCATTGTAGATGCACTATTACGTAGGAGGATGTATGTCGGAGCGTAAACCAAACCTAATATTAAGATCGGACATGCCATTAGAGGAGTTCATAGAGAAGATTATCGTTGAGATGAGGTCCCTAGAGGTAGACTTCAGTTACACTGGATTTGGAACTTGGTCTCACTCTAAGTTAAAAGCCTTTTCCTCATGCTACTTGTATTTTTTACTCAATAACTTATTGAAGGTAAAGTACGAGTTAACTGAATCTGAGATGGATATGCAGGAATCTCTACGGATGAAATTCACTGGCATAATAGCTCACGGAATACTTGAGGATCTAGTGAATGGAATTGATTTTGATACTAGCCTAGCTAAGCACAAAGATAAATACCAATCTGACCTATCGGAAGAAGCTTGGTTAGACATCGAGTCTCTTAGGGATAGGACACAGATGTTCATGGATAGGTTTAACTTCTTTTCTGAGATTCATGGAAAAGAATCTCATCATACGGAACAGAAGTTGGCTATTGACTACGTTGGTAATCCCGTACCCTTCGACTCTAAGAAGGTATTCTTCCGAGGTGTGTTGGACTTATCTATCTTACTTAAGAACGGTGATGCGATACTGTTCGACCATAAGAATGGAGGTAGTGCTGAACACGGATTACGTAACTATGAATCTCAGCTCAAGAGCCAAGCGTTACTATTGTCTTGTAACAGACCAGATATTAAGTCTGTCGTACCGTTTATTCATTTTATTCAAGAGGGTGGCATAGCCGGTGGAAATAATGTGTATAAAAGAGGTACTATACAAGAGGAGTTTCTGAAAAGTATTGTGTCTCGTATCGACGGCTCTATCGAGATACTTAAGGAGAAACGTAAATTTAAACAATCATCGGGGAACTTATGTCAGTACTGTGAGTTCAAGGCGATGTGTAAGACGGGTAAACGTGGATCTGGTGGGCTGCTAAAGCCTATTATAGATGAATCGGTTAGATTCTTTAAATGAGGTAATCCTAATGAGCTTAGTACATGTTTACACTTCCCTACTAGGTAAGCACATCAGTATGCACCTAGCTAAGAACAATGCCGAAGGTACTCACATCATTCAATCTACTATCCATAGGGACGACAGCGTTGATGGGTTGCACTTAGTGAGTATCAGCGATGGTAATGGGTCGGATACTTGTATGGTTGCTTTCACTGAAAGAGACCTCATCAAAGCCGGTTATAGATTCCAACGTCTAAAAGACGCAGAAGAGATACCTAGATTATCCACCATCTGCTTTAAACTACCTATCAATTTAAAAGAAGAAGAGGATTACTATTCTGATGACTGCAAACTAACTGATGAAAAGTTATTATCGAGGTACACCTTCTGGGATTTTGTAAGACTTTCCTTTATGTCTTTTATGAGGTAGACTGGAACCGTTGTTCATGGTTTTACCTCTCTAAGACACTTCGTCTAACTCCACTTCGGTGGAGTCTTTTTTCAGTTTCAAAACTACTCACTATATATCCCACTGCTTGGTATAAGACCTTGTAGTGTAAAACTACGTTCTATAATTAGTGCTCGGAGAAATAAGCAATGAAATCAATTAGATTAAGTAAAGGTACTAAGGACGACATCGTCTATGGTGTTATGATAGATACACCGTCCCCCAAATTCAGGGAACAGGCAGAAAAAGCGTTACGAAAGTACTTGAACTCTACCTTACCTACCTTCGTACAAACGATGTTAGAGAGTAAAGAGATGAATCAGTTCTTAGTACACGGTTCAGTATACTTGAACTTCCCATTGGGAACTACCGGGAAGACTAGCACGATATCAATGTCCGTTCTAGGACTACCTAACAATTATGGGGTAACGGTATCTTCACTACCGCCAGCTTTGGTAACAGAAATAGTGGATTTATTGAAGAGACAAATTGAAGCTGAAATTCAAAGAGATAAGTTACGTATGCAGGTAAAAGGTATCGTTAGTAAGTACTCTACCTCAGCAAAGCTATTGGCCGATTACCCGGACTTCGAGAAGTATCTTCCAATCCCTCCGGAACCTGCTATGCCGATAGCGATAGCTACGGATACTCTCAAAGAGTTAGAGCTTCTAGGGTGGAATCCTAACAAAAGAGGTAACCCCTCAAGTCAATAAAGAGTAACTTTCTTGGTATAATATTTTATGAAAGCATGTCGCTTTCTGTTTTTAGAGAGAATAATCATGAGCGTATCCACTACCCTTGCCAACAAAAAACGTAAACTTGAAAAGCATATTCGTCGCTTCCCCGACGATTTAAAAGCTGCAGCCGCAGCTAAGAACTTCAGCCCATCTCCACGTAAGGCACCACTCTCAAAGAAGTGGACTAAGCCAGCTAAAAAGATGGCAGAGGTAGCTGCTAAGCTCGGCTACGTAGGTACCTCTGCCCTCTATGAAGGGGGGCTGACTCAAAGCAAGAAATACTTGCAGAAATTGCATCAGCCTGTACAATTAGTGTACAAAGAAAAAGAAGCTGCGTAGCCAAAAGCTAATTAGCTTCAAACGGGGGTTCACAAGACCCCCTTTTCTTTTAGCTTTGCGATACTACCCCCTACGTGAGAGACTAATATAAGTATATAGTTTCTACCCACGAAATTAAGGATGGTAGTATGAAAGTTGCAATTGTCGTTCACGGCCTATCTACCAACTACTCTGACCCGTCTTCTCTAGACAACCTAGTATCGCCCCTAATGTCTATAGGATATCAGTTTGTACACTTTAGGTACGGATCGTTAAGCCCTCTAAAAGCTCACTTGAACTCATCTATCTCAGCATCGTTATCCTCTATGCTACTAAGCACTTCTGAGATGGGGGATGAGGTATTGCTAATAGGATTTTCCAACGGATGCGCTATCATTGATCTAGCGTTACGTAACTCACCCAACCTAAGACACTTAAAAGTGGTTTATATAGCCCCGATATTATCACCTAACTTTACTTTACCTGATTGCGTGTCCTCTGCAGTAGTGTTTAGCAATAAAAACGATTACATCGTTAAGTTGTTACACCCTGCTAAGTATATATCCAGTTTCTTATTTAGACGAAATTGGGGTACTGCAGCAACTCAAGGGTACTGTGGATCTGATCATAGAGTTAAAACAGTATTTTTAGTTGATAAGACGAGTAACCCTATAAAACAACACACGACAGGTCTTACTAATACTTACAATAAACGCATTGTAGTGGACGTGTTAAGTAGTCTATGAAGTAGTACTTACTTGGTATAAGGCTAATGGGATTAAACCTCGCCATTAGGAGCCTTATTGTTATGTCTAACCCATCCGATAAATTTGTTATCGTACCTTTTGACTATATGTCGCCCATACTAAGTATACGTTTTTGCTTAGGTAATCAATTATTTGACTCTATGGAATCAGCTGAATCGTTCTTGATTAAAACGGTTCACAACATACCTCACTTACTAAAATTACTTAAGATACGTAAAGTACCTAAAGAATTATCGTGGAGGTTGCAAGGTACTCTACACCCGTACCAATTGTATCCTGTAGGGATGCACGTTAAGTTATCTTATAAGGGATCGCTTTTCACATCAAGTCCTCAGCTTAGAACTTACCTGGTGAACTCTTTAACTCCTACCCTTATGGAAGGTACTCCAATTTCGTCTCTACAGCACGTAGCTAATGTCCTAAGTGGGTTAGTAGACGCGGGAAGCCCCGTAGACATCCCTTTCCTGAGCAGAAACTGTATTGGTTTAGCAGAAGATCATATAGGCATAGACGGTACTCAAGAGTCACTATTTAGAGTGACTGGCTATAAGGGGGCGTATACCTTAAAACCAATTAGTCAACCATCAAGCCCCACCCTAACGACAGTTCCTACTGCAATGATATTACCCCTAGATGATTTTCAGGAGAAATTATTATGACTAACTTAGATGACTTCGTAGAAGTTAAGTGGGGTATTTACTTCGCTAAAACACCTTTAACCAAGGATGAGATACTCCGGGAGGATATCTTAAATATCATTACGGACATGTATTCGGTAGAGGGGCTGTCAAGATTGGCTCAGTGCCACCCATTACTTTCAGATCTCGATTACCCGTCCCTGTACAGCGATGACTTTGTACTATTCTTAAAACCAGATTCACTAGGCGGATCAAAATTCACCGTGTTTCGATTCTTACATAACTTAGCAACACCGGAGTAAATAACGTGTCTAAAAGCATTCGACAGTCATTAACAAGTTTGTTATTCAGTACTAACACCGCTATGGGTAATCAGATAAGTCAAGCAGCTTACCAGTTGTTCTCATCGGTCATCGAGGAGGTGTACCTTGATGCTCAGGTTAACTTAATGTTAAGCAACTACATAGCTACTAGGTATAGGGTAAAGTCTCAGGGAATACTGGGTACTAACTACTTCGTGTCTGAGTACAAGAAGGTGGGGCAGTTCCCACAAAAGTATGAGCAAGTTATAAGTGTGCACAAAAACGCAACGGAGCTATCAAGATTCTTCCCGACGCATAAGTACAAAGGGGTTTACTTCTCTTATCGCGTTTTTAGAGGGGTTAATGTGTCGCATAGTGAGATACGGTGTATCAGAGGTACTCTAGATGTAAATTCACTTATCTTAGAGGCTTACGAACACCACCGAGAATCTCTACGTAGTAAGTCAATCTCATCCACTGTCCATTTCCGTAAATTTAGTGTAAATAGAATGTCTCACAGTATGAGTGTATACAGTAGAGGTGGGGAGGGGACTGCTAGTGGTGGGGGTACAAGTAAGGAAGTTGGAGCTGCACGTCGTAATTCTCTCAGCCCGGCAGTAGACAAGGACTACCCCTCTTCACCCTCTACTCATAAGTACTTAGGGTATGACACTCCAGTAACCCACTCTATAGAAGATACTTTCGGGGATACTACTATTACATCTTTGGAGGAAGTGCTTAGTAATTACTTTTTCGAGCCAGAGGTTGTAGAGTGTCTTAGGGGACTAGTTCAGTGGGCAGGTGAAGAAGAGTGGTTCCATAACCTAAAGTTACCGTATAGTAGAGGGATACTCCTAGAAGGTCCTCCTGGGACAGGTAAATCAACATTACCCGTAGTATTTGGAGAGGCAGTAGGGATACCTGTGACATACATTGGGTTAGAGGATATTACTAATTCAAGCTTTAAGTCTATATGGGATAACGCATCTGTAAGCCGTCCTTGTGCGATAGTTATAGAGGAGTTAGATACTTTCTTTGAGGGTCGTAAGCCGCTTAATGACTGCAAGCTAAGCTTTGAGCTACTGCTCAGTACTATAAGTGGGGCAGGTAGCACGGACGGGGTGGCGTTATTTATCACAACTAATAACTTAGATAAGATAGATCCCGCCATAGGTAGACCTGATGTATCCACTGGATGTGGTAATGAGATATCATCTCGTCCGGGTCGCATTGACACGATACTACACTTAGGTAAGATGTCCGATACCTGTAGAAGAGAATTACTGACACGTATTCTATGTGATTGCCCGGAACTAATAGAGCCGACATTCATTAAAACTACGGGATGTACTCCAGCTCAGGTGGAATTTGCTGCTGGGCAAGCTGCACTAAAACAGAAAAGAGATGTGGATGAAAAACAAAAA
>OFRF01000354.1_pt1 | contig 11723 bp, 11 predicted proteins | sample 1543081 | NCBI WGS metagenome assembly OFRF01 (sample SAMN07774232, study PRJEB24372) | wastewater metagenome
CTGAAACTTGTAGCCCTGTTAGAAACAGAAACTCTTTTAGGATCAGCAGCAGCCGGTTCTTCATCTTCAATAGATGCGAGAACTTTAACTGCTTCAAACAGGCTCTTTGTTTCGTCTTTAACTTTTGCAAGTTCAGCAGCGTGGGCGGTCTTGATAGCTTCTACTTGTTTTGCAAACTCAGCGGCTTGTGTAGCTACTGCGGTCTGAATGGCAGTCATTACAGCTTCCTCGCTCATTGGTAATGGCATTTCAGGTTCTTCTTTTGCTTCAACTTCTGTAATTACTCCGGCTTCAATTTTAATCTTAGTGCCGTCTTGCAGTTCATGTTCTCCATCAGGGGCGGGAGATTCTGCGCCATCAACTACAATCATTACGGCTTCGCCTGTTGCAATGTTGCCTTTAATTTCAGTAACACCATCAGCAAGGAAAACCTTTTCAAGTTCTACAACTTCTGCCGGGGCTTCATCTTCAAAAATTTTCTGAAGTTTAGAAAAGAGGGTTGCCCCTAAAATCTTTTCAATGTTGGATTTATTCATTTCGTTTTTTATTAATTTATTTTTCAAACTTTCGATTGTTGATTGTTCAGCATCTAATATTTTGGTATCAGTAAAATACCCCTCAACGCTAAACCCTTTGCGCTTCTTTGCTTCTTCCCATTCCTTTTCATCCGGAACTTTTACAAACCCAAACCATGAACCGTCAGGGGCTTTATCAAATCCATCAGGGGTATTGATTCCCATTTTAGAATTAATCAAAAAGTGCTGCATTAAGTATGCAGATTCAGTCTTTTGTTCGCTGTGGTCAAAGTTGAATGATAATGATTTGCCGGACTTACTAAGTTTGTTTACTATCTTGTAAATTGACTCAGGCGGGAATATTACATTATATTCGCTACCATCATCATCACGCCTAAATATCTTCTTATCTGCAAGCATTAAAAAGCCTGCGAGTATCCTCTGCTCTTCATCAAATACAGAAAACTTAATAGACTGTATTGCAGAATTAATTACAGATTCTTTTTCATGTGACATGAACGCCATCCAATTACGCTCAATGGCGGGCTGATTAACAAGACCAACCGCAAATACTGCGGTTTCATCTTGCTCATCTTCATTAATGTCTAATATATACAATGGTAGTTCCATCACATATATAATATTTATTAAAATGAATTGTGCAATATAGAAATTACATCAGGGTTGCATTTGTTCTGATGCGGGCTACACGCCCCTGAGTATCGGTAATATCCTTTTCCAGAACATAAACTCTTTGACTGCCTTTAACATCTTGCCTTTGCTGTGGTATGAACCCTTGTATTGGTGGTGGTTGTGAATTACCTACACTTGACTGACCGCCTGAACCCGCTGCCGATGGTGTTCCACCGCCTACAAGTATACGCCTTGCATTTGCTATGTTTGCTGTAATCCTTGCTATACCTGTTGCAAACTGAACCGCACCGGCTAAACCAGATGTGGGTGCATTTAATGTATTAGCTTCTGAATTTTTAACCAATGATGAAATTGCTAAGGCAGTATCTGTGGCAATCTGACTAAGTGCAATTACTTTCCCTGCCGCTGTTTGTTTAAATCCTTCGCCCATTATGGCTTCACCTGCCGATATTGCAGCGGCTGTGTAGCTATTCAAAATACTTAACTTAGCTTCCTCTTTTTCTTTCTCAGCTTGTAGTTCTGCTTCCCTGTTCTTTTTATTCAGTTCATCAACAGTTGCATCGTATTCTACCTGGCGTTCAAGTTCTGCAAATAGCTGTTCCTGTTCTAAGTCGTTCTGTTCTTTCCACCTCTTATACGCTTCAACTTGTGCATCCTGTTCAGTTTCTTTAATCTTTTCAATTTCTTCTTTTTTGATCGCTACCTTTTTATCTGCGCTCTTTTTTCTTGCATCTTCTAATTGCTTATGATGCTGCGCTTCTAATACTCGTTCCTCTTGTCTGTAAGTTTCAATACCTTCCTGATATTTTTCTTCACTCACTAAGCCGGCTAACTTTTGCCTTTCTAAAAGTAGGATATTATTAGAAATCATTAAAGACTTTTTGCGGTATATTTCTTCTTCTTTACCACCTAAAGCCTGTAATACTTCTATTTCGTTTTCAAGTGCTTTATTTTTCTTTTCATTGGCTATTGCGAACTTGTCTACTGCTCTGGTAGTTTCATTTGTAATGCCCAAAAAGTCAGTAACTGCATTTTTTGCTGTGGTAAACAGGTTGCCCAATGTTTCAAGACTTGGCAGAAACTTAGTAACAACATTTTTTAGCTTATCAAAGTTAGCAATAAGCAAAGCAATAGCCGCAACTATCAAACCTATGCCTAATGTTGCACCGGCTATCCTTAATAACTTTAAAGCCCCTGTTGTTGTGCCTACTACTGCGGTGTATCTCGCCTGAGCAAAGGTCATTAAGGTGGTACTTGCTGCGCTTGACTTGTTTAAGGTAGCCGCTACCGCTTGAAGTCCGTTCAGGGCTGCCATTGCACCCTGCAATTTTACCATTGTCTTTTGCAGGTCTTCATTTTCATCACCTACTAATGCAGTAATACCCTGCACCGCTGCAAAACCACCTACTATACCCTGAGTGACTGAAACAAAAGCATCTAACTTTCGGGCATCACTTGATAAGTTTTTTACTTGTTGGTTTACATCACCAATCTGATCTTGTAATTTACCAGCTTTAGCAGAAAGTTCAGCAAATTTTCCTGAATCGAGCGTACCCGATGCAAGCAGTTCCTTCATTTCTCTTAACTGCCCTTTTAAAGATTTAGTTTTCTGTTCAACTTGCGAAACAGAATCACTACCTTTTATTACTAAGTCTACTTCAATAGTTGTTTTTGCCATTATAATATTTTTTCTACTACCATTACTACCCCTGCAAGTAATTCAGTTACTGCTGTTGTTTCACTTCTTAATCTTAGTTGTGCCGTCCCTGTGTTTGCCCCTGTAATTAATAAACCGTTTGCAATTATAGGAACATCTAAAGGACCTGCGGGAACTCCACTTGATACCGCTACACTTGCATCATCTGCCACACTTGCAAACCCTGATATTGTTCCGGCTGCGGCAAGGGTATTATACCCTATCACATCAATAGAAGTTACTGCACTACTCAAATCAAATTGTATAGCCGCCCCTGTGGTTGCTGCTGCTGAATTTAACCTGCCCATTACCCATATACGATATACTGAATTTGTCTTATAAGTGAATACCGCACCGCTTACACTTACAGGTGTTGTATTCGCCCCTGTGGTGGTAACGCCTGAACTTTTAGAAGTATGCACAACCTCAAGAGGTGTTATATTTATACTATTTTTTCTGCCCATTATACTAAGTTTATATTACCCTTTGAATTTTTAACTACCCATGTTGTATTTGCGGTTATGCAAATCAACTCAACTGAATCATATCTATCACTTGAATTTATATACCCTGTCACTCCTGTTGTAGTTTGGTTTACCCCTACCACCGCCCCGCTATCCCATATTATAACCTGACTTGCATTTTGCGCTACCTTCCACCCACCTGCACCACTACCAACAATATGGGCAACATCACCAACAGCAGCCGCAGCCGGTAGCGTTAATGTAACCTCACCTGCATTATTAGTTATATAACCATTATTGACTACTATTGTATCTGATGTTGTGGCTACTTCGTTCCATGTCATACCCCCGCCTGCAAGGTCTATTATAGATTGAATAGTAACCTTTTTTAAGTTGTCTGAATCTGAAACATCAGAAATCATAACACTATCCCCAACCGCTGCCGTTACGTTTGTTCTGTTAGTTATGGATGTTTTATCCATTGTCAATGCCCCTGATCCTGTAACCTCTCCTGTATGGGTTGCATTTGAAGTTACATCACCCACATATAATATATTGCCATCACTTACTGCTGCATCAAATTCAGCTTTAGTTCCAGATATACCAACAATAGAAGTCTGATCGCCTGAATTAGTGCCGGTCAAACCTAAATCAGTTTTTAATGTTGCAAGTGTCTGTACTTCCGGTGCGCCTGTGCCTGCTGTTTTTCTGTAAAATACTGAACCTGTTGCCACATCTGCCATCTTTGCAAGTGTTACCACTCCATTATCAATAGTCCAGACTGTTGCCCCACCGCTTAAAGTTATATCTCCATAATCACCATCAGTCAAACCACTGCCTGAAACCGTTGTAAAACTTATTTCATTAGTAGTTGAATTATAACTCCATACCTGACCATTTGTCGGGCTGCCTACATTTACTTTTATTCCATCAATGTATAAAACATTTGATTCTGTTATAGTTAACCCATCGGTATTAATTAAAGTTACATTAGTAACGCCTGGCATTATAACATTGTCATTGCCATGTATAGTAATTGTTCCGCATTGCTCTGCTATGGTGTTGCCTTTGCCGTTCACCAATATACCCACCGCAGTAGCCCCGATTGTATTGCCATCAGGCGTAACCACTCCACGCCTTAAATCATCAGTACCGCCGCTGCCATCTGTTATAACCCCGCCACCACCTGTTTGCCCGCCTTGCCCATTACCCCCATACTGAGTAACAACCGATACATCATAAGGCGTTTGATATACTAACTTTAATAACTTACATAAAGTAGTCCTTCCGCTATTAGGGGCATAATCCTCTACTTTTAAAAGTCTATAAGCATTATTTTCTATCCAATAAGTTTTCCTAAAATCTAATTGACTTATGTCATTGGGCGTTAATTTAAAATAGGCTTCTACTAACTTGCTATCTTTATCCCCGACCTCAGTCCATTGTCTGTAATGGAATTGATTGTAAAGATTATTAGTGGTTATATTTAACCCTGCTATTGTCGGGGTGGTGTAAAAGTATAAAGGCTGTTCACCAAAACATAAGTCATAATTAGGGGCTATTAAATCATCTATATGACCTGCAAATGGGTATGTAGTGTAATCGGTGTAACTACCTGCATTAAGCCAATACCTGAAAGTGCCGGGCTGCATACCACCAAAATATGCAATAATAGGTTTAACGCTCTTTTCCTGACTCCTGCCATCAAAGATAGTTCGCATCATTACATTATTATCTCCTATCTCTTTTTGAAGTGGAATCAAAGTAAAAGGTATCTCACAGGTTTTTTTATCCTTTACAAAGTCATTGCTAAATATAACATCATTATAACCATGTGTATAATCAGTAGCTTGTTTAAATGCTTTGCTCAAATCATCCCCATTCTCAGTATAAGTAAAGACTATTTCTTTGTTCTCAAGTAAGCCCTGCGGCTTAATAACAAAGTCTTTTGAAGTGTCTAATTTATAAGTCCAATCTACTATATCATCAGTATAATATGTATCTCTCGGCTCAATTACAACCCCTGTTTCGTATATAGGGGACATATACAGATTGAACATTTTAATAATGCCCATCAGAAAGTCAGACTGTTTCATATCCGGCAGAACATCGGCAATGTTAAAAGTCTGACCGTAGTTGATCTGCCCGTCCTGAAATTGCTTAAAGTAGTTCCCGCTTGAATTAATTGATACCTGAGTTAAGTCTGAATTGACTGTATAACCAGATAAACAGATTCTTATTTCATCACCTGCTAAAAGGTAAGCTGAATCAACATCAATTCTAAAAGGTACGTCCAATGTCGTTGCGCTACCTGACATAACAGGCGCAGCATTTAACCACCCTATAAAATTATAAGCACCTGCACGTTTTCTAACTACTGTAAACTGAACCGCCCCTGTTGCCGTATGTGTTACATGTGCCGTCCATTCTGAAATGAAATTAGTATAGGCATCTTCTACCATTGTGAAAGTGCCGGTTGTATTGTCGTACTGTGCGGAAGGGTCTGAGCTTTCAATGTTCCATATAATTTGCTTATCCCATATTAATGAAGCATCCCCCGCATTAGCATTACTTACAGGCGTTAGTGCCTGAGTAGTATTACGGCTTGCTTCTACTAAAGTGCTTGATATTAAAGTTTGGTCTTGTTGGAACTTTCTAACATCACACTCTAAAATCAGTTTTTTAAATTGAGTACTTTCAAAGAAACTCGCAACTTCTAAAGTTACACCCGCTTCCGCAAAGATGGCATCAATGATATGTTTGACATAAAACCAGGGCTTAAATGCTTCAAAATTATAAGATAGTTTTGTAATCGGATCTGGAAACCTTCCGTATCTACTCATGCCCCTATCCAACATGGGATAAGTCATTTTAATGGTAGGGTCAAACGATGCTGCCCAACTGTCTATGATCTCTGTATCATCCCATACTGCCGTCCCTAATGTTGTTAAATCATTTAAAGTTAATTGATTCAGCCTTGAAAATATATCTATATTCTTTCCGTAGATTGTAAGCACATAAACCACCTTATTGTTATCAGTTATCCTTATCTCATTCAGCTGACAATACCCACTGATCTGCTGTAAGGTGTCCTGATAGAACATACACTCAGCTTTAACTGATGGATTGAATGAATAGTTAAATACCCCATCATTTACAATCGAATAACTGACATCGAAAAGGGACTTAAATAAAAAGTCATTGCCTTTACTGCCGGGTATCTCTATGGTCTTTGTGAAATCTGATTGCCTTTTACTCGGATCGTCTATGTTGTAAACTTCCTTTGTAATATTGATGTCTATTTCATCAATCGAATCAATCTCGTAATATCCTAATACACTACTCATAGTCTTTGCCTTTGTGTATCAACTGACAATTCAACTTCTAATTCAATGTTAAATAACTTTTCCTGCAATGTGGTCTTTGCCTGGTAGGTGTTTGTCAATATGTTTATACCTACAAACTGCCCATCAATTACCATCCATGCTATTGGTGATTGAATTAACTCTTTTAACCAAACTGATTTTTCAGTATTAATATATCCGCTTCTTAACTTATACTTTTGTTGGGACTTGTTAAAGAAGTTTGACCGCTCTTGCTGATAGGTTTTGTATGTGAAACTTGCTGATGTCCTTACACCTTGAAGTTTATTATAAGTAAATGATTCAACATCTATATTGTCATCAGGCATCTGGGTGAAGTTAAAACCATCAATACTGCCCAATGGGTTTAACCAGAATATTCTGTTATAAGAATCCCTTAAACAATCCCTGTCAATATTGAATCTTAATGTATTGGTAACGGCTGCCGTCACTTCCTGAGCGTATACTTCATAGTAAGCTGTATCGGCTTCAATTAAAGGGTTTGTTCCTGTGCTTAATGTTGTGCTGTTTAAATCATCCGGACCAACTAAGATACTTTTGTAATCATCTGCACTTGATATGTTTACCGTTCCGGTCTTTAAAAGCGCCCCACTTGAATTGTAAGTTTTAACTACTAACTTAGTGACTACCCCGCCTTCCTCTATAAGTGCTAATTGGTAGCTGTCGCCTGTTCTTATGTCAATTGTAGGCTGATTAGTTAGCCAATTACCGCTATCGGATGCCGTTATTAACCGATCAAAAACAGGGTTGTTAATCCTATTTAAGTAGGTCTGCGCTGAATTGATTGCCTTTATGACTGAACTTGTTGAACTCGCAAAAGCTGCGGGTACTGTGCCATATTCTTCTGCTATGTTTACGCTAAATTCAACTAAAGTATTTACCCCTACCTGCCACCCATAAGTCGGAACGATCAGTTTAGCAATATCATAACTCAGGTAGTTTTCAATTGTTCTGTGTGCATCAAATAAACAAGTGCCATCAGCATAGTAAGGCGGCTGTCTGAACTCTGAAATAGTCTGACCGCTTGAATTTAAAACCCTTATCCTATATCTAAAATTGGTTTGAGTAGTTTGGTTTGAAGATGCTAGAAAATTAATAGGGTCAAAACCACTCGTATATAAATCAGGCTGCTGAATGAATGACACGCTCATACCTATAATATATGATTATAGGCGTAAAGTGTCCTATTCTTTTAGCTGTGCTATTATCTTAACTTCAAACTCGCCACCTATTGAGCGTTCCAATTTATCGGTCAATCTTTTAAAGCCTTTGTCGTTGAATACGTCTGAATAAAAGCGTGTGCCGTCAGTACCTTTCTTTTTAATGAAGTAAGCCATTGTCTTTGCCATGCTAAAAGATTCTTCAATTACTGACTTATCCCCCTTTGGTATTACTTGTATGCCTTTTCTCGCTATGTAGTTTTGTAGAGCTTCAACCATTGGCGAAGGTGCGCCCGATATTGGTTTATTGCCCTTAGGTTTTTTACCATAGTTTTTAAATTGAAAGCCTTGCGGGAACTCGTCTGATGTATAGGTCTTTGATTTGTTCCCATAACCCTTAACACCCAAATCAACATAAACATAGTAATCATCTAATGACCATGTAGCCACCGCACCTTCTGCCGTTGCATCTGTACCCTCAAAATTTATGGACTGACTTAATGCAGATTCGTATTGATTCTTTTTCAAACGCTCATTAAGTAGCCGCTGCATTTCTGCGGTTGCTTCATTTGACCACTCTTGTAGAATGTTCTGCGCTTTAGTGATTAGTTCCTGACTTAGTGGCATAGGTTAATCTCTTTTTAAACACAAACCGTTTTCATTTAAAATAGACTCTATTTCTTTTAATGTTTTTCTCCCAAAATGTCTTTTACTAAATAAGTCCATATATGAATATTGTATAATATCCCTAACATAATTTACGCCTAAATTTTTCAAACAATTATGCGCCCTAACACTAAAATCAACATGAAATAGAAGAGTATTTAAAAATGGGTTTTCTTGTTCTTCCACTTCCTTTTCTGTTATTGCCGCTTTCTTTAATTGCAGTATGTATTCTTCTACAACTAACATTGCCTGTCCATATTGGTTTTTAGTAATCATAATTTCTTTGGTTGGTTATCGGCTTTATCTTTTAAGTAACACAGATGGTTTAGAAAATCAAAGATATTCATTTTAAAGAAGTATTCAAAATCTTGCCTTTTTTCTTTTGCAAAAAGTTTATCAATAGTTGCATACCATCCCCATTTGCTTTCAAACCACTTATCAGAAACCTCTTGATTCTCAATCTCACTCGCTTCAACATTGAATAAGATTGGATATGTTCCAATAATTGTGCTGAGAGATTTGCAAAAAAAAACCCTATCGGATAAGCTATTGTAACATCTAAATGATTCTGGAACAGATCAGCCCGGCGGTTGAACTCAGTAAGTGTTATTATCTCCCCTTCCTTTTTATAACACATAACAGCTAAGATATTATGCAGACCGTCTATAATTCCTTCCTGTGTTTTGGTTAGGTTTGACATGGATATAAACTGCTCAGTATTCCAATCCGTTGCAAATTGTGTAACATAGAACCTCTCACCTTCGCACTCAAACTCTTTAACCCAATCTTCTGATTTAATGTTTATGTCTGGTATCTTTACTTTATCCTGAACCTTTAAGAAATCTGAATATTTCATGTTCCTGTAAACATCAGGGCTTTCACCTGTCAAGACTGATAAAACATTATAGGCTATACTTAACTCACTATCTCCACCCTGTTTGATGGCATTGTTAATCTGCTGCCAAAGTAATATATTCATTTTGTATTTACAAAGTTAAGTATATTTTCAATCCCTTGCATTATTCTTTTATGTGCTGATGAACACCTAAAACTATTTACATTCTTATAGTTAAATGATTTGGCTATCTGAACGTGGGAAAGTTTAGCGGCTTTGATGTTTGGGTGTTTCATCGTCTATCTAATATGATGCCATTATATTTAAGTATTGCATCAATTTCTTTTAGCGACCTATCCCCCATACCCCTAAACCTTCTTAAATCGGCATAAGAATAATTTACTAAATCTCTCACAAAATATACCTCTGCCGCTTTAAGGCAATTGAATGCTCTTACTGTTATATCTAACTCATCAATGCTTTTCTGCAAAAATGGGTTTTCATTTGGCTGTAATATTACAGACTCTTTCAATTGCAGAATATATTTTTCTACAATTAACATGGCTTTGTCGTATTGGTTTCTTGTTATCATGCCACAAATATAATACTTTGATAGTAAATACTACTATGAATTTAATATTTTTTAACGAATTACATACTTACCAATGCTCTTATTCTCTTTATAAGACTTCCATGCAAGTGCTAAAGCTATAACAGCATCATCATGGAATCCATCCCTTGCTGCATATCTTACACCTGTTGCGGTAAACTTATATTCAAAGACTTCTAATTCATCAGTTATAATACCTTTAGGGAACTTTATAAGCCCCTGGTGTATTGCGCTCACAAGTCCTTCCATTAATTGCTGCTTTGATGTTGATGTGAACTTGAAACCTTGCAGCCCTGCCATCTTTGCGCTTATCTCTTCCATTATCGGATCGCCTACACCGGTGCTGTCTACAAATCCAGATACCCTGCTATTCAAACTTAGTATCGTTTCCTTAGTATGCTGCCATGACTTTTGAAACCTATCTAAGTGGCACACCACTCCATTAGAATCTAACCCAATAATAACAGTATAGTCCACAGACTTTGCAAGGTCAATACCAAAATACTGCGGTTTGTTAATACTCATGTCAGATATGCACAGCCGGATAGCATCAGAACCAAAAGGGTTATCAGCGTTCTGCATTGGGTTTGCCATATACTCCTGCTCAAATACAGGACTCGGCAACATCTTCTTTGCTTCTTCAATCTCTGATACAGGTATGTAAGGATTGTTATAAGTAGTGAATTTAAAGGTTTTCCAATCTTCGCCCCCATTCTGGGTAAGTGAATAGAAATAATCAAAACCCCTCGGAGTAGATACAAAGTAAGCCCTACCTGAATAGTCTGTGAGTGTTGCCCTTATAACTCTTTCCCACCCATCTTTAAGGTTCTTTGTATAACTCGCTTCATCTACTATAACACAATGGAACTTATGCCCCCTCATTGAATCTATATTCTCACCTGTAAAGAATCTCAGTTCACCATTGCCAATTTTAATAGTTAGTTCAGTCCGGTTTGTTTTGCCTGCACCCCTTAAAAGGTTTACCATTTCATCAAAGAATACAGATGCAAGCTGATAGGTAGGTGTTACATACGCTACTCTTTTCTGGGCAAGTATATGAAGGATTGATATATTTGAACTTATTAAAGACTTGCCCCACCTACGCCCACATAGCAAGACTATAAACCTTGCTTGGCAATCTAATACCTGTTGCTGTGTTTCATGTGGTTTAGGCAGGATTAATTCCATCGGCATACCTAACTACTATTTCGCCTGTTGTTTCTACTTTAGACTTATCTGTTATCCTTTGTCTTAACTTGTTATACTCACCTATTGCTTTAACCTTTGAACTTAGATCAGCATTTTGAGTAATTGCAAAAAGTAATTGTTTATCTACAAAGTTATCATTTAACCCTGCATCATCAAGCAATTCGTTTATGCGTGTAAGGATGTCAGTATTTGTAAGTAATTTATGTGCATTTGATTTTGATGTGTTATAGTTTTTAATATTCGTTATATCTAAACCATAAGCAGTCGCATAAGACTCTACACCATTCCCAAAGAAATCAGAAGATACAAAGTATTTACAAAACAATTCCTGTTTAGCGTTTATCTTACCTGCCATTACCAATATTTAATTAAAAAGTGAAATGCTATATACCAAAACACAATACCTGATATAAAGTAAAATAAAAATTCTAATGCACTTATATTATTAGTGTCGTTTCTCATTACTCTATCTTTATATCAATGTTGTGAACTTGGTTCTGCTGTTTGTATATCTCTTTGCCGTCTGATGTT
>OFRF01000355.1_pt1 | contig 11704 bp, 10 predicted proteins | sample 1543081 | NCBI WGS metagenome assembly OFRF01 (sample SAMN07774232, study PRJEB24372) | wastewater metagenome
TGATTGTCGGATATGCTCGAACGTCGACCTATGACCAGCAGCACGGGCTTCAATTGCAATTCGACGAGCTGGCTGTAGCGGGCTGCGAACGCGTATTCCAGGAGCAGGTGTCGTCAGTAGGAAAACGAGACGAGTTTGCTGCCGTCCTGCAGTTCGTCCGCGACGGCGACGTGCTTGTTGTCACCAAGCTTGATCGCCTCGCTAGGTCTGTCTCGGACCTGTGGGCAATCGTCAGGAAGCTGGAAGGAAAAGGCGCGACGCTGCGCATCCTGAACCTGTCAATCGACACCGCTACCGCGACGGGCAAGCTGATGCTGTCGACGCTCGGTGCAGTCGCTGAATTTGAGCGCGAAATAATGTTGGAGAGGCAGAAGGACGGGATCGCGAAAGCAAAGGCTTCCGGAACGGTGTTTGGACGCAAGCCAACGGCTCGCGCTGTGACTGCGAGGATTCGAGAACTGAAAGCAAGCGGGGTCGGAGCTTCAGAGATCGCTCGGACTCTTCAATTGTCCCGGGCGTCGGTTTACCGCTACATAAAGTAGTCTTTTTCCAGCCAACCAATTGATTTAAAAAAAGAAAACTGGTGTGGCAAACACGAATTCGCTTGCATTTTTTTGCGAAGCTCGCTACAGTATGCATGTTACCGACGAATGTCGTCGGACGTAAATTCGCACAATTTAAGCCTACCCAGCTCAGCAGAGATCTGCCGAGATCGAGATGCGTAGGGCACGCTTTCAGGCGCTTGCGGACAGTAAGTTCGAGGCTCTTCGAAAGCATCCGTCGTGATCGTGAACCGCAGCGCTGGACGTCAAGCACCGCGCCGCCAGCTATGCGTGCAAGTTGCTTGCTTTCCCAAAGCGCGAACGATCGAGGCTGTCGCTGACATCGTTCGGCTTTACCCTTTCGAAAAGTGGACTTTCTCAAATAGACGAAATCGGATTTCAGGGGTTTTTGTAGCCGCTCCCGCAATCCAGTAACGATGAAATGTGTGATCGCCATGAGCCGTGCGGACGAAATAGTTTTCGATCCACCCGATCTGATTATCGAACTACTTGATTCGCATCAGCTGGCATAGTCGGCTGTATTAGGAATATATTGTCAATTTTCCAATTTGAAAAGAGCTAATAAATGAATGAAGTTAAGAACTGGTATGAATTTTTTAAAGATCGGATTGATATTGAAAAACGAAAAGCTTATTTTCTAACAGTAAAAGATAAACGAATTTCCAAGTATATACTGAGTAGAGAATCTAATCTACGCAACGCGAACGTAATGTTAGAGATGTTCTATACGAGATTTTGCTCTACTATCGTTGGTAACAACTATAGCCGTAGCTCAAAAGAAGATCTTCTTCCTATATGCCCGGCTTGGGCGGACTATCCTGGGTCAAGGAATAACCTTCCCAACACGCTGGAAAAGCCGCATTTTCACGCCATTGCCCTACTGCATCCGGAAACCGTTTCTCGCCTAGAGATAGATCCTGACGGGGGCATGCCTGTCGTGAAAAGAAAGCTTCCAGAATGGTTCTATCTTCACGCCAAACCGGTCATAGACAGTAAGGAATCGTATTGTAAACTTCAAGCTTATGCAGCAAAGTATCAGGAGCGGGTTTTCCGATTGCCAAGCCACTATCAGGATGGCTTGTTCAATATTTTTCCAATGTCGCGTACCGAGAGATGAAAGGACATTTTTTACACGGCACGCTAAGAAGGAAACTTCGGCGGAGGAATCGCAACCGCAACTACCCCGAGCCGGGAATTCCCGATGGACCCATACTGGTCGCTTGGTCGACCGAGGAAGCTCCTCGACCAGGTTCCGTCATTCTTGGCTGTGTTCCGCCTTAGAACCTCAGGAAGTTTCACGTCCCGTCGGGACGCCTGTGCGACTTGTAGACTTCCTCCGACGCCGTTGCTGCCTTCCAAAATCATAGCGCTCATTATCTCAGCAATTCCTGTTTTCTGAGCGACTCCGGACGCGACTGCCTCGCGGAGGCGGGATACGAGGTTGCCTGAACCAGACCCCTTGCAGTGAGCAATCTCATAACATTTCAAATCGGAATCCGTTGGTAGCGAACCAAAGAGAAATATGGAGCATCTCGAATCAGCAACGCCTCCAAATTCGATGTAATTCTCGCATAGGATTCTCCTACAAAATTCAGATATATCATACAGCGCGATATCGTTGCTATCTCGGCTTACGACCAATGACAAAAGGTAAGCCTGAAGCGTTGATATTGTGGCGAATGCCATGTTTGCGCTTCCTGCAAAGGCAATACCGACATCCGATGACGATAGAAAAGACACACCACCGGATGTTTCGTTATGTAATTTTACGGTCGCAACAAATATCTTTGGCATCCGATCAGTTAATACACTTCGCCTGTTCAACGACGCAGTCAATCTGCTGTCAGCAAGGACCCACAGCAAATCCGAACTCTCTTTGTATATACAGACTATGGTCATCTCATTTAACTCGCAGGCTATGCGCGACGCTCAATCATTTACGGATCCTCAATAGAGAATTGAGCACTTTTGGCTTTAGTGCAATCAGGATGGCAGGTCGCCCCAAGCGTGCCGGGGAGGTGGGCGCATCCTTGGAGGTCTCCTCAGGTTGTCGCGCGGTTAAATTCAGTAGACAATATGTCACGCTGCAGACCCGAGACGATTAAAGCGCCTCGGGTGCAATTTGTCCGGCTGTGGAGGTGACACCACGGTATATCCCAGCCACTCGCGGTGGGTCAGCCTTATGCCGCGACCGCTGCGATGGGTTCGCCGTTCAGAATTTCCATTTGGAAATTGTTGGCGATAGCACGCAAGTCCGGGAAGTAGTTCACAACGATATTCCTGATCCGATCGGGGTCTAGGTCGTGACCAATCGCTGTCAACTGTCTCTGATATTTTGCTATCAGCCCGTCGATGACCTCCCGCCGCCTCCCAATTGAAACATCGAAACACAAAGGGATGCATCTCGACTGAATAGCAGGATCCACCCTCCTCAGGTCGTTCGCTGTCAAGATGAAGCGCGCATAACCAGAAAACTTTTCAATCGTGTATCTCAGCGACGCTTGTGTCGATTTCGTCATATGATCGGCTTCGTCTATGAAACAAATCTTCTTGTCAGGGAAGAGTGATCCGGTGCTCGCAAAGTCCTCGATACATTTGTTGAAATTTTTATCTCGGTTGTTGGAGGAGCCGTTGAGTGGGAGATGAACCGCCTCCAACTGTTTGATTATGATCCGTGCGGCTGACGTCTTGCCAGTGCCTGGACGCCCGTAGAAGAGCATGTTCATGGTCGACCCAGTCTGAACCATTCGGGTCAGTCTGGCGACAATGGCTGGGTCTGCTGTCAATTCTGCCAGCATTTTGGGTCGAAGCAGCTCGGATAGAAGTGCGGAAGGATTGCTGCTCATGCTGCAACTCCCGGCGCCTGGTCGAGCGAATCCAGCCGATCCTTCAAAAGCTGCCCTAAGCGAATTTCACAGCCAAACTCGATCTCGATCTCCTCCAGCCGCGCATGGAGTTCCCCAAGACGTTCATTCGACAAACTGTCCGATATCACCAGTCCAAGCCTAAGCCCTCCCCCTGATGGCACTTTTGTTGGCTTCGACAGCAGCGAGTCGATGTCCGCCGCGGTGCACAGAGGCGTCAAGGCGCCGGCAATCATCTCGAATTGGTCGGGTGGCAATTTCGCTAGCTTGTAGATCGTGGTCCAAGCACTGGGCATTTGGTCGAGATAGGGTTCAAGCCGATGAGCGTTTTCCCCAATTGTCTTGTGCTTACTGTAGGTCGGGCTTCCCTTAACAATGCCGACACGCTTGCAAAAAGCGTCAAAGCCGTCACCCAACGCTTCCTCAGCCTGCACCATCGTTTCGCTAACTTTTAAAATCGACTGCGCCGACGACTTGTTAAATGTAAGATATTCCTCAACAAATTTCTCGATTGGCATTCTTTCCAAATAGATAACGTTATCTTCAAAATCACTTTTTTCCATTTTAATCATTTCATTCCCCTATTTTTTCAAATATATGTTCCTCGCTGAACGTTTAGATGCTAGAGAGTTACTGCTCCGGATTCAAGGGCGGATATCTATATCAGACACTTGTCTGAACCTTAATTATGTCCGATAATTTCCAAATGGAAAGCGCTTTGCTAGATGCTGTCGAGCTGCCCTCGACGGCTTTTCGTCTGTGGTATGAGTTTCTTCAACTTGCGCTCTCAAGCCGCGACGCGAAAGTGAAGCGGGCACTGACTGGTTCGAGCAAGCATTACCGCCATTGGCATATGAAGCGAGGGGAACCGTTCGACCGATGGTGGGCGCAGCATAAAGATCAGTTTGCTGAGCGCTTTGTCGTGCGGAAGCTCGGTCCAGACGAATTGCCGCGTGATCCCAATGCTCTCGTCATTGAGGTGCCTCTCAACGCCTCCGCTACCGAGCTCACAAAGTCGGTGAGCAAACTGATCAAGGCTGCACTCCCCGCAGCGCAACCTGCTGGCAAATCAAAGCGCACCGCGACCGCACGCTATCACCTGACTGCTGGTGCTGAGCCGAGGCTTAACGTCATCGGAGATATGCTGACGGTGTATCGCGACGTCCATCTGCGCAGTCCGAACCTACGCGGCGCAAAACTGCTGGACGCGGTGCATAGCTATTGCGAAGCTAAAGGGGCACAGGTCCCAGCGCCGCTTGCGCTCGACAGAGACGGTGACAAAGTGCGCGCCATGAGGAACCTCCGCAGATACATCCAAAACGCCGAACAGATCCTCATCAATGTCGCGAACGGTGAGTTCCCTGGACGCTACGGGGCTGGACCGGTGAGAACGAACTAGGGTTTGGGGCGACCTATGTGTAGCTAAGTGGACCGTACTGAGTCAGCCTCGGGACGGGTTGAGGACGCTACATTAATAATGTGGGACGGGGCGCAGTTACAAGTACGCGATCCCTAGCCGGAACGGTGATGCTATGTTCGGGTTTTTCAAAAAGCAGGCAAACCACCTAGATCGCCTGCAAGCTCTGATGGAGCTACGCGCTGAATTCCCCCGTATGCGGAAAGATGCGCCGGCCGCCGCGTGGTTCTTTGCCCGCAACCTTGTCAACGCCCGACCGCTGATGGCTCTTCACGCCCCAGCGAAAACCAAGCTCGATCATGTTAATTCGGAGCTTGAGTCGAAGGACACAGCAACATCGACGAAAGTCGATGCCGGCATGTCAGCGTATGCCCTTCAAACGCTCGCCGGATATTTTCGGGCAATCGAACGGCGGGAGAATGAAATGATGTGGTCGGCTACGTTGGATGGAATAATGCAGCACGGCGAGCGCTATCGCGAGCTGAGCGCAGCAGATCACCGACCGAATCCCGATCCTACAAGCCAAGCGATTTTAGAGAGGGGCGGCTACAAAACGCTGGCCGAGCTGATCGCTGCGATTGAAGATGAAGCCGTCGAAAAGTCCGGTTTTGCGGATGCTGCAGCCGACTCAAATCAGACGCTGATCGCGTCGTTTGACATCCGCGAGGAAGCAAGATCCGGCCTCTTGTGGCCGCATATTGTGCGCATGAAGGAGATAACAGGTCGAGTGTGATCAAGACCGAAGACACGGGTGCTTACGTTATTGGTTCTTTTTGAGCGATAGATTTAGCAACCCGAGGAAAACGATGAATCCTATTCCGCCGGCGCTCCAGACGTGGAATTTATAGCCAAATAGCCAAAGGGGAATCGCGCCAAAGCCCGGTATCATCACGCCCCAGAAGAAGGCGAGACCGGAGACAATCATCAGTGCAGCGAACATTGCCCCAATCGGGTTGTCCATCGTCTCCCTGATGAATTTGCCGCGTTCGTTCTTGTTCGTCGCCAGCGCATATAAGCCGACAAAGATCGCACCTGTTGCAATAACAGCCATCAGAGCCGCCATTGGTGTTTCTCCAGGTTCCAGCCGACCATCTGTGCGTGGTTGGCGTCACGTTAGCAAGGATGCCAGTCGCGCATAGGACCGGTCAGCTTGTGCCTCCACCGGAAATAGCCTCCGCTCGCAATTTTGCGTGTGGTGTGTGCCCTGATTATCATCAAAAGCTAGACCATAATGGTAGCAACGTATCAGCCCTTTTCCGCTCGGAACGACTGCAGGTTTTTGGCGCGCATTCTGGGTTCAGCATTGGAGAGGTAAAACCGCTGCAACTGGTCAACGCTGGTGAGCGCATTCTTTGCCAACATAAAAATGTCAACGCCTTCACCCTTGAGCAGACGGAACATCAAAGCAGTATGACGCAGCGAGTAAAGGGTCCTATCTCTGCCTCTTGCATCTTTCTTGAGTGCTGTCTTCTTGAGTATGAACTCAAATTGTCTCCGCATCGTTTGTAGGGCATAAGCCCGATTCTGAAATTGCGGAAAGAACACGTAGTCTTCCGCCCTTCCAAATCCTTGTTCTTTATGACGTATCAACATACGCCGGTAGATGTCTACAGCTATCTCCATGCTAATGCTATCTCTATTTACTGTTTTTGACCTAATCGGAGAGATCACTAACATCTTTTCAATATTATCATCAATAACTTGAATTTGATGATGCTTTAGAAGTTTTATATCAGAAATTCTTACGAAGACATTCACATGGAATACTACGAGATCGCAGATCTCTTCGTCGAGCGGAACGCCCCTAATTTTCATGCCGAGTTTAGAAAGCTTTCTTGCTTCCCTCCATAGCATGCTATATTCTTTATCATTGAAGAAAGATCTTGGATTGTCTTTTTGCTTAATCGGATTTATTATGGGGAGATTTTTGACGTAACCCTTCTTCCTCGCCTCATTGAAAACTTTTCGTATGACAACCACGTGTTTATTCAGCGTCGACGGGGTCAACTTCCTTTTTCGCGAAATATCATCTATGTAATCGTCAATCATATCCGTAGATATATTGTCCATAGAAGCCTTGCCGAACCACGGTAACAAGTCCTTTTCAAGTTTCTTCTTGTCTTCGGCAATAATCCTTGAATCTCTTTCCCCTCGACTTACTAGTGATTCCTGTCTATTCATTAAAGATTTCGCGCAAGCGGCAAATGTATTTTGATTTATATTTATATCTAGCCGTTCGGATATCTTGATACTATCAAAGAACTGTTTAGCGAAAGCCGTGGCTCCAGGCAAATCCTGACACTTGGTTGACTTGCGCAGATACTTTTGACCTGTGAAATAGCGAACTTGCCAAGCACTCGACGCCTCGATTCGAAACAGCTTCAATGAGTCGGGATATCCGCGAACTGACTTGAAATCGTATGGCGTAGTCCGGCTGGGCATTGGTGAAAGTATGCAACTTTCTAGCTACATACAACCAAAAACGCCATGTAAGTAACCCATTGATTCCAAGGAATAAATGGTGCCCAGTCTCGGATTCGAACCAAGGACACGCGGATTTTCAAAGCGCTTGTCGAACTTTTTTCTTTATTTAAATCAACAGGTTAACAGTCATGTATGTAAGTCAGTATGAATGTCTGCCGCCGCCAGTTTTGGGACCAAAGACAACGCCCTTACACCGTCCGCTTCGAGGCTTGCCAAGTGCCGGAGTCCTTTGTCGATGTTCGCATAGCCTTTCACCGCAAGTTGGGCTCGTTAATCCGCTTACGCGCCTCCCGCATTTTCTTGTATATGCACTGATTCGTCGCTGTGCTCTGGCTGTCGCTCTCGCATTCATACTTTGCAAAGTTCTCAATAAGCTCGAATTGCTCCGATGCATCGACGGCGTTCATTTGCGCTCTCAGTCGACGTTCCAGGGATTCGATACCCGAGTTGTCCCCGTCTGATTTTCGAAACAAGGACGCGGCTAGTTTTCCAATTGACGAAATACAATCTCCTCCCCGCCTGAACTGGCTCGCTCCGAATACAAGCAACTGACTATCAATTTTTTCTTCGTCAAGCCAATCTTTCGTTGATTCATCCAATGTCCTGCTCATGTACCACATCGAAAGAGCCAGCATTGGATCTCGCGTGTATATCTGATCACTGAATATCATGCGCTGACAAATCATCTGGAGAGATTCCTCCAATAGGGTGCTGATTTCGCTAAACGATTCTTGATCTGATCGATATGATGTGAACCATATTTTCTCACGAGTGCCGCTGTCGAATATTCCCAATCCATAGCAATCAACGGACGTTTTGTTTTGTCGTATTGTTTCAATAATGTTTATGCTGACTACTTTGTCACCACTCGACATGATGGTTCCAGATAGATCTTTAGCGGCGGTTACACAGGTTGGAGATCCCAAGACGACGTTAGATAGGGCGTCGCTGAACCAACCGCCTGGCTCATTCTCAGGGAGAACTGGGGGTTCGTTTTCTGCCGCCAGTTTTGCAGCGATTTCCTGCTTAGCCGCTATCTCGGCTCGCCACTTTTCCGTTTCAAGCCGATCTTGCTCAATTTCATGTGTTCTCAGCGCGTAGATTGCCCGCTCCTTTGCAATGGACTTCTGATCCGGAGTGAGACTGCTTTGCCCTTCGACACACGACACAAGAGACGCCTCGTCTAGGTTCCAGCAGTTTTGAATCGTGGCATTATAATCTCTGGCGAGGTCGATCTTCCGGCGCCGATGCTGTTCTTCCATCTCTTTTTGCCGCCGTTGCGATTCAAGCTTTGCAAGCGCTTGCTGTTTAGCTCGATCTCGTTGCGGAGCGCTAAGGCTTGCATCTAGTTCCAAGCAGGAAAGCAATTTTCCTGAATCCTCGGTCCAGCAGGCGTCCACGTTCGTTGCATAGTCCCTGGCAGCGTCTGCCTCACGAACTCGCCGTTCCGCCTCCTTCCTTTCCCGCCGCGTCGCCTCGAGCCTCTTGAGCGCGTGTTCCTTCGCAAACTCACGTTGAGGCTGCGTCAAGTTTCGATCGTGCTCGATGCATGACAACAGTCTGTGGGAGTCTTCTGTCCAACAAGCGTCGACGTTCCTGGAGGCAACCTCGTTTAAGAATTTAACCCACGCATCTCCCGCTATCCGTTCCAGCTCACCGCGTGCACGAAATTTCTCTTCCGACGACAAGTCCAATCTACGAATACAAACCATGATCGCAGGTTGGTCCGGATTTCCGTCCCGATCCTGCTTCCAGCATTTCCGGAATGCATCATAGAATGGCGTCGAGGACGCATATTCATCCAGATCAAACCAGACTTTGTTGTCTTTGGCTCCCGGTGTAGGGTTTGATATAGCTTTTTTGTCAATCGACGTCTCGGTCGCGTCATTTTCGCGCCGCTCGGCAACGTCTCCCTCTGGAAGTCGCCTTTCCGCCTCTTCCTTTTCGCGTCGCTCTGTCTCTAGCCGAGCGATTTCCTGATTTTTGGCAAGCTCGCGATTCTCCGCAAGTAGCCTTTCAGCTTCTTCTCCTTCTCGTCGCTCGGTCTCTTGCTGAGCCAGTGCCTGATTCTTGGCACGCTCACGTTGCTCGGCAGCGTCTCCCTCCGGAAGTCGCCGTTCCGCGACTGAAGTACCTTCTCCGCGCACGTTGCGTTCGATTTCCGACAAAGCGGCGCTGTTCAGACGGTCAACGTGTACGGATCGGCTATCTAGATAGCTCACGAAGGCTTTGCTGGTCTGCGGTCCGATCGCCCCATCAACCTCACCTGTATAAAGACCTTCCATCGACAGCGCTGATTGCAGTCGGATAATAAAACTCCTGAACGTCTTGCGCCGAACTATTTCCGATTCATCGCCGCTTTCATTGCTGCGCCAAACGGTTTGGCGAAGCCTGTCACCATCCACGAAAAATGAATCATCGGGTATAATGCGAAGGGATTTGAGCGCTGCTAGGTTTGCATTAGCCTTCTCGTCCGCGAGGTGCCCAGCAACGACCGCGAATCGACCGTTCGATGTCGTCATCACTCGCAAGTCGCCCAAAACTGACGTGTAGGTCGATGCAACGTCTATGCCAGCGTTCGCGTCGTCTCGGCTTGCGATGATAAGCCACTGATGTCCCGAAACAGGCTGTTGGCTACGGTCAGCGTTCCGCACGATCTCGCCGACAATTGCTTTGAAAATCTCGTCTACCGCTTGAGCCGACGCAGAACCGACCAACGGCGGACATATGGATATGCAAGCGGCAAAAAAGAGCCTTATCACAGGTGATCCCCCCGACCTAACGGCGCGCTGCCAAGTACCAGTCTGCGCAGGCTATTGACTGACCTGCAGCACTAATTTGGGAGTAGGAGGTGCGGCAAGTCAACAGACTGCGAACCGGTTGGCGACGATCTATTTGAAGGGAGACGCCCAATACGTCTCAGAAGCCACGGTTTGAGTAACACCAATTCCATGTTGTATAAATACTTGGCTGGTTGTGGTATTGAAACAGAAGTCGCATAATGCTCATAGACAGAATAGACAGGAGAAGCCTAATGATTGTCGGATATGCTCGAACTTCGACCTATGATCAGCAGCACGGTCTTCGACTGCAACTCGACGAGCTGGCTGCAGCCCAGTGCGAACGCGTTTTCCAGGAGCAGGCGTCGTCGGTAGGAAAACGTGATGGGTTCGCTGCCGTCCTGCAGTTCGTCCGCGACGGCGACGTGCTTGTGGTCACCAAACTTGATCGTCTCGCTAGGTCCGTTTCCGACCTATGGGCGATCGTCAGGAAGCTGGAAGGAAAGGGTGCGACGCTTCGCATCCTGAACCTGTCGCTCGACACCGCGACCGCGACGGGCAAGCTGATGCTGTCGACGCTCGGTGCAGTCGCTGAATTTGAACGCGATATCATGCTCGAAAGGCAAAAGGACGGGATCGCGAAAGCAAAGGCTGCCGGAACCGTGTTTGGACGGAAGCCGACTGCTCGCGCCGTGACCTCAAAAATTCGCGAACTAAAAGCAAGCGGTGTTGGTGCATCGGAAATTGCTCGGACTCTTCAATTGTCCCGGGCGTCGGTCTACCGCTACATAAAGTAAACGATTTCCAGCCAACTAATTGATTTGAAAAAAGAAAAGTCGTGTGTGGAACACGAATCGATTGCATTTTCTTCAAAAACTTGCTACAGTATGCACGTTACTGACGATCGTCGTCGAGCGTAAATTCGATCAATTTGAGCCTATCCAACTCAGCAGAGAGATCTGCCGAGATGAAATGCGTCGAAGTCGGTAGATGGACCAGCAGTAAGCGTCTGAAGCTTTCTTGGGCAGAATAACAAAATCGGACAACCGGGGTTTTTGTAGCCGCTCCTGTAGTCCAGTGATGATGAAATGCGTGATCGCCATGAGCCGTGCTGACGAAATAGTTTTCGGTCCGCCCGATTTGAATACGAACTACTCTATGCAAAGCAGCTGATATCGTCGGCTGTATTAGGAAGATATTGTCAATTTACCAATCTAAAAAGAAATAATATATGGAAGAAATTAAGAACTGGCATCAATGGTTTACATATTGGATTAATATCCATGATCGAAAAGCTTACTTTTTAACAGTAAAAGACGAACGAAGTTCTAGATATCTGCTAAGTAGAGAAACGAATTTAATTAACGCAAACGTAATGTTTGATATGTTCTATACGCGGTTCTGTTCTACTATCGTTGGCAATAACTATAGCCGCAACTCAAAGCAAGATTTTCTTCCTATATGCCCGGCTTGGGCGGACTATCCTGGTTCAAGGAATAACCTTCCCAACACGCTGGAGAAGCCGCATTTTCACGCCATTGCCCTACTGCATCCGGAAACCGTTTCTCGCCTAGAGATAGATCCTGACGGGGGCAT
>OFRF01000358.1_pt1 | contig 11615 bp, 16 predicted proteins | sample 1543081 | NCBI WGS metagenome assembly OFRF01 (sample SAMN07774232, study PRJEB24372) | wastewater metagenome
TTGAAACTAACCGAACTACAAAATAGTACGGAGGTTGCAAATGGAATTGCTATACTTTGAGATTGTATCGAAGTTATGAAATCCATTGATAGTGGATCTATTGATGCCATTATCTGCGATCCTCCGTACTGATAAATTGAACTACTGCCTGTAAATGGGATTCTGTAATACCTTTTGATTTGATGTGGGCAGAACTCAAAAGGATTATAAAACCAAATGGAGCTATTGTATTATTTGGAAGTGAGCCATTTAGCTCAGCTCTCCGAATGAGTAATATAAAACAGTATAAGTATGATTGGATATGGGATAAAGTTTTACACTCAAATCCTTTGATAGCAAAAAAACAACCATTATCTGCACACGAAAATATTTGTGTATTTTATAATAAACAACCGATTTATAATCCGCAAATGTGAGAATGAAAAGAAATAAAAAGGTGAAATGAAACTATATGAAATAGTTGAACTAAATGAGATACTAAAATTTTTAGATGAAAAGATAGTTGAAGAGAAAGATACCCAAAAAAAATAATTACTTTCTCAAATGCTAATAAAAATTGAGTAGTTCACCCAACTCAAAAACCAGTAGCACTTATAGAATACCTCATTAAAACTTACACAAACGAATGAGAAACTGTACTAGATTTTACTGCATGATCTTGAACAACCTGAGTAGCTTGTCAGAATACTAATAGAAACTACATACTCATAGAGAAAGATGAATGATATTATGAAATATCCAAAGAAAGGTTACTTAAAAATAAAATACTATTATGATCAGCATAAAATTGCCTATTCATTGGAAAATATGAAAGAAGACAGAGTTCTTATGAATGAATATGTACAGAAACACGCATTTTCGCACCCTTAGCAAGCTCAAAATAGATTATACGAACTCTCTATCGGAATTGAAATGAAAACGCCTTAAAACGCCAATTTCTATCACTTACATATTTCATCCTTCCAGATCCGATCAAGATATGGACAATGTTATATCCGTAGCAGGTAAGTTCTTACAAGATTCTCTTGTTCACTACGGAGTTATAGAGTGAGATACTTATAAGCATATTCCTCTTACTACCAACATAGCTTGAGAAAAAGATAAAGAATGATTTATAGAGGTTTGTATAGAGGAAATATAGATGATTTTATAAAAAAGATTTGATTTAATTATAAAAATAAGTATACTCTTATCAGCTTAAGAAAAACAGATCACATAAAAAACTTTCTAGTTTGTTGGAACGCTTAGCTATATGTTTCTATTTATTTTATATCCTTTATGATCACTGTACAAATTGAAAAAGACATTGTAGAAAATGCCTTTAATGAAGATAAACAAGTTTCCCACTATTGTACACAAGCAATACTTGCTAGATGTGCAAAGGTTGCAGGTATTTTACTATAATACTATGGAAATAGAAGATCTCATCGATGATACTGAGTATGAAGATGATCTTCCTGATATTTGATGAGCGAATTTAAAAGTAAATAATATTTTAAACTTATGTCTACACAAACACTAACAGCTGATCAGCTATGAAAAGAAATTGAAGTAATTATAAATAAAAGCATAGAACAGCTTGCACAAGAACAGATTGAAGAGCAAGTAAATATTTTCAGAGAGAAACTTATGGAAAAGAAGTCTGAAGTTATTATAAAAGTTCTTGCGAAAGTCTTTGAAATGTACGATCGTTTTTGACAAGAATTGATCATCAAGATTCCAATCAATAAATAAAATTCTACAACACCCTTGACGTGTATAACTGAAAGCCAGTTCTCGTATTCCGTGCATGGAAATATCGGTCTGGATAATAAACAAACTACTTTATTCGTTTGTAAAGAATCTTATTCTATAGGGGATAAGCAACCTATAGTCTCCGTGGAATGTAACTATACTGAATATAAAACGAGATATAGTATAGGTAGAATACACAAGATCTCCTTGTTTGTTTGGAGATGGCTTATCCTTTGTAGAAAGGATGGGAAAGTGAAAGTATATGAGGTGCTATCAACAAGATACTATATAGCAAGTGTAGTAGAACTGGCAACACGCGGTCAAGCACGGCTGAGAAATTGGTTCGAATCCAATCCTTGCCTTTCCCCTTCTTTTTATAAAGAACGTTTCCCACTATCGTATAAAGTGGAACTCTATTATTTACCATTTTTATTTATGGAAGAAGAAAACGAATCAGTATGTTGTTCTGAACAGACTAAACAGGTACCTATTAAAGAATTTGCTCAAAAAGTTTGAGAATTTATTTCTAATCTTACTGATGAAAATATTTCTGATGTAACTGTATTTCAAAATAGAGTAACTGTAACCTACACTATTCTATAATCCTATCTCACGATAGGTTTCCGCGGAAAGAAAGTAGTTTGCTACTACAATCCTCCTATCTTTTGTATTGTACGATGGAGGACATATCATCCACTTGGATGTCCATAACTTCTAATATATGCGTCACGATCTAGTAGAAATACTTATTTTTTCAATTTTATTCTTTATTCTTTTTTACGCAATATGACTTCTTATTTTCATTAGTTACTTATGAATTACTTGATCAGATTGCAAACAAAAATATGAGAACGTACAGTATAGTATTGTATCATGATGTAAAATAGATTACAAATGAAAATATATACCAGAAGAACTTTATATAAAGCATTTTGAACAAAACTTAAATATCAATAAATAATCCCTTCGGGGATTCATCTGCCAGATACAATAGCTAATGACTATTATTTGGCGACTATAATTAAAACTAAATATGAAAATATCACAAAAATTTATCGATGCCTTACAAGAAGATACAGAATGAATGTATAAAGAACGTATGGTAATCTGAACAAATAAGTTCTCAGAAAAATGGGGAATATCCGCAGTAACTATGCGAAAGTATATGCCAAATAGAAAAAGGACTTATCCTACAAAAGATGAAATACAGGCTTTAAGAGACGAATGAAAAACAGATCTAGAAATACAGGAAATATTCTTTATTACAAAAAATCAACTCTGATCACTTTCTCGAAAAGAGCCTCGTCATCAATTAACAGATGAACAGAAGAGAGAAATCAAAGAATCAAACGATACTTCTGAAAATCTTGCTCGACAATATAATACAATGAAGTCGATTGTAGATGAACTTCGTAGGTTTAAAAAAGTAGGTTTAGAGGAAAGAGTTTTGAATACTTGAAAATGGGATCGTTCAATACTAAAACCTTATTGGGAAGACATTTGAGAAGTCCATACTATGTGACCTGCTAAGTTTATTAAATTTAATACTCCATTATGAATACCTGAAGAAAAATGACTGTAAAGATAACTGACGAATGAAAGGGTTGTACGAAATGTAAAAAGTTTCTCCCTTTTGAAATGTTCCATAAATCACGTCAAAAAACTCCATATTCAAGTCGTTGTAAAGAATGTGTAAAGAAAATTGCTATTAAGAGAAATATTGAGGTATTTGGCACGAAAACAGCACCAAAGAAAGTGAAATTACGATAGAACATACGCTACATACAAAAAACCCTCCTATCATAAAGAAAAGAGGGTTTTTATTGAAATTACAAAAACAATGAGAAAAATGATGATAAAAGTGATTAAAAATCGCATTATTATCGTTTAGGAGTATACCAACCGACACACTTTGGATTTATATAATCATAAGTATGCTTTCTAATTGCGTTTCCACCTTTACCGTCACCATTTCCAGTACCAGCATTTTGTTCAATAACATTTAGTTTCGTTTTTGTACATCCTGAATCGCTGATACAAATATGTCAGTACTTGGTAGGTCACGAGAAAATTACCACATCACCTTCTTTTGGAAAATTTCATCCTGCATTTGCTATTTTTATATAGTTAGGTCAGAGTCAAGTTTTCCAAAGATCAATAGCATTTCCATAGGTAGTGATAGGAAATCAAGATTCATCAGCAAACTTTTTTGCCCAGTCTACACATTGAAATCAATAGATCTTATCACGATCTACACGACTACCTATATATTTACTGAATATCCTTTGTACATATGATAGCATAGTTTTATAGTTAACAAGATTTTCGTTTATCTCGTGGCATTACTTTTGGTTCTGCCTTCTTTGGGCTAATAACGATAGTTCCTTTTTTCTTTGTAGCTGGTTTCATTGCTGGCATAGTGTTTATTCGTTAGGGATATATTTAATGTTGTTTTGCTTGAGCATAGCGTGGATCTGATCTATTTTCTCTATGGTCGAATGGCTATAAAAATAAAGCCATAAAGACATTATTAGTATTCAAAGTAATACTCAAAGCATCAGTGGTATAATAATGTTTACAAGTACCTGCTTACTCATACGATTGTTGATAAGATAGTGACAAAACCTCCGATAATTGACCAGGCTATACGAGAAATGATTGCATCGTGCTTATCAATCCTATCTTGGTTCAATTTATGGTCTTGTTTAGTAGCAAATGTATTTTCACAAGTATTTATAAATTTATCCAATTTAGAATGAATAGCCTTATCCATTTCTTTATTTTCACTTCGTAACGCATCAAATTCACTCTTTGTAGAAATCTGATGAGCTTCAAGTGCTTTTTCCATTGTTTTAAATTTATAATCTATGAGTTCTATATTTGTAGGTATAGCCATATTACTTTTCTTCAGTTACAGGACTTTGCGTCTTTCAGAAATAAAAAGAAAGTACCATAAACATAGCGGTTACAAATTCCTTTGGATCTACTATACGCAAAAAAGTAAGAATACAAAAAGAGAACGTCATTACTATGAGTACAGTTCTTGTCGCAGATTTAAAGAGTGTTAACATAATTTAATTATATAAATAATTACATAAAAGCAAGGAAACTTGAATTAGTTATTACAGAGCTAGCTACCATAGTGAATGTACCATTAGAAGTGAATGTATGTATTGTTTGTCCACCACTTGTCGTTATTGTTCATCCCGTAGAAGAAGGAGAAACTCAATTACTTCCATTTGTAGCATATGAGATAATTACTACTCATGATCAACCAGCAAATCATGGACTACCAGTAACTGTATTTCCTCAACCACCTCAACCACCTCAGAGTCCATTAGTACCAGCAGATCAACCAGTCGTTCCATTTTTACCAGCACCTCATCCACCATTTCATCCTGCTCAAGCACCACTATTTCCTCAACCACCACCACCACCTGCATAGAATACTGCTGATCCAGATATACTATTACTTAAACCTACTCAACCTGTACCTGTATTACCATTAGCTCCGACTCATCCAGCACCTCATCCTCACGCTCCCATAAAAGGAGAACCTGTAAGACCATTTCAACCTGCTGATCATTGTCACACTGTTCAAGTTCCACCTGTTTGTCCTCCATTTCCTGCATCATTAATACGTCATCCTCAACCACTACCACCATTTCCAGGATTTATAAGAGTATCACTATCATAAGTACTTCCTCATCCTCATCCTACAGCTGTAAGAGTATCAAATACACTATTCGTACCATTTCATCATACAGTTCCATTTGTGGAACTTGTTGCAGTTCCTGCACTTCAGCCTGTTCATACAGTTATCGAATATGCTTGTGGTGTAACTGTGAATGAAGAATTATAAATCATTCAACCAGCACCTCATCCACCAGCATTTTGTCCTCATCCTCCTCATCCTCAACCTACTACTAAAGCTTTTACAGTTGCCATATTTTAAAATATTATAAATTCTGACCAATAACATATCCTTGGTAGTTACCAGCACTTGTACAAATAAACCCAACAGTATCTATTTTATTTGCAGTGGTTGTGAGAGTAGGTGCAGATCCTCAAGCCCAGAGTATTGTTGTAAACCAAGTTACAGTGCGTGATCCAGTTCCATCTTGTATAAGATCTATTACAATCTTATCACCAGTAGCCATATTTGAAAGTGCAAGTGTTCTATTCCCACCGAGAACAACTCTATGATAGTCACAAGCATTTTTATCAAATGTAATAGTAGCCCCATCAGTATCAATAACACGAGAGCCTTTAATAGAAGCTATCAAAGGAGTTGTAAGAGTTGGAGAAGTCCCAAATACAAGTGATCCACTTCCAGTTTCATCTGATACAACTCAAGCAAGTTGTGCAGAAGTTGTTGAAGCGAATTGTGATAGATTTCCAGATTTATCTCACTTTAATGCAAGATCAGTATTATCAGCAATCGTTCCATCACGATCCTGGAAAGTATATGTCCTTGAATCTGTATTTGAGTTTGTAAAAAAACTCGTGAATGTATTCGCAACATTCTTAAAGTTTATCTTAAAAAGAGTGAGACCAGCATATCCGCCAGTCGCATCTTTTCCAGAAGTCTCTTGTTTATCTGTGTTGAGATTCGTGAAGTTTGTGTTGGTTTGTGTACGAAATGAATTTGCAGTGATTCAATCGTTCAAAGTTGTAATCGTTGACATAGGTTTATGGGATTATTCTTCAAGACCAGTTAGCAGGAGCAAGTCAGGAAACGTCTCAGGTATCATTCCAGAATTTACCAGTCTCATTCCAAGTGCTAAGATCGTTCCATATACCTGTTATAATAGGTGATACAGTGTTCGTAACACTTGGAGTAGTGACTCTTCCATTCCAAGAAGTAGTTGGTACAGATGTTCTGGGAGTATACGTCGTAGGCATATATAAAGTATATGAGAATCATTCTCATTATCAAGGTTATTTTTGAATTGTATTCATCCATTCATCCACATAGTTTTTATGATTCTTTTTATAGTGGAAGAATCATCTAATCATATTAATAAATGCAAGGAATAGTATTATATAGATTACTGTCATACTTTTATTTTTTTAGGAGTTACAATTGTATTTTTAAATCACTTTATCGCCTGTTTATCATAATTACTTATTAATTCTTTCCAAGCTCATCCTCGAGTATTAAGTTCTCAGATTTCTTTTGCAAATAATTGTTTAGCAGTTGATAACGGACTTGTTATTCCATCTGTTATAGCTTGTAGTGTTCATAGTTGTTCAACAAATGTTTGAGGTGCTCTACGTCATTCTACTACTGCAGATTTAGATATATCACTTGCAATAGACTTAAGAAGTCTATATTGTTTTTTCCATTCTATTAATTGCTTACTTCAAAGAGATTTTTCAACTGCATTATCAATATTATCTGTAAGTTCTTGAACTCATTTTACTAATGCACTATATGAATCAGTTCAAGCATCTCCTGATTTTATCAGTTTTGTTATTTCTGCCTGATATACTTTTTTTGCTTTAAAAGCATCTTGTAAATTAAGTCAGTTTTTTGTATCTTCTAAGAAATTTTGTAATGGCTTAAAAGCACCTGATCTTGACTCTATCTTATTCGTTAGAGTGTTTGTAATTTCATCCATAGTTCATACTGATGGACTTACTGTTCATTTAGCTCATTTTATTGCTGATCAGATGTTTGCACCAACCGAATCAAGATTACTAATAACTGTATTTGCTGCATCTTCTAAAGTATTAATATTTCACTTCATTTTACCCGTTCGGATATGTGAGTATAAACTCTTCACATTATCAGTCATTTCTCATACTGATTTTAGCATCTGTTTTTGTGTTTTATCTGCATATGAAGGAGTTAATGCTCTTCCAGTAAGAATCTTTGGATCTGATTCTCTAAAAGGTGTAGTTACTTTCGTAAGTATTCATTCATTTGGTACAGGTATTTTTACTGTTTTACCTGAAACTGTTCATTTAGTAAAATTAGATCATACTGCCTCTGCTATCTTTTCTTCTTGTGTTTTTGGTATTACTGATTTTCCTATTTTTCATCCAATATTGAATGCTCATCATATTAATGTATTTCAAACAGCTCATATTGCCACTTGTTTCGGATCTATTTTTCACTCACTAGCTATTCAGTATTTAGCTCATTGTATTGCTCATTCTGATGCTAATTTTGCTGTTGTTCATAAAAATCAAGGTCTAAATACTCATAATTTATTCGGTCATATTAAAGATGCTCATATATCTGTAATAGTCTCTCATACTTTTGCACTTGTTGAATTTGGATCAAATGGTAAGTTATTTTGTGCAAATTCCTTACCCTTTTTTCATATTCATTTAATAGTATTTGTCATATCTTCTGTCTGTTTTGAAGATTCTTGTCTTGCTTGTGAAAATGTTTTATCTGTAAAAACTGATTTTCAAAGATCTCAAATAACTCCCCCTATATAAGAAGCTGGATTATACTGTGAAATATCATTTGCAAATCATACTGCATTTCATACTACATTTGGTACTTCTGATATTGCACCTCAAATAACATCATTTATTGATCATCCAACATTTTCAAGAATTCAATTTCTTTGACTTGCATTTTTATTCTTATCATTTATCTGTACTTTTTGTGAAATTCAAGGTATCTCAACTCATATTGATTGAAGTTGTGATATTACTTGCTGTTTTTCCTCTTCTGGCAATTCAGCAAGATCATCATAAGTAAGCCCTATTTTCTCTATTTCTGATTTAAAAGGCTTATAGTAAGCTTCTCTTTTATTCTGACCTGCTATATCTTTCACTACTGTATTTCAAATAGATGAAACTGTATTTGAAATAGGTGAAAATGAACTTTTCGCAGTTTTTATAGCAGGAGTAAATGCTTGAGTAATAGGAGAAGCAATTTCTTTTGCTTTTCATATTACATCACTTCATACCTTCGTTTTGGAGAAAGCATCGTATCATTGTAGTCAAGATGTTATTGCTCAAAATATGTTCATAGTTTATTATTTAGGTGCGTTTGCTATTATTTTTTCAAGAATACTCATAACGGAGGATAGTTTTGAACTAGAAGTTTTTCAAGCCTTATCAATCTTATCATAACCATACCCATAATCGGCAAGATTTATTCCATAGTTATCAGCAAGTTTATAGTATCTCTTTTGAAGTAAGTCATTTCAAAAATCTGCTTGTGCATTATAGATAGCTACTGTACTATCAAGCATTTGTTTTCTTGTTTCTGGTGTTAACTTTGTTCAAGCATTTACCTTAGAAATAAGATTACTTGGATTAAGTTTATCTTTTAATGCAATACTTGATTGAAGAAGTGATACATCTCACTCCTTAACTGATACTCAAGGATCAACTATCTTTTGGAAAGCATTTATAAGAGCAATATCATTAAATCAGTTTGCGTTTATATCAGTATTAAGAAGTCATTTTATTGTTTCTTTTTGTTGTGATACAAGGTTTACATTATCTAATGTAGTATCTTTTTGAATTTTATCATCTACAGTTGCAAGTCATTTTATTTGACTATCTGTCATACTTGATTTCATTCACTTCTTAAGAGCTTCTGTGAAATCAGCTCACCATCATCCAGATACAGCCTTTTGTTGAATTTTACCAAGATCAGAATCAGTTACTTGACCTCTTCGTATTCTTTCAAGTGTAGCTTCTTTATCAACACTATTTGTACCTGATCCTCAGAATCAATTAACCTGTGTATTAACAAAACCACCTGTTTTTGTAATTTGTGAGATAGGAACTGTTATTGTACTTATTTCTCATTTTCAATTCAGATTTGATGATTTAATAGTAACATTATTTCCATCAATACCTGTTATAATCCCTGCGTGACCATACTTAGCAAATGTTTTATTTGAAGGATCTGGAATCCATACAGCTGTATTACCTACAGTAGGAGTTGTAGTATCTATCTTTGATTTCTTAGATTCCCAAGTGCTTCCAAGTCCAGCACCTGTAATATCATTTACATACTCTGCACATTCTTTTCCATTGTTCGGATTTGTAGTCTCTGATAATCGAGTAGGGATGATTGTTCAGTCTACAGCACCAAGTAACGAAGCACCACTTGCTCATTTCCAGTTTCCTGTAGCATTTCTTATAATACTATCAGCTTGATCTGCTGTAGCTCATTTTCACATTAGATCAATTTTAGCTGCTTGTATATCACCTGTATTTTTAAGATCGTACTGTAGCATCAACTTGTTGATATCTTGTGAATTTTGTATACCAAGTTTTTGTAAATCAAATTGTTGACCCATATTCATTTTCTGTGCTTCACTCAATTGACCTGCATTGAGAGCAAGCATTTTCTTATACTCAGGTTTCTCCATATAGAGCTTGCGAAGATTATTCACATATTCTCCAAGTGTTCCACCTTTTGCAATAAATGCGTTTGCTTCTGCAATCTTTTGTGGAAGTGATCATTGTGAAACAATACCAAGTTTAGCAAATTCATCCATTGTGGCTTTGATCTGTGTTTTTGGATCATTCAGTTCAAACTCTGCTTGCTTCTTCGCTTGTGCAGTTTTGTATTGATCTTGAATAAATGGAAGCATTGCAGAATTCTGAGCTTGTTGCTGTTGCTGTTGAGTCTGGAATGAAGTTGTATTCTGAGTAATGAGATTACTAGCACGATTTGCATATGTAGTATATTCTCGTACTTGTGAATCACGATCTTTATTTAAAACATCTCTTCGTGCAGCCTTTTCCATAGCAAGACGAGAACCTGTAGCACCGCTTCATTTGAACTCAGTATCTACTTCTGAGTCAATATTTGCAATCTGTTTATCCAGTTCGTTGATACTCTTTTCTATTGCAAATGCTTTATCCTCGGATGATACTACATCAGGAGTACGGATAATTGCTGTAATCTCTGCAGGAGTATATACCTTGTACATACTTTTAATAAACTCACCGAAATTATCAGTGTAATCATCAGCTATACTTTTTTCGAGATTGTTTACTTTTGTACCATCTGTGTTTGTAGTCCAGATATTTGTAGTATCTCCATTTACTTTCCGAAGATTTGTAGCGTCTTGAACGAGTTTTGGATTGATAGATTTAAGATCATCGAATGCCTGTGATCATTCAACAAGTTTTGCATTCTTCATCTGATCTGACAACTGTGAAGGTGTCATAGAAGAAAATGAACTTGCTTTTGAGTATCTGTTTTGAGCTATTTTATACGCAGGAGTCATCTTGGTACTATCTGGAACTTCTTGCTTATTAACAATAGCCGAATACATACTCGATATAGTCGGTTGTTTTGAGTTATAGAAAGAATCAAGAGTAGCTTGTTCTTCTGGACTCTTTGTCGCATAGTTGTATGCCTTGTCGTATGCAGCACGATCAGTGAAAAGACCTGGATTCGTCTGATATCCTGTAGCAAGATTATTTTGGATCTCTTGTTGACGGTTTACTACTGGAGCTTCTCAAGGTATCCATTTAGCCTTTGCAGTTTGATCTACTGGTTTAAATTCTGTTTGTCATACTTGTAATGGCTGTGTTAACGCATTATCTTGTGTGGGTGTTGGAGCAACTGGCTCTCTCTTCTTTATTTGTGAAAAATCTCCCATCCAATCAGTTGGCTGAGTTGGTGCAGGAGCTGGTTGAATAGGCTGTGGAGGAACTACCTGTGGTGTAACTGGTGCAGGCTGTATAGGTTGAGGAGCTATAGGTGCAGGTGTAGGAGTTGTTGGAGCTTGTGAAGTAGTCACTTGTCTACGAGCCTCTGCCATAGCATCGGTATAGTTTGTATTTCCAGCTTTCATTAGCTCTTCCCTCTTTGCGATTATGTCTTGTAGCTGTGCCATTATTCAGAAAGTGATGAGATAATTTTATTTTTTAAACTGTCTTTT
>OFRF01000362.1_pt1 | contig 11560 bp, 24 predicted proteins | sample 1543081 | NCBI WGS metagenome assembly OFRF01 (sample SAMN07774232, study PRJEB24372) | wastewater metagenome
ATCTCGGCAGGTTCACACGACTGGGAGTCCACCGAGTACCCATGCCCAACCGTTACCGCTATCCACTCAGCACTAGGTGAGGGGGAGTGAGTAAAGCAATGGGTTTGTTCCGAGTCCGGCTGTGGGGTTTGTTTGGTTACCGCCCGGTGGCTATCCGCTCCGTACTTACCAGTCGGGGTACTTGCCCCGTCCAAGTTCGGTTGGTGAAGGGCGGCAGAGCGAAGGTAGTGAGTTTCGGTGGGGCTTGGCCCCCAAGTCCGGTTTGGCTTGAGTTCCCTCAAGCACTAGGTGAGGGGGAGAAGTGAAGTTCTATTTCAATGTTGACTGGCATGACTGGCTCATCGGTGTCTCATTCAGTCGATGGTTTTGGAATCGCAACATACTGGTTACCGAGTTCTTCCTCGGACCAATGATCCTCGAAGTTAGGTGGGGTAAGTGAAGTCACTGGTACACGCCTTGCACAGGCGTAGAGGTAGCGGTGTCCCACTACCGGATAGGTTCCCGTCATTGGCAGCGAACGGAATACGGTTCCGTCGCGGCCAGGTACACATGATCGCTGGACAACCAGGATCAGGTAAGTCCCTACTGTCCCTCGACTATGCCGTACATGCAGGAGTTTCCTGCCTGTACTTCTCTGCCGATAGTGACGAGGACACGGTGTTCAACCGTGTCGGAGCCATGCGTATGGGAATGTCCGTGTCGTCCATTGAAGAAATGCGGGAGACCCCAGCTGTCGGTTTGCTTGAAGAGGAACTGTCTGGGTTGTCGAATGTTCGTTTCGTGTATGACGCACAACCCACCCTTGACACCATCACTGATGAGGTGGATGCGTGGGAAGAAGTGTATGGGCAAATGCCTGATCTGATTGTTGTAGACAATCTGATCAACGTCGTATGTGAGACGACGGATAATGAGTGGCAGGGGTTGCGTCACTTAATGGGTGCCATGCATGAGATTGCCCGTGATACTGGTGCGGCCATGCTGATCTTGCACCACACGAGTGAGGGTGAGGGTAAGCCCACTGACTGTCAGCCACGTAAGGCGTTGATGGGGAAGGTAGCCCAGCTACCGGAAGTGATTCTCACTATTGCCCTGGACCCGGCAGAGAATGTGTTCAAGGTTGCCGGGGTGAAGAACCGCACCGGCAAAGCCGATGCGTTGGCAAGAAACCCCATCGAACTGGGTGTTGATCTACCGAAGATGCATTTGTTTGAGAGACAGTTAGTAACATCCGAAGTTGCCAACCATGCAGTGTCACAGTATTGGAGTGAGGTTCAATGAAGTTGAGTGTGGATGATCATCACCCGTTCAAGTTGGGTGACGTACTACTTGATGCCACTGGTGAGGCATCGTTCGTTGAGGAAGCAGTCCGGTCGGGTTTGTACCGTCGCACCCAGACGATGAGGAACCAAGGGTTCAACACGTTGGAGTACCCGGTACTGATCCTTGCCCGTGAGGGTGAACCTACCGATCTGTTCGTGGAGAAGGTTCAAGAATCTGTGGTGCGGGTTGTAGTGGACACGGTGGACTTGTTTGAGGTGTCTAGTGTCTAAGTCCAAGGCTCGCGGAACAGCCTGGGAGACAGAGATTGTCAACACGTTGCGGTCTAAGTGGTGGCCCCATGCAGAGAGACGTACGTTATCTGGTACGCACGACAAGGGTGACATCAACTTGCACCCGGATGTGGTCATCGAGGCCAAAGACCACGGCACGTTGAAGTTCTCTCAATGGTTGGCTGAGGCTGAGAAGGAACGCCTTAATGCTGGTGCATCTATTGGTGTGGTGTGGGCGAAGCGGCGAGGCAAAGCCTCTGCCAGTGACGCATATGTGGTGATGGATGGGGACACGTTCATGTCTCTACTCAATGCGGCGGGGTACTGAGGTGTTGAACTTCAGTGAAGTGGGTGACCTTAAGTTGGCTGCATTTGCCGACATTGACAGGCAGCGACTCGATATGAACGACACCTACACGGGGCAAATGGTTGCTATCGCACTCGGGTATGTGCTGAGCGAAACGCCAGACAACATCCGGGTGAAGTGGGGTGGCGCTGTCGCCCCACTCTTCAATGCGTGTGTTGACAAGTTCAACGAGGGGAGTAAGTAATATGGGAAGTGAATGGCAGAAGCAGGCAGTGTGTGCCTCAGTGGATCCTGAACTGTTCTACCCGGCACCACAGGAACATGTGCGTAGACGGCAGGCGAAGGCGGTATGTAAGTCGTGCCCGGTTGTCAACGAGTGCCTGCAATGGGCACTCGATACTGATGACCAGTTCGCAATCCTTGGTGGTACTACTGCCGCTGAACGTGACGTGTTACGTGGGAAGAAGGGACGCCCGAGGCGTACCGCCTGTAAGCAGGGTCACCCGTATGAACTGTATGGGGTGAAGGGTGTGAACAGGTGGGTGTGTCGTCAATGTGTGAGGGACAGGGCTAGTGCAGCCGGATGACGACAGTGCTATTGCCGCCTACCTCGAACACCTCGGTGTTCGTGTACCACCCGGACGTGGATGGCGCAAAGTGCAATGCCCTTTCCACAAGGACAGTGTGGCAAGTGCATCAATGTCAGACGTGGCGTTCAACTGCCACGGATGTGGGGTTTCAGGGGATGCAATCAAACTAATTAGGGATCAAGAGGGGTTGGATTATCGTGGCGCTATCGACTTCATCAAGGAAGTCCTTGACCGAAATGTTGAACCGTCTAACGATGACGGAACAGGGCAGTACATACCTGGAAGGTCGAGGTATTACCGAAGCGGGAAGAAGTATGTTCCGTCTCGGCGTCGTACCGGACGACGCCCCGACTGAATGGCGGCAGTTCATTGGGATGTTGGCTATCCCGTATGAAACTGTGTCCGGTCCTGTGGCTGTGAAGTTCCGTCGTCTTGATGGTGGGCATCCTAAATATGATGGCCCGAAAGGGCAGAAGGCACACCTGTTTAACGTGAAGGCAACCCTTCACCCTGGCCCACAACTGGTGGTGACAGAGGGGGAGTTTGATGCGATCACTTTGCATGGTGAGTGTGGGATCCCGGCTGTTGCTGTACCGGGTGCTTCGGCATGGAAGCACCACTATCCACGGTGTGTGGATTCGTTCGCTGATGTAGTCATCCTCACTGATAACGATAAGAAGGAGGATGGGTCTAACCCTGGGTATGAGTTGGCGTTGAAGATTAAGGAGACGGTGCGTAATTCACGCATCGTGCAGCTGCCTGCTGATGAGGATGTGAATAGTTTCTTTGTGAAGTATGGCCGTGAGGCGGTGCTTGATTTGATTCCCGACACGCCACTGTAACTGAATGTTTGCAGTCCACTACTATGAGTTAGTAATATGCGGAGTAACCTACCGATGGAGGAAGAGCAATGGGCTTTGGTGCTAATGGACCTATCGAACCAGGGGTGGTTGATCTATCAACACTCACGGCAGAACGGGACAGTGACAGTGAAACTCCCCCCGGTAAGGGAGCTTCATACCTAGCCGGTCACCCGGCTGTGTTGATGCAACTCCACGGCGGAGGTGCTAGCTCTGAGGACTACGCCTCTTTCGCTGAAGCATTCGCTGACTACGCCCGCTCCCGCATTCGAGGTATCGGTGCCGCCCAGTACGACAACGGTAAGGGCCAGAAGTACGAGTCGCTTGACTTCGAAGATGTAGTTGTTGAACTGCTCGATGAGTTGGCTGATGTTCAGAACTACCTCGCAACGTTGGCAATAAAGGTGCTCACCATTACGGGTAAGGGTGTCACCTTCAATGATCTTGTCGCACTCGTTGAGGGGGAGGCCACCGATGAGTGACCACAGCCTTGGCCTATACATATTGAACACGAAGCTGGCGTCCCTGAAGGGGACGTTGGAACGGGTGGGGTCAGAGATACATCAGGCAGAGATTGCCTTGTCCAACCTGCGGTCCACTAAAGAGGTTCACCAGGCGGAGCTTGATGAACTGACCGAGACAATCACCCTTCTCAAGGGTGCCATGTCTGCGGTTGTGCTTGAGCACGCACCAACCTTGGACTGCGAGTGAAGCGCATCGTCGTGGTGTCTGACATACAGGCACCATTGCATGACCCGAAGATGGTGCGTGCGGTTACCGAGTTCATTGGTGACTATCAACCAGACATGATCGCCACTGTTGGTGACGAGTGTGACTGCACATCTATTGGTCGATGGGTTCGAGGTAGGGCTGAGGAACACACGGCTGATTTGCAGAAGGCTATTGATGCCACTCATGCCATCATGCGTGGGTTCCGCGAAGCGGCACCTCACGCACACATGGTGGTGCAACGGTCCAACCACACCACCACCCGGTTAGAGAACTACATCGGCACTCATGCCCCTGCCTTGTCCCCCATTCGTGGGTTGGATTGGAAGTCGTTGATGGGGTACGGGGAGTTGGACATTGAGCTATCACTACAACCGACAGTGATTGCTCCTGGCTGGTTGATGATGCATGGCGACGAGGGCAGGTCAGCCACCTATTCAGGTGGCACTGCACTCAAGCTTGCCAACCAGGTGGGTGAGTCAGTGGTATGTGGTCACACTCATAAGCAGGGTCTACTACATGACCATGACTCCCACTCTGGTCGCATCACGAAGCGACGCTTCGGGTTCGAGGTGGGTCACCTCATGGACTTACGCAAGGCGTCGTACATCAAGGCTGGTGCGAACTGGCAGGCCGGGTTCGGCCTGCTCTACGTCGATGGCAAGCACGTCACACCTACACCCATTCCGATTGTTGGGAACCGTTTCACTGTCGAAGGGAAGTCGTACTCATGGCGTTAATCTTCCACCTGTGGGACAAGCTGTGGGCCACGGTGTTTCCACCACCGTGGACAGATGAGAAGGCAGTCATCTTCCATCCCACCACATGTGAACATGGGCAGGCTGATGACTGAATCAGCCACCATCACACCCATCAAGCCTGAAGAAATGGAACGGCTGATGGACATGACAACCCACCTCATCTCCATTGCCTCACGCACTGTTGCCCGCAGATTCCAAGGGTTTGTAACATCCGATGACCTACGGCAAGAGTGCTACCTGTGGTGCATGAGACGCCACGACAAGGTGGCGCAATGGTTGGACGTAGATCAGGCGGATAAGGCGGCAGTGAAGTCTGGTGCCAACCAGTTCATGAAGACCATGTATCGGTTGGCTGAAGTACATGCCCGCCGTGAGCGGGCCATCATCCTTGGCTACCGTATCGAGGACGAATGGTTCGCTAACACAGGTGTCATCGCTGAACTGCTACCTATCGTGTTAGCTGGCGGGTATGACGGGTATGAGGCACCGGAATCGGACCATTCACGGGGACGACAAGATCCTGCCGAAGGTAACGGGCGTCTGGCCCAGTTGGCTGATGTTGCAGCCGCATGGGAAGCACACCCTGACCCGTTGTTGGAGCGCCTGTATGGCACGTCTGCTACCCGTGACCAAATAGCAGACGAGTGGGAGATCAGTAGACCCACACTCAAGGATCGTGAACGTAAGGCACTGAAGAAGATGGTCGATTTCCTGGGTGGTGAGTCACCTTATGGTGGTGTCCTCGATTAGGCCAACGTGGACCGAGTATTACTTGGGTATCGCTGAAGCTGTCGCTAAACGGGGTGAATGTACCCGCCGCCAGGTGGGTGCAGTCATCGTGAACCATCACACCATCATCGCTACCGGATACAACGGTTCACCACCAGGTAAGAAGTCATGCCTTGACGGCATGTGTCCACGTGCGTGGAGTGATGCCACCCCTGGTACTGGGTATGCGGCCACTGGGTGTACTGCCATTCATGCTGAAGCTAACGCCATTATTCGTGCCGGTAGGGCACGAACGGTGGGTGCCACCATGTATGTGACGAGTGAACCGTGTGACTTGTGTTCATCTCTGTTGGATGCAGCTGGTATTGCGAGAACCATATGGCGATAAAGAAAACTGAAGTCAAACTTGTTGCCTCACTGCTAGAGCAGGAGGCAGTGGGCGAGGAGCGCCCACCTTTATTGGTGGAACCAATCATTGACAACATCAGCAAGATGCAAGTGCTCGGCTATTCACTAGGAGCCAATGAGTCGAGGTGGGAGAATGGCAATCAAGCGGACTGAGATCAAGCTAGTCGCTGGCCTTCTGGAGAGTGAAGCCGAGGACACTGGTGAACTAGCAACCCGCATCATCGAGGAACTCGATGCCAAGCGGGCAAAGGATGACACTCAGTGGGTGATTGTGACCCAATGGGAGGGGATTGTGGCCATGTATGGCCCTTATCCTACCGAGAACCGGGCGGGCAAGGCTTTGACTAGCCTTGCCGCGCCTAGTCCTGGTATGACTGCCGCTATTAGGCAGTTACGCACCGTCTAGTCCACGAGTCGTGCATAGTAGGACCAACCCTGGTCACCCTGATCTACTGCCCTAGCCTCCACCTTCAGACCAGACCACACACCCTTACCCTTACGCATCCGTTCCACCCTGTCATAGGCAGTACGTTGCTTGAGTCCATCGGCTACACGTATCCACTGGTTAGGTGAAGCAAGCAATGCGTCACGCACCCGCAGTGTGTCGTTAGATGCGGGCCTACCCTGCCGGGTAGGTGCTGGTGGTTCCTCGAACGAAAGATTCAGGGTCATTGTGATCCATCCTTAGACGTGTAACGGGTGGCAATAATGTGGTTACGGTTACCCCAATATTGTGAGACAGCCAGGTCTAGCGCCTCATTAATGGTGATGTTTGGTGAGCCAAGATATGCAATACCCATATCACTCACCTACCCCTACTGCCCCGCCTACGTTGGCACGCTCACGGGCCAGACGTTGCGGGTCATAGTCCTTAAACATTGGATACCTCCACTGATCCTGCTTACGGATCAGTGATGCCGACGTTTCAGGGATAGGACTGATCGTGTTCAGGTCATTGTTAGCTGGTGTTACCTCGGTTGCACATCCCGTGAGCACTAGCCCACCGGCTAGTGCCACACTTGTGATCCATCGTTTCATGTTACTCACCCTTCTCCAGTTCTTACTTACTCGCAACTCAACCATTGAGTTGCCCCAGTCTCAATAACCTGGCAAGCAGACTGCTTGCCTGTCATGTTGTGAACTACCGCACCGACCACAGATAAGGCCAGTAGACAGATGCAGGTAATGACAACACTTGATAGCAACATCCGTAGGTCCATGCTGTGCATCTTACTCACCCTCTCCACAGTTACAGTCCATTGTGAGGCCATCAGCCCACACCTGGGCCTCTTCCGAGTCATGGGTGTGGGCTTTGGCCCACTCCCCCAGTTCACAGCCGCACTCCCAGTAGCCGAGTGAGTGTGCATCGAGTGAGTCGCCAGCGGTGCGGCAATGCCAACACGTAGCCCTCGCGTGGCCTACGTCTACCGATCCATGCCACATGGCTACTCACCCGCCAACGGCAGGTAAGCCACGGCCCATGACTCAGGGGCACAATCGTCCCCGTCGTGATCGCACAGTGGGTACACTGCTGCGGCTTGCCAATACCCCGGCGTCTCAAGGATGTGGCGGGCCAATGCCCCGCCGATGCACTCCGATGCATGCATGGCGGCGCCGCTGTACCCGTACTGCCCGGTCCATCCGGTGAGTAGTTCATAACCCTCCGCCACAGGTTCACCGTGTGACGTGCCATTGCAGTCGCATGACACCTCAAGGTAAGGCAGAGCATCGGCGGGCGTGATCGCCCGCGTGGTCCCGTCTGGCAGGACTGCGACGCCGGGGGCGTCGATCCCCATCGCGGCGTCCAACGTGTCCGCCGTCACTCGCTCCATTGTACTCATTGTCTTACCCCTTCTTCGGATGTTACTTACTTGGACTCTTCTTTGCGGGATTCCATAATTTCGTACCAGTTCACTTCAGACATAGCCGTGTTGAGTAGGTCACTGGCGAGTGTTGCTTTGTTGTCGGCCTTATTTAGGTATGTTTCTTGGACATACTCCTTGAGTGCCTGTGATGCCTCACCCCTGTGGTCCTCGCTAGTTGCCGCCAACTCGGTGATGTACCAATCTCCGTCAGTCCACAGGCTCACTAGCCACGTCTCGTAATTGGTCCACCCGTTATGTGTCTTGCGTTCCATCTCACTCACTCCATTCTTAGAGGCCCGAGTACGGGCCGTAGTTGAGGTCATCGTTGCGGGGGTCGTCGTTATGTGGTGACGGGTAGCACACGTCACACGCCATAACCGACAACTCCCGCGGTGTCACCAGCTGGCGGCGGCACCCGCCGCAATGCGTCCTAGGCATGTTACTTACTCCCAATCGTCGGATGCCCCTTCGCCTGACAGGCGAAGAATCCGACAGGGATACTGTCGTAGGTGTATGTCTTTCGTGCGGCATCATCAGGTGTACATGCGCAGTACGCCGCACCTTCGAGTGCGTACCCGATTACTTTCAGCATGTTTCTTTCCCTTTCACTTAGTTTCATGGATAGAACTAACGGCACCGGATGCCCCGGTGCCGCACGTTCAAGCAATGAAACAGCCCCCGGGCATAGGTAGCCCCGGGGGTAATGCCAGTCCGGTAACCCTTGCCCTTACCCGCGAGACGCGGTACGCGCGTCCATTCGGTCCGGGGGCCGGTCCCGGCCCTTCGCGGGGGCCGGGCGCACGCCCCGGTTTCGGGGCTGCTCCAGCCATTAGAACACAAAGCAAACAACTAGGCAAGTCACTTTGCATATTTCTTTTCGACTAACCCAAGCGGGTAACCGTTCACCTGGCCCAGCTGCCCAGCTGGGACCAGGAGTCCACCCAATCACTCGGACCTCATGTCCATTACCAGGTGTCCACCAGGTGTCCACATGGTGAGACTGCCACGAATGGCAGGAATAACACAGTGTAATCACTCGGTCACTCTATGTAACCATACATATGTACACCTCTACCCCTAGAAGGGGAGGCTTGGCCGGGACTTGACCAAAAGTCTGGTGTCCAAAATGTCCGTTATGGGGGGTATGCCCCCCCCCTGGGGGGGTATGGTATGTCCGTTATGTCCGATATGACCGTTTGACCCCGGGGGTTGTTATGTGGTGTATATATATATTTTTTGTTCTAACCTCCCGAAAAATCTTGGGACTGGAGGCCGGTCCTATATGGGTTTCACTAGAATGTGACTCAAGTCACAGATCAACTTCTTTACAAAAGGGGTCTTCGGAACCCTCATAAATAGTGAGACGAACGAACGAAGTGAGTGAGGCGAACGAACCCCTACCGGGGTTCACCACGGGAGGGGTGACGGGGTTCCACCCCGGAACCCTGGGAGTGGTGAAGTTGGTTATTACAAGCGGGTGAGGTATGCCCATTTTCAATGGGCCTGTGGGGTGTTACTAGCCGAGGGAAATCCCCATTGTCGTTGACTTGGGTCAACTCCTTTTGGGTATTTCAACGGTTGTTTGTTTTGTTCTTGGACGGAAGTCCAAGTTGGCACTTGTCCTTCCCCCCATTCCTGGCCGAAGGAACATAAGTCCTCGACGCGGAAATGATCTTGGTCTATGGCTCTCTCTGGTTCTTCACGTAAGCAGTCCATTAAAGTAGCGCAAGCTAACGATGTAGCTAAACGTACTGTTATTGAGTCCATCACTAAGGGTTTCACGGTGAAGGAGTCGCTTGCCTTGGGCAAGCGGTCGTATTCGTGGTATCAGAACGCGAAGAAGCGTGACCCGGAGTTTGGTCGCCAGGTTGAACTGGCGAAGGTGTTGTCCACTCGTGGGTCAATGGATAAGGATTTCCGTAAGACTGAAGCTGGGGAGTTTCAGGACTTTCGTCGTAAGTATTTGCAGACCGAAACCTGGCCGCATCAGCAGTGTTGGGTGGATTTGCTGGAAGGCAAGGAGCCTTCCTGGTTGCATCCTTCTTTCATTTATGAGAAGGGTCGGGCACAACGGCTGTTGGTGAATGTGCCGCCGAACCATTCCAAGTCCACGACGATCACGATTGATTATGCGACGTGGCGGATTTGTCGTGACCCGAATGTTCGTATCATCATCATTTCGAAGACTCAGGCGATGGCGAAGAAGTTGCTGTATGGGATTACTAGCCGCCTTACGCATCCTCGTTATGCGGAGTTGCAGAAGATGTTCGCCCCTGAGGGCGGGTTTAAGGCCAGTGCCGATAAGTGGGCTGCTAACCAAATCTATTTGGGTGGCGATGATAAGGATTCCGGTGAGCCTCACCCTACGGTGGAGGCTCTCGGTATTGGTGGTCAGGTTTATGGTGCTCGCGCCGATCTGATCATTTGTGATGACTGTGTAACCCTCACCAATGCTGGTGATTGGGAGAAGCAGATGGACTGGCTTCGCCAGGAGGCGTCCACACGGCTTGGGCCGAGTGGGAAATTGTTGGTGATTGGTACTCGGGTTGCTCCCCAAGACCTTTATCGGGAGTTACGAAACCCAGATCACTACACCGACAACCGTTCCCCGTGGACGTATTTTGCTCAGCCGGCAATTTTGGGTAATGCCCATAAACCGCCTGCCGAGTGGGAAACATTGTGGCCGGTGTCCGAGCGCCCCTTTGAGGGGGCTGAGGATGATGACCTTCCTGATGAGGATGGGAACTTTGCCCGCTGGACTGGTCCACGATTGGCAGAGTTGCGTAACGACTTGGGGTCGTCACGCTGGGCAATGGTGTACATGCAGGCCGATGTGGCAGCTGAACCAATCTTTGACTCCATTTGTGTGCGTGGGTCGGTGGAGGGTATGCGTAAGCGTGGCCCTCTGGTGGCCGGTGCCCCCGGTTACCCGAAGAACCCTGAAGGGTTCTACATCATTTGCAGTATGGACCCGGCGATGGCCGGTGAAACGGCCACTATTGCTTATGCGGTGGACCGTGAAACACAGAAACGGTATGTGCTGGATGTATCCATCATGCCTGCCCCCACTCCCCTGCGGATTCGGGAACTGATTCACCAATGGACAGAACTCTACAAACCGAATGAATGGGTTATCGAGTCCAATGCGTTTCAGTTGTTCCTCACCCAGGATGAAGAGATCAGGGGGTTCCTCGCTACGCGCGGTATCCCCCTGAAACCACATCACACAGGGTTCAACAAGCAGGACTCCGAGTTCGGGGTTGCCTCCCTGCAACCCCTGTTCGGGACGAAAGAGGTTAAGGGTGAGAACCAGGGCTATCGCCATTCTGGTAACAACCTGATCTCGTTGCCGGACATTCACAAGAACGAGGCTGTGAAGGCGCTCATTGAGCAACTCATCTTATGGGATCCGAATGTGAAGACGAAGCATCGTAAGCAGGATGCGGTGATGGCGTTGTGGTTTGCGGAGTTGAAAGCCAGAGAGGTGTTGTCTTCTGCCCGTAGGGGTGAGCAGTGGTTCATGGAGAACCCGTTCACGTCACAGCGTGACAGGGACAGGCGAAGTGTTATTCCGTTGGACGAGTATGCGGCCACAGGTGGGCGCATGTCCTTTCTTTAAGGTTGTCAATGACTGAGATAAGCCCGATCCTGGCGCGTTACGAGGAACTCAAAGAGCGCAATACTGCTCGTGACGTTCGCATGGCTCAGGTTGCCCAGATTCGGGCGAACAATGCCGAAGCTATCGCCCCCGGCTTGTT
>OFRF01000363.1_pt1 | contig 11533 bp, 10 predicted proteins | sample 1543081 | NCBI WGS metagenome assembly OFRF01 (sample SAMN07774232, study PRJEB24372) | wastewater metagenome
GCTATCCTGAACCTCGCCGGACCTCCCGAGTCGGCTCACCCGCAGGCACCCGCGCTCGCGGGCTCATCGACACACACGACGGAGGTCTAAGGACAGTGGCGATCACCCCCAAGTGGTTCGGGCTCGGGCTACAGCAGTTGCTCGATACCCCGATCGACCTCGAGGCCGTGACGGTCAAACTCGCTCTCGCGACCGCGACCTTCACGCCGAACATCGACACGAGCGACTTCCGTGACGACTTCACGGCGAACGAGCTCGCGAACGGCAACGGGTACACGACCGGTGGCGTCACCCTCACGGGCGTCGCGTGGTCGTACGACGCGGCGAGCGATCAGGTCCGGCTCGACTTCGACGACCCCTCGTGGACGTTCACCGCGTCAAAGACGTGGCGCTACGGCCTCATCTACGTCGACACCGGCGGTGCCGACTCGACCGACCCTCTGATCGCGTGGCTCGACTGGGGTGCCGATCAGACCGTGAACACCCCGTACACGCTCACGATCGACCCGGCCGGTCTGCTCTACATCGACGTCACCTAGCCCCGCCGGGGGCCCGCAGGATGCCGCGCACCATCGCCACGGCCTCGGGGTTCGCCTCGGGGCCGTGGGCGGTTGAGGGGGGCTAGGCGTGGCAGCGGGCGACTACCGCTATATCCAAGGGTTTGAGCTCGGCGATATGACGAAAGAGGCCGGGTCGATCACCACGACCGGCGGAACCGTCACCGAGACGGCGACGAACAAGCAGACCGGCGACTACTGCCTGCGCGTGAACCGCACGAGCGCCGCCGCCTGCAACTTCACTCACCCGACGAACGCGACTCCGGCGAACGGCAACACGCCTTGGCCGACCGGGCTGCGGCAGATGGCCGGGTGTTTCTCCCTCTACGTCGCGTCGCTGCCGTCGAGCGCGACCGACCTGCCGATTTTCTACGTCGTTCATTTCAGCGGGAACGACGCGACCATCACGCTCAACTCGTCGGGTCAGTTGAAGCTGCAGGTAGTCGGTCAGTCGATCAGTGCGACGATCGCCACGCTCTCGGCCGGGCAGCGGTACCTCGTCGAGTGGAAGGACGATTCAAGCGCCACCGGTCACCAGTTCCGGGTTAGGGTAGACGGCGGAACCGAGGTCGCGAGCACGACCGGTTCAGAGGCTCCGAACGACGTCAACGGCCTCACCTTCGGGGCGAATCACTCGACGGCGTCTACGTGGGATCTCTATTTCGACGACGTCGTCGTGGTCGAGGGGACGACGTACACCGACGACCTGCGGGTCGCGGTGCTGCGGCCGGACGTCGTCGCGGCCGATATCGAAGCGACGTGGTCGATCACCGGTGGCGACACGAAGCGCGCCGGCGCGATCGACGAGGACCCCCCCGACGACGCGACGACCTACATTTCGTCGAGCACGAGCGGCCAGGTGCAGCGCATCCCGATCGAGAACGTGACGATTTCGGGAACGATCCTCGCGGTCAACGCCGTCATCCGGGTCGGGTCGAACTCGACCACCGGTACTAGGAACTTCACGGCCAACCTGCGAGACGGCACCGCCGGAACCGATGGCGCGTCTAAGACTCTCGATTACGACGTGAACGGGTGGCGGAAGGCTCATCACCTGACGCCGTTGAATGACGTGCCGGGCGGCTCGGGGTGGTCGCAGACGAACCTCGACGACGTCGTTCTGCGTCTCGTGAAGGACGCGAACACGAATCAGGTGCGGGTCACGACGGCCTATGTGCAGGCCGCTTACCTGCCGACGACCGACGTAAGCGAGACACCCTTGACCGGCGGCGGCGTCGGCGGCGGAACTCCGCCGACCGTCAAGGTCGCGGCCACCACGGGCGGCGCGCTCGGCGGCGGTACCTCGCCGGGCGTGCGCATCGGTGTCGCGCCGGGCGGTGCCGTCGGTGGTGGGACGCCGCCGCCGGTCGTTCTCGCCGTGCCCGTCCTCGTCGGTGGCGCGGTGGCCGGTGGGGTGGCACCGGCCGTTCGGGTCGGCGTCGCCACCGGCGGCGCGGTCGCAGGAGGGGTCGCACCTGGCGAACTCGCGCCAGTTTCCGAGACGCCGCTCGTGGGTGGTGCGGTCGCCGGCGGGGTGCCGCCGAGCGCCCGCATCGGCTCGACCGGGTCCGGCGCGGGCGCGGGCGGGACACCTCCGGGGGCACGCACCTCGATCACCCCCGGTGGCGCGCTCGGCGGGGGCGTGCAGCCCGTCGGGGGGGCGAGGGATACACCGACACCGGGCGGTGCGCTCGGGGCCGGTGTGGGCCCTGCGGTGCGCGTGGCCGGTGCGACCGGGGGGGCAGTGGGTGCCGGTGCCCCGCCCGCCGTGCGCGTGGCCGTCACGAGCGCCGGCGCGGTGGCCGGTGGGACGAACCCGACGGGCGGTGCTCGTGAGACGGCGGGGCGGGGCGGGGCGATCGGTGGTGGCACGCCGCCGGTGCTCGCGCCCGTGCCGGTCATCGTCGGTGGTGGGTCGGCCGCAGGCACCGGCCCGGCGATCCGGGTCGCCGTCACCGGCGCGGGTGCGCTCGGCGGTGGGACGAACCCGACCGGCGGGGCGGGCGAGACGGCCGGGCGCGGTGGCGCGCTCGGGGCAGGCGTCGCCGCAGCTGCTCGAGCGGCGGTCGGCGTCGGCGGCGCGGTCGTCGGTGGGGTGCCGCCGAGCGAGAGCAGGACCGAGGCCGTCGGCGTAGGTGGCGCGCTCGCGGCCGGGGTCGCGCCGACCTCGCGCGTCGGGGCCTCGACGGGTGGTGGCTCGGGTTCGGGCACCGGCCCGTCGGTCGTGGCCGGTGTCGCCATCGCGGGGGCGGTCGCAGGCGGCGTCGCCCCCACGGGCGGTGTGCGCGAGTCGGCTACCCCCGGTGGGGCGGTCGGTGCCGGGCTACCGCCGTCGGCCAGGTCGACGAGCCCCACGGGCGGTGCGGTCGCCTCGGGCACGTCCGCCGCCGTCCGCGTGGGTGTGGATCGGTCAGGCGCGATCGCCGACGGGAACACCGTCACCGAAGAGGGCGAGGACGTCGCCGATCGCGGCGGCGCGCTCGCGGCCGGTCGCGACCTGGCGGGCGCGCGTGCCTCGGCGGACCGGGGTAGCGCACTCGCGGGAGGGTTCCCGCCCGAGCCCCGCGAGAGCGAGACGCCGCTCGTCGGTGGGGCCGTCGCCGGGGGTACGCCCCCCGGCGGGTCTGCCATGCTCGACCCGGCCGGGGCGACCGGCAGTGGCCGGGCACCCGCCGCAGTCGCCTCGGCCCCCATCGGTGGGGCGACCGCCGGTGGCGCGCAGGGTCCGGCGGTCGTCGTCTCGATCGAGCGCGGCTCGGCGGTCGCAGGCGGGATCGAACCCGAGGACGGGTTCACCTCGGGCGACACGGCCGAGGTCGGCGGCGCGGTCGGTGGGGGCGTCCCGCCTTCGGTGGCGGTGGCGCTCACCCCCGGCGGTGCGCTCGCGGGTGGCACTCCCGCAGGCGAGGGGACGACCGACGTCGCCGGGCGTGGCGGGGCGACGGTCGGGGGCAACGCGCCCGCGCCTCGGTTCTCGGCCACCATCACCGGCGCGCTCGGTGGCGGGCGACCGCCTGCTCGAGCGACGGTCGCCGTCGGCCGCGCCGGCGCGCTCGGCGGTGGGACGGTCGTCGGCGAGGACGGGTCGCAGGTCGTCGGCCGAGGCGGGGCGATCGCCGGTGGGGTCGAGCCCGCCGCGTGGGCATCGGGCGCGAGCGGTGGTGCGGTCGCGAGCGGGCGCTCGCCAGGAACGCGCACCGCCGCCGTCTCGGCGGGCGCGCTCGGGTCCGGTCGGCTCGACGCCGGGGCGCTCGTTCCGGTGGAAGTGGGCGGGGTGGTTGCGGGTGGTCGCCCGATCACCGAACCTGACGGCGGACTGCACGTCGCGGGCGGGGGCGTTCCCCGCATGGGGCTCGGGACTCTGGAGGTCGTCTAGTGGCGCGGTACGCAAGGCCGGGTGCGGCGCTCACCCTCACGTTCGACTCGCCGACGTCCGGGCTCGTGGGCACCTTCGGGATCGAGTTCCGCGAGGCGACCTCGGGCGACGTGGTCGTCGCCAGGTCGACGGCGGGCATCGCCGAGATCCCGGCGGGCACGGGGCTGTACCGGTGGCAGGGGTTCGCACCTGGCATCGGCGATTACCTCGTCGTCGCCGACGACGGCACCGGCACCCCGGCCGGAACGACCGCAGAGACCCTCATCGTCACGACGTCGGGGCTGCCCGACCTTGAGGCGGCACCGGCCGGGCTCGGGCCCTGCTCGCTGTGGACGACCGAGCAGGCCGTGCTCGACTGCGGCGGGCTGCCGGACGACGCCGACATCGGGTACGCCGTGCAGGTCGCGAGCGCGATCCTCTGGGAACTGAGCGGTCGGATCTACTCGGGCGAGTGCACCGCGACCGTGCGACCGCAGTCGCGCTACGTCACGTGCGGCCGGTTCGGGTGGTGGCGGCGCGACGCATGGCCCGCCGGATGCCGGTCGCTCGACCGCATCACCCTCGCGGGCTACCCGGTGCGCTCGATCGAAGAGGTCCGCATCGACGGCGTCGTGCTCGACCCGAGCGAGTACGTCCTGCTCGGACGACGGCACCTCGTGCGCCGCGACCCGTTCTCGTCGTGGTGGCCGTCGTGCCAGTACGTCGAGCGGCCGTTGACCGACGAGGGCACGTTCGGGATCACCTACACCTACGGGGCCGATCCGCCGCTCTCGGGGATCTACGCCGCGACCGCGCTCGCCCGCGAGGTCGTGAAGTCGTGCGCCGGCGGTCCGTGCGCGCTGCCGTCGAACGTGTCGCGTGTGCTGCGGCAGGGGGTCGAGGCGACCATCGACGCGAGCAAGGCGGCGTCGAAAGGCCTCGGGCTCGCCGAGGTCGCCGCCTTCCTCGGCGCGACTCCACGGCCCCGCCGCCGCACCGCCATCGTGTCGCCGGACTCGCGGCGATACCCTCTCGTCATCGACAACCCGGAATAGGGGGCAGCATGGGCGACAACCCGACCGCGACCGACGAGCACTACCACGGCGACTCGCCGCTCGGTCGTCGGAACTCGTACCTCGCGACCGCTGCCGGACGCGGCGCGCACACGCTCAAGGCCGAGCCCGAGCAGGTGAACGATCACGGCGTTCCGACCGACCTCGACGCCTACGCGACCGGCGGGCGGTACGAGTACCTCATCGACGGCGAGACCGTGCAGGGGAAGGGCAAGGCGCAGGAGGCGCTCGTCGCCTACCTCGCGAAGATCGAGGCGGGCGCGATCGGCGAGGGTGCGGGCGAGGGATCGGGCTCGGGCGAGTAGGTGCCCGCGCTCGACCTCGCCGTTCTGGCCGACCACCTGCTCGAGCAGGCGACCGAGGCGCTCGACGCCGGTGCCGAGCCCGGCGTTCCGGGCGCGCCGGCGCGCCGCCTCATCACCATCGGCGCGCCCGCGTTCGACTTCGACTCGTGCGCGATGCTGGCCGTGTCGGTCATGCCGAGCGTGCGGCTCGGCCAGGTCGGCGATCAGTCCGACGTCGGGCGGGGGGTCGCGTGCCTCACGATGACCCTCGCCGAACTCCGGGTCACGCTCATCGGATGCATCCCCTCGATCGACGACGCCGGGCGCTCGCCGAGCGCGGCCGCCATCACCGCCGCCTCGACGCCGCTGCTCGGGCAGGGGTGGGTCATGTGGTGCGGACTGCACAACCTGCGGCGCTCGGGGATCCTCTTCCCGCCGTCCGTACCTGGCGACGACCGGGTCGTGTCGATCGGACCGCTCACCGCGATCGACGCGCAGGGCGGCGCGCTCGGATGGTTCGTGAGCGTGCTCGTGCAGATCGACCTCGACCGAGACCTCGGGACGTGACGTGGCCGGTGCTGCGGTGGTGCTCTACCCCGCCGCCCTGCAGGCGATGCTCAACGGCCCCGGCGGGCTCGTCGCGAAGGACCTCGCCCGGCGAGCGATCCGCGTCGAGTCGGCGGCGAAGCGGCTCGCGCCGGTGGACACCGGCCGACTGCGCGCCTCGATCACGTGGGCGCTGTACGTCGATGGCGGGGGGATCCACGCCCGCATCGGCACGAACGTGCTCTATGCGATCTTCCAAGAGCTCGGGACGCGGTACATGGCCGCGCACCCGTTCCTCGTGCCCGCCCTGCGGGCCGCTGCGTAGCAACCTCCCGAAAGGACACACCGCATGACCGACTCACCGATCGCCACCATCCCCTTCCGCATCGGCGGGCACACGTTCGCGATGGCCCCGCGCGCCGGCGCACGTTTCATGGCCTCGGCTCTGTCGCCGCCGCCGGGGGAGTCGAACCTTGAGGCCGTCGAGCGGGTCATCGAGACCATCGCCCAGCTCATGGTGGACCCGCAGCAGGGGGCCGAGTTCCGCGCCATGTGGGGCAGCACCGACGACCCGACCTCGGGGCTCGATCAGGGGGCGTTGCTCGAGGCGTGGGAAGAGATGGCGGTGCACTACACCGCCCGCCCTACCGACGGGCGGTCGCCCTATTCGTCTGGGTTTGGGACCCCGAACGATGGCTCGCCCTCGACGCCCGCCTCACCCTCGCCGGTGGCCCCGGACTCGGTCCCCTCGCCGCCGACCTCGGGAGGCTACTAGCGGTGGCGTGGGCGACCCTCACCGAAGGGATGACGGAACGCGAGGTGCGCGAGGTCGAGCAGGCGATGACGCTCGACCTCGACCCGTTCCCGCGCCCGTCGTTCGGTGAGGGTCGCCCCGCCCCGCGCTCGCCCGGCGTGCCCGAGGTGGACACGACGTCGCCGGGCACGAACGTGCCCGCGCTCATGGCGGCGATGCGTACCGGCCGAGTCGGGTAGGGGGTCGCATTGTCGAGCGACGTGATCGGCGAGGCACGGGTACTCTTACGCCCCGACTCCACGGGGTTCGACGCGCAGGTGCGCGACAAGGTCGGCGGCAGCATGAGGACGGCCGCGAAGGTCGCGGGCGGGGCTCTCCTGGCGGGGGGTCTCGTCCGCAACATCGCGCAGCAGGTCGGCGCGGCCGGTGCGCTACAGCAGAACCTCCGCGAGTCGGTCGGTCTGCTCGGCCAGGTCGGACCCGCTGCCGACCGCACGTTCGGCCAGTTTCAGACGCAGGTCGCGGCGCTCTCGCGCGAGGTCGGGATCGCGCAGCAGGAGATCAGCGGCGGGCTCTACGAAGCCCTCGGCGCGGGCGTGCCGAAGGGTAACGCCGTCGAGTTCCTGCGGGTCGCATCGAAGGCGTCGATCGCGGGCGTCACCGAGCTCGGCACGACCGTCGACGGCCTCACCACGATCATCAACGCCTACGGCCTCAAGGCGTCCGACGCTCAGAAAGTAAGCGACTCGCTATTCCAGACCGTCAACGCCGGTAAGTTGACGTTTGCCGAACTATCGCAGTCGGTGTTCAACGTGGCACCGGTGGCGGCAGCGGCAGGCGTCGGCCTTGAGACCGTCGGGGCCGCGCTCGCCACCCTCACCGCCGGCGGTGTGCCCGCCTCGGTGGCGACGACGCAGCTGCGATACGCGATCCAGTCGCTCGTGGCCCCGAGCGTGAAGGCCGAGAAACTGCTCGCGCCGGTGTTCAAAGAGGCGGGGTACGAGAGCGGGCAGGCCGCGCTTAAGACCCTCGGTCTGCAAAAGACCCTGAAGCTCGTGACCGACGCGGCCGGTGGGTCGTCGACGAAGTTGACCCGCCTGCTCGGGTCGAGCGAGGCGCTCAACGCCGTCCTGACGCTCACCGGCAAGGGGTCCAAGCTCTTCGCCGACCAGTTGATCGCGCAGGCCGACGCGGCGGGCGTCACCGACAAGTCGCTCGCGCAGATCGAGAAGTCGGCCGGTCGCTCGTTCTCGCGGGCGAAGGTCGCGGCCGAGAACTTCGGGCTCGCGATCGGCGACGCCGCAGCACCCGCCGTGGCGCGCCTCGCCGACGACCTCACGTCCGGCCTCAACCGCATCTCGTCGTCGTCCGGGTTCCGGCAGGGCACGCTCGCGATTGCCGACGGCATCGCGAACGCGATCACCGACCCGCAGACCATCGCGACCGCGCAGACCTTCGGTGCCCTGGCCGTGGACGTGTTTGGCGCGGTGCGACAGGCGGCGGCGGCGACCGCGCCGGCGGTGCAGGCCGTCGCCTCGGCGCTCGGTGCGATCGCGTCGAGCCCGGCCGGGCCCGCCCTCCTGCTCACCGCGACGGCGTACTCGGTGCTCGGGCGCTCGGCCTCGGCGGTCATCCCGAAGATCATCGCCGTGCGCGCCGCGCAGCAGGCGAGCGCCGCCGCGACCGCCGCGAGCGTTGCGTCGCAGGTCTCGGCGATCGGGCTCGTCGGTCCGTCCACTGCTCGAGCAGCGGCGACCTCGGCCTCGTCCTTCGGCCGGATCGCCGGGGCCTCGCGCGCCGCCGGTGCCGGGCTGCTCGCGCTCTCGGGCGGGCCGGTCGGCGCGGCGATCCTCGGCGTGTCCGCCCTCGCGGCCGGTGCCTTCATCCTCAGCACCCGCGAGACCGACGCCGAGCGCCACGCCCGCGAGTTCTCGTCGGCCCTGCGCGATCAGGCGGCAGCGGCCGACGTCGCGAGCGCCGCGCTCGACCGGCAGCGGCAGGCGCTGACCGGCGTCATCGACGCGAGGGTCGGGGTCGATCAGGCGCGCACGGCCGTCGGCACGGCCCGGACCGAGGTGCAGCGCGTGCAGGCCGCGCCGGCGTCGTCGTTCGATGGGGGCGAGGCCGGTAAGAGGCAGGCGCTCACCGCCGCGACGAACGCGCTCACGCAGGCCGAGAACAACCTGCGGAACGCCCGGCAGTCGAGCGCCTCGGCCGGGCGCGTGGCGCTCACGCAGGCGCAGGCCGAGCAGGCGGCGCAGGCAAAGAACCTCGACACCGCGAACCGCGCCGCGCAGGCGACGGGCAACCTGTCGCGGGAGCAGGTGCGGACCGCGCTCACCACGAACCTCGGCCGGGCGAACGCGCTCAACTTCGCGACCGCGCTCTCGCGGCAGGCTCGGGCGCAGGGCGAGGCGTCGTCGAAGTTGCAGGCGTCCGCCGCCGTCGCTCGGCAGTCGGCCGCAGCGGTGGACACGACGACCGCGTCCGGCCGGAAGCTGGCCGCGCAGTTGCGGACCGAGGCGACCGAGAGCGCGAAGTCGGCGGGGGCGGCGCGAGTCGCGGCGATCGCCACTGCCGAGCGCGCCATCGCGACCGACAAGGCGATTGCCTCGTCGAAGTCGTCGAGCAAGGCCGAAAAGACTGCGGCGCAGACCCGGATCAAGGCAGCCGAGGGGCTCGTCGGCTCGCTGCGCGCGGCCGGGCTCAAGGCCGGGCAGGCGCAGGCAAACGGGTTCGCCGCCGGGCTGCGCTCGCGCGACGGGGAGATCCGCACGGCCGGTCGCCAGGGCGGCGAGAAAGGGGCCGATGGCGGGCGCGCTGCGGCACCGTCCGCCGACGCGGCGGGCCAGGTCGTCGGCTCATCGCTCGGCACCGGGATCATCACGGGCATCGACTCCCGCGCGAGCGAGGTCTACGCCGCCGGTCTGCGCCTCGGCGCTCGTGGCGCGCAGGGCGTGAAGGATGGGGCAAAGGTCAAGTCGCCCTCGCGCATCACGATCGAGGCCGGGAAGGACGTCGCTCGCGGCCTTGAGGTCGGCGTCAAGTCCGAGCAGGGCAATGTGCAGTCGACGATCGCCGCGTCGATCGCCGCCGCCGGCGCGGCCGGGGTGCGGAACGCAAAGACTCAGGGCAAGTTCGCGGCCATCGCGTTCGGCGAGGGGTTCCGGGTCACCGGCCCGACCTTCCGGGGCGTCATCTCCACGACCGTGTCGGCCGCGCTGCGCGACTCGATCACGACGGCGCAGTCGAACCTCGCAGGGTTCGGCTCGGCGCTCGCCGACCTGGCGGGCCGGGCGATCGACGCGGCAGCCCCGCAGTTCGCCTCGCGGGTGGCCGCGCTCGACTCCCGCTCGGCTGCGCTCGACGCCGCCTCGGCGCAGGATCAGGAGCGCGAGTTGCGGAACGCGGTCGCGCTGGCCGAGGCAGGGAAGGATCAGGCGACGAAGCGGTATCAGGCGCTACAGGCAGCGGCAGCGCGGCGCACCCCGGCGCAGACCGCCGCGCTCTCGCCACTGCAGGCAGAACGCGAGCGACAGCGGCTCGAGGCAGCCCGCCTCGCGGCCGAGGACCCCGCTCGGGCGCAGCGCCTCGCGCTCGATCAGTTCCTCGTGCAGCAGGATCAGAACCGGCTCTCGGCCGAGCAGGCGGCGGCGCAGCAGGTGACGGACGCGAAGAAAGCGGCGCTCGATCAGCAGCTCGCCGACCTCACCGCCAACCTCAACGCCGGGTCGATCAAGGCCGGCGCGTTCAACACGCAAGTTGCGGCGGCGCTCGCGGCGAACGGGGTCAACATCGCCGCCGTCGGCGGGCAGTTGGGCACGGCCTACGTCGCCGCCTTCAACCTCGCGCTACGGCAGTTGAAGGTGCAGGGCGCGGCCGTCGGCGCTGCGCCCGCGCTGCCCGCGAACTTCACGCCGGGGATCGAGCGGCCGAATCAGGTCGCGATCGCGCAGGCCGTCGAGACCCGCAACACGATCCGGCAGTCGCTCGCGACCGAACTCGGCCGCGTGCGCGCCTCGCAGGAGGCGAACCGGCAGGCGTTGCAGGCGACGTTCACGAAAGAGTCGAGCGCCGGCGGCACGCGCATCGTCGCGAGCGAGCAGCGGCAACTCACCGCGAGGGCGAAAGAGCACCGCGAGCAGATCGCCGCGATCACCGCGCTCGGCAAGGCGATCGCCGACGCACCGCCGCAGGTGCTCATCGAGCGCCTCATCGCGGGCGCGCCAGGTTCCGACCCCTCGGTGGTGGGCGACGCGGTCGCGCGCTCGATCACGAGGGCGACCACCCGCAAGGCGAAGCGATGACCGATGGCCGTTCGTGACACAATCGCGCCGGGGCGCGACCGACGAAAGGGCGGGGCGAGTGGGCAGTGATGGCACGCCGTACACGAGCAAGCCGAAGGGTGCGATAACGCGCCTGATCGAGCGCGTCGCCGCCGACGTCCTGGCCGCGAATCACGCCGGGCCGCGCCCGGACTTCGACGAGGTGCCGGGGTGGCGACGCGCCGCCGTGATGAGCCTCGTCGGTGGGATCCTCGTCGAGTCGAACGACGACCCGGCCGCGTACGACCCCGCTCGCCTGCGGCGCGACTACCTCGCGATGCTGCCGGGGCTCGAGCGGGGCGTGATCGAGTCGGTCGCGCAGGCCGACCGTGAGGGTAAGCCCGTCCACGACCGCGAGGTTCCGCCCGGCCCCGTGGACATCGACCGCACCGAGCCCGACGAGCGCGACGCGCAGGCGCTCGCGATCATCCTCGCCGCTCTCACCGAGTACGCCGTGCTCCGGGCCGAGCAGGTCGCCGCAAGGGGGAACCGCTAGTGCCGCGTCTCGCCGAACGTCACACCCTGTCGAAGTGGACAAACGACGTAATCCACATCGCCTTCGACGGGTCGTCGATCACCGACTCGGCGACCTACCTGCCGCCGACGGGCGTCGTCACGGCCTCGGGCACGCGACCGACG
>OFRF01000364.1_pt1 | contig 11522 bp, 23 predicted proteins | sample 1543081 | NCBI WGS metagenome assembly OFRF01 (sample SAMN07774232, study PRJEB24372) | wastewater metagenome
TCGTGAAGGTCATTACACGAGCACACAAGTTCATGGAGTAGTGGCCTTAAGTTTAGAAGAGGTCATTGATAAAGTGAAGTCAAAGTATCCAGATCGTCTGGTTGTCTCTATTAACCATGTTGGGCCGGTGGATTTGTTATGAATGATGAAGACTACACGGACATATATGGTAAACCTGGATACACAGTTATTACCACTCCGAAGACTACGCCGGTTTATAAGATACATATCGGTGACACATTAACAGATGCAGCCCGTTACAGGTGGCTACGGGACAACGTATTTGATGTCCTCTGTGAAGGAAGGCCAGCAGATTGTATTGCTAAGTGGATGCTTCCTCGGCTTGTAGCTGAGGATAGTACAGGAAGGAAGTATACGTTCGATGAGATTATTGATATACAGATGAAGAGGAGTGGAGAGTGACATTTAAATACAAATCAGAAGTAATTGGTAAGGGTGGCATCTCAGCACGTATTGTGGCTAAGAGTGTTTCAGCTTACTCTGGACAAGAGATTATTACTTGGGAGTATGATGCACCTAAGTGCATTTTAGCTGAATTGAATACACACTCGATTATGGTGCGTAATGCGCAATCATCCCGTGCTGTTCCAGTGAGCAAGGTACTTGAGCAGATTCGTACTAATCCAGTAACTCCTGTTCATTGGGGGAAGAACCAAGCTGGGATGGTAGCTAACGAAGAGAATGATAATCGTGTAGTGATCTGGGATTTAGAGCCAGAATATCAAACATATGATTTAAATCGTGAAGATGCGTGGTATCATGCTGCATGTTTAGCAGCAGACAGCATGAAAGCCTTTAATGATGCCGGATACCATAAACAGATAGTCAACCGTATTGGAGAAGCCTTCACCTTTGTGCGTGGAGTGATTACCGCTACGGAAATTGATAACTTCTTTCACCTACGTTACCACAAAGATGCTGACCCATTCATGCAAGAGCTTGCTAAGTGTATGTGGGAAGCTTATGATCAGGCTGAAGCTGAAGTGTTGTATGAGGGTGAGTGGCATACGCCCTATGTTGAACATACTCGTCTATTGGTAGATAATAGTTTAAGTTATGGTAGTCGGGAATACAACGAACATGACAGCGTACCTACTTGGTGCCCACTACCCTTAGAACAGGCGTTAAAGATTTCAGCAGCCGCTTGTGGACAAGTAAGTTATCGTAAGCTAGACACGTCTGAAGAAACCGTAGAGCGTGTGTGGAATAATTTAATGGGTGGAGAGATTATCCATGCTAGTGTCACTGGCCATCAGGCTAGCCCTATGAAAGAGCCTTACAATGAACACTGGCACACAGAGGGACTTAAATGGCAAGATGGTGCCACTCATGTAGACAAACAAGGTAACTTCTGGTCAGCCCAATTCAAACACTGGATTATGCACCGTAAGTTGCTTGATGGTGAATATTGTGAGCGGTTCCACCTACGAGATAACAATAATAACAACTAGGAGACTTATGCAAGAACAACAAAACGATATAAAGAATCATCCGATATACGATTTAGTGTATGAGATGGTATGTAATACAGAGATGTCTGAGCAATATAACCAAGCTGCTACAGAGCAGTGGCTCACAGGTGATAAGCTGTATTTTAATGGGTTGTGTCCTGCTGATCTATACGATAGTGGGGAAGAGGGTTCTAAAGAGGTTTTAGAATATATTGAGTATTTGAATACGTTGAGTAGTAAGGAGTTTGTGTGATTAAGACTATTATTAAGCGTGATGGAAGCAAAGAGGAGTTTAAGCCTTACAAACTAAACAAGTGGGCTGAGTGGGCTAGTAATAATCTTGGTAAGTATGTTGATTGGTCAAGTATAGTTATGCAAACTGCTGCAACTATTGGACAAGAGTGTACATCGAAGCATCTACAAGAACAATTGATTCGTGTATGTTTGGACAATGATAGTTGGTCTTATTACAAGATGGCTGGGAGGCTACTGGCAGCACTGCTGGACAAAGAGATTTACCCAGAAGGTAAACCAACAATACAACAGCTCCACAATAAACTAATTCCACTTGGCCTTATGGTGGATATGGGATACTCTTATGAAGAGTACACCAAATTAGAGAAAGCTATCAAGCACGACAAAGACTACGAGTGTGTATACTTCGGGCTTGACTTTATTAATAGTAAGTATGCAATTAAGGATCGAGTAAAAGGTGTTGTTTACGAGACAGCTCAGTTCGTTTACATGCGAATGGCAATGTTTCTGGCACAAGATGAAGAGAATAAGGTAGCAGAGGCAACTGAGTGGTACAACCTATTCAGTGATAATGTTATTAATGCCCCGACTCCGAATTATGTTAACCTTGGCACGAAATTACGAGGGTTATCTAGCTGTTGTGTATATACAACCAATGATAACTGGCCTTCTCTGGCTGTAGGAGACCACATAGCGTATGCTATGACGTGCATGAGTAGTGGGATAGGATCACACATTAAGACCCGCTCTATAGGCGATTCTGTACGCTCTGGTGCCATTAAGCACATGGGTAAGCTCCCATACTATCGTGGGCTACAGGGGGCTGTACAAGCAAACATGCAGGCTGGGAGAGGTGGGGCTGCTACTGTTTACCATACTTGTTATGACCCAGAAATTAGAGACCTTTTGCAGTTACGCAACCCCAGACAAGTTGAAGATAAGAAGATACGTGGGTTACATTATAACATGGGGAGCAACAAGACTTTTGCTCGTGCTATTGCCACAGATGGGGACTTCTTCACATTCAGTTACAAAGATCATCCAGACCTTTATGAGGCACAGTATTCAGGGGATCAGACAGAGTTTGAAAGGTTGTATGAGAAATACAGTAAGTCTAAGGCAGCTCAGAAGAATAAGCTGCGAGCTAGAGATGTACTGGGAGTTTCTGAGCAAGAGGCATATGAGACAGGTACGGCTTACCTCCATTTTACTGATGAGATGAACAGGCACACACCATTTAAGGATAAGATATACAGTAGTAACCTTTGCGTTAATGTTTAGGCGCAATTAAAACCTTTTGAAAACGGGGGACATCTCTAGTAGACAATCCCGTGGGAAGGCTGACTATAGTTTGAGGTGATTACAGAGCCTGCGTAGCAAATTCTGTGTTACAAGTTAGCGGCAACCCGTAGAGACTATCGAGGCACACTTAACCGCTGGTTGGTGAATGTAGTAGAGTAGCTTCAAGTGAAGCGAAGCAGAAGGGCAATAACCAAGTTCGTGGTAATGCAGGCCACAGTATAAATAATCTCTTGGATTGGTTATTGTATGATATAGTCCGAGCTTCTATGGTGACATAGAGATGCAGCTAAAGTCGTGAGACTTAAGTAATGCTGGTAGTGATTAACGACCACTATTGAACACAACTGAGAAACAGCATTTGCAACTAAAGCCTATAACTCAATGAAAGAGTTGTACAGTGATAAGTTTATATTTAGTGAAGATGGATTAGGGGAGCAAGAGCCAGAGATAGGGTTGTGTTCTTTAGGTGCGGTTAACATAGCTAACGTGAAGAATGATGACCATTATGCTAAAGCTGCTTATTATACTTTGAAGATGGTTAATAAGTGTATCCATTATAATGATTACGTGTTTCCTCACTTAGGTCTTACAGCTAAAGCCAGGATGAATGCGGGTATTGGTATGGTTGGCCTAGCACACTACATGGCAAAAAACAAGAAGCTTTATTCTAGTCAAGAAGGGCGTGATGAGATACACAAGGTTATGGAGTCACACGCTTGGCATGTTATTAATGCCAGTTTAAGGCTAGGTAAAGAGAATGGCAATGCTCCTTGGATGAAGCGTACTAAGTGGCCTGATGGTTGGCTACCAATTGACACTTACAACAGGAGTGTTGATGGTTTAGTGACTGTTGGGCTGACAAGAGATTGGGAAAAGTTACGTGGAGAGATAATTGAGAATGAAGGTATAGCTAATAGTTGTTTAATTAACTTTATGCCTGCTGAGAGTTCCAGTAAGGCTAGCCAAACAACTAACTCGGTTTATCCTATTCGTGATTACACCTTAATCAAGACAGATGCAAGCAGTGTTACGTATTGGGCGGCTCCTGAAGGAGAGAAGCTTAAGCGTTACTATGAGATTGCCTGGGATATTGACACAAAAGATATGATTGATGTCTACGCCATCATTCAGAAGTTTACAGACCAGTCAATTAGCGCTGACTTCTACCGAAAGCTGATAGGTGATGAAGTAGTTACAACAAATGAGATGTTCGGCAACTATCTGTACATGGTTAAACGTGGAATTAAGACAAGGTACTACCAGAACACTAAAACATCCAATGGAACTGACCTAGGCTCTGAAGATATGTGTCCTGGTGGAAGTTGCACTTTATAGGAGACTTATGCAAAGCAAGATATTTAACAGTCAGAAGAGTGATTACTCCACCCAAGGGTTATTCCTTGGGCAGGATGGTGGCCTGATGGATACGATTAATAAGAAGTTCCCTAAGATATGGCGGCTGTACAAAACCTTAAAGAAAATGGATTGGGATGAGAACGAATTTGACTTCTCAGACTGTGCTGTAGACTTTAAGACATGTAGTCCGTCTATCTACAGGATCATGATAAAGAACTTAGCTTGGCAGTGGGAGACCGATACAATAGCTGCTAGGAGTTACTTGCCGATCTTAGCTCCCTTTATCTCATCAACAGAAGCATTTGCAGCCTACACCGAGATAACCAAGAATGAGATAGTGCATACCCTAACGTACTCTGAGATTGTGCGTAATAGCTTCGACAATCCCGAAGAAGTGTTTGAAGACATCTTGAAGATCACAGAATCACTCTCTAGGTTAGAGACTGTATCTGAAGTATTCACCAATATCTACCGTATATCTCACCAATATGCTTTAGGGTTACGAGATGCAGAAGATATTGAAGTACAAGATGCTGTGTGGACATTTATAGCAACTATGCTGTGTGTGGAGCGGTTGCAGTTTATGTCCTCTTTTGCTCCAACCTTTGCTGTATGTAATACTGGGCTATTCAATCCAGTTGGTAAGGCTGTACAAAAGATAGCACAGGATGAACTTGAGATACATGTAGAAATGGGTAAAGAGGTATTTAAGTTTATCCCTTTGAATGTTTGGGAAAGGATTAAGCCAACTATAGAAGACATTCTATCAGAAATAGTTGAGAGAGAGTTAACCTGGGCTGAATACCTATTTGCTGAGGGTGATGAGTTGGTCGGAGTAAATGAGCACCTGCTAAAAGAGTGGGTGTTATTCAATGCCAAAGACCTCTACAAACTGTTTAAATTTGAATCGAAGTACTCCCTACCTAAAGTAAACCCACTTAAGTTTATGGAGAAGTGGTTAGATATAAGTAAGACGCAGCCTAGTCCTCAAGAAGAGGACAATGGGCAGTATAAACTCAACTCTGTCCGTAAGGATGATGTTGGAACCACATTTGAGATTGATTTCTAATGAACACAACCCAAAAATGGATAGATGATTTCTACCAAACAATAACAACTGTAGACGGCAAGGAAGCTGCTTCTATTCTTAAGAAATTCTTAGCTGCCAGTGGCAAGGCTTTTGAATTCGATGAACTAGAAGAGTTTCTTGATAAGATAGATTTAGATAAATTACCAAAGCCGTGTATTAAAGCAATTGTCACCACCATTCGCCCATACAGCACAGAGTTTGAGTTCTGGGGTGAGTTTATTGAAGAGGCTAACAAGAGGATATAAATATGACAAGAGATGTTATCGTAAATAAAGAAAGTGATGTGTGGGGTGGGTTTGCTTGGTATGATGAGGATTATGGCGCTTGGCATGGCAGGGTCACCACTCTTAATGGACAAGAAACAGATGAAATTACTTTCTGCTCGGACTATGAGTCTGGCCTCAAGGCGGAGATGGATACTTCTATTACGGAACACCTTGCATTTTGTAAAAGAGTGGGTAAATGATTATGTTCGCAGCAGAACTAAACAGATTACGAAAATACACCAGATATATCATCGAGCAAGGTAATCTTGAGAAGATTGAAGAAGGCTTACTAGAAGAGCTGTATGACACTTCAAATGACTACTTGAAAGAGCTTACAGTGTATGCGCTTAGGTTATTGCAGCCTGAACAGATAAGCCAGATTAATGGTTGGTGGAAGAATCTAGGGAATGAAGTTCCAGAGTTGTATTTAGGGGAAGAGGATGAGTAAGGTTGATCCTGAACGCATGAAAATACTCATAGAGCGTATTAAGGAGTCCTTGGCAGGAGAAATGCACGAGATTCCTCCAGGACTTACTCGGGAAGAGAAACGAGCAGCGATTCTGGCGATTGCTTCTCAATATAATCAAACTGGTGAGGTTCATTAATGAGTAATAAAGCAAATCGTAATCAACGTCGTGGTGGGGATAAGAAACCGTCAAAGCTTGAACAACGTCAACAAGAGTCATCTCGTGCTGGTCGTGGAGAACGATTAATAGCTGATGAGCAGAGGTTGCAACGAGAGAGTTATAACCTTAAATGGTTTAAGCCTGTATTGGCTCAACCCCTCATTGTGCAGTCAATGGAAGAGCGAGAACTTACGATTGTAGATAGTCCATCGGGCACGGGTAAGACAAGTACCATATTGTGGAAGGCGTTATCTGAACTTGAAAATGGGTACTACTCACATATTGTCTTGATCAAGACCCCAACAGAAGTCGGAACAGACCAAATTGGATTTCTACCCAACTCAGCAGAAGATAAAATCTCTGTACATATGGATGCAATGAAGTCTATCTTTCTTGACTTCATGTCTCCCGGTAAACTTGAGACAGATATTAAGAATGGTAAGATAGTTTTAACAATCCCTAACTTCATTCTTGGCAAGACGCTCTACAACAGTTTAATCATCCTAGAAGAATGCCAAACGATGAATCCTGAGACAGTGAAGCTCCTAACAGAGCGTTGTGGTGAAGGTAGTCGAGTGGTTATTGCTGGAGACAGTAAGCAGCGCTACTCAGTTAAGAAGCGTGAAGATGGATTCAGAGACTTAATCAATCGCGTCACTGGAGATTATCAAGGACACAGAGAGTCTAAGTTTGACAATGTTGGTTATATTCGTATGGAGACTAACAACAACATGCGTTCTTCCTTGTCTAGGTTTATTACGGAGGTTTATGAATGACAGTTGGTAAAACATACAAGTTCACTCTTGACAACATTCCAATTATTACCACAGAAGAATGGGATGAGATAGAAGCTGCTGCTAAAATACACATTGAAGGTAAGCAATACCCAGAAGTAGTCCCTGCCTGCGGTAAGTTGCTTGACCAATTATCAGTATGGCCCCAACTAGACCAAGACGCAATAACTAAACGATGGAAAGAACTCTCCACCATGAATGAGAAGGAGCGTATACGATACCTATTTGGTGAGTGGAAATGTGAAGACACAACCTTCAACGCAAAGACAATGAGAGAGGATGACGATGACAGATAAAAAGATAGTTAGCCTCCAAGCTGTTCCTAAGCAAGCTGTAGAGGATAAGAAATACAGCCTCTCAGAGGCAGCTATTCAAGACCTCTCAGAGATTCTGGAGAAGGCTTCCAAAGAAACTGTGTATGAAGTTAGCGAAGAAGCCTTATTAGCCCTTACATCAGCCTTACACGCTCTTCTGGATGGAGTTGTACATGATGTTGGATGCTTTGTACATCATAAAGAGGCTAGAGACATAGCTGGAGCACAATTGTTATTTGGGGGTTGTGAGCAGACTAAGGGTAATCCTTATAAGTTCTTAACCTTGATGAAACATGCTGTAAATAATCTTGAGGATATGGTTGTATATCCTATGGAGTTGTTGGATGAATGAAGAGTCAGGGGATATTGTCATAGAAGGCGAACTCCAATCACCAGACCAAAAGCAAGCCATCTTCACCTCATACTTCAAGCTATCTGAATGGATGGCTTGGGCACAACCTCTTGCTATGAATATGCAACGAGGGAGAATGGATGGTGTTAGTGAAGAGGTTATGGTGGTGAATTATGTTAGCAGGAACAGTCACTAAATCCCATTAAGTGCACATTAACCCCTATTTGGGTATGATAAGTCCCATTTAGGGTATTTTACGTTGGAGGATAATATGGAAGGTGTTAAAGTTCACAATGGGTGCTATTACACTCACCCAGATTTAGCTAAAGAGATTTCTGAAGGGTTACGCAGAACTGGTCTTGAGCGTATAGAGAAGCATAAGAAGAATATGGAGAATAAACAAGAATATTTAGAATCTGTGCGTTTAAAGGTTGCCCAAGCGATGGCTGAGACGCCACCAAATAGGTATATTATATGAGGCGACCTAAACGAGGAGGAAGGAATAACAACCGAAACTTAGCACTTAGGCTAGGTATAATCTTTGTTAAATCTATTAAGATTAGTGTTGAATGGGGCAATATTCCACCTACACAGTTTTACAGTATGAAACGAGTTAATAGGTTTGGCAAGTCTAAAACTACTACACAACGAAGGCGAGATAATTGCCTGAGTAAGAGGGTCTGATGAGACAAGAACTAATAAACACAATTAAGCAGGCTGTAGCCACCACTAAGACACTTATTCCGTTACCCAGGCTGTTAGCCTTCATTGAAGTGGAAAGTGGCGGGAGGGGCTTTGGGGACACTGGAAAGCTGATCATACAATACGAACCCCAGATCTTCTCTAAAGCAACAGGAATACCACGAAGTACACTCAACCAATACAAGTGGGATGAGAATACGGTGGACATTCAATCAAAGGAGTGGGAAGCATTCAACGAAGCATTTAAGATCAACCCAGAAGAAGCCATGAAGAGTACATCTTGGGGATTGCCTCAGATTATGGGGTTTAACCATAAGCAAGCTGGGTATCCTTCTGTAGGCGATATGCTAGATGACTTTAAACGAGGTGAACTAAATCAAGTATGTGCGTTGATTAGATTTATAGAGGGAAGCAGCAAACTGTATAAAGCCATTATGGCTGCTGATTATGAGAATATGGCGAATTACTACAACGGGCTTGGTCATGCACAACTAGCTAAACGCTTGGGTGTGAAGCCTTACCCTGATAAGCTTAAGGATACTGAAGCTAAATATAAGAATATGAAGTTGTGAATATTGTGTAACAATGGTTGTATAACAACAAAAGGGGCGTAAGCCCCTATTTTTATGCCTAAAATTTGAGTATTTATACTATCTCCTCTGCAACCATATCCCACACATTCTCTGGATCTACAATAGCCCTCGTAAGCCAGGCAGCATACTCCTCACCAAATATGTAAGGATTAAGATCATCTAACATTACCTCAATTCTATCACCTGCCACATTGAACACAGTCTTAGCATCTGAATATAGCTGACCGTTTACTTTACTCCTAAGTACCCACATCAGATAACTCCCACTCAATAAACTCCGCATTACAGGTAAGTCTAACTAACTCACCACCCTCTACAGCACTAACACCATTACAACTTCCCTTCCCAAACTCTGCACTCCATATCCACCAATACAACACTTCCTCTGATAGTCCTGAGCATAACGATAATGTCTCTATGGATAACATCTCCATCTGGTCTACAAACTCCCAAAATGCCCCTTCAAAGAAACTACACCCGAATAGAGTGCTGAGGTTAGCTTCTAAAGACTGCTTACGAAGCATTGCTTGTTCTAATGCATCTAGTTGTGCCACTATCTGTTCTCTTGTTAGCATACTATTTATCTCCTAATTGCTCTTTTTCATACCACATATAAGGTGCAGCCCTATATTTATTATAAGCCTCCACCAACCTTTGCCTGTCTGTTTCATTTAGCCTTACTAAGAATATATCATCTTCGTAGAGACTAAAGTAGTTACCGAGCGACTTCTCAAAGGCTAACAGATTAGCTTTGTCTTTGCAATAGTTGCTCAGTATGTTATGGATACGTTTATGTGAAATATCCTCTGTAGTCATTTAAACCTCCCAGGTTAAAACCTCGTATAAGCTCCGTAGAGCCATATTAAGACTACCCCAGTAGGGTAGCCTAGGTTAGTGTTATAAAATTGATTGTAGGTTGCTGTAGGTGGCTTAGAATTAACCTTTAGGTGGAAGTGGTAGCAACCCAAGAGGCCAAGGATTAATCTTAGGCTCTATAACTCCTATCCCACCTTGTCCAAAATACTTCTTAACATCATCTAATGATACCAGATAAGAACCAAAATGGTCAAGAGTGTATTCCGGGCATACATTCAAATAACGCCCATCTGGTAATGTGGCATAATGAACATGACCGTGTATACACCACCTACCTCTAAGCTCATCTGGATGTATTGGGCAATGATTCAACCAATACTTCTTAGTTCTATGATGACCATGTACTTCATCAAAAACTTCCAAGAGTTTACGTGTATCAACCAGATCATGGTTGCCCTTAATCAATATCTTCTTACATTTAGGAAGATCTGAGATAAACTTCAGGCTATCCTCTGTAAAGCAAATATCACCAAGTAAGTATAAAGTGTCTCGCTTGGTGATATTACGGCAACCTCTTATGATTAGCTGTTCATTAGATGCCTCAGAAGAGACGAATGTACGAAGCTTCTGTATATTCTTATGACCAATGTGCCAATCCGATGAGAAATATAGGTTACTCATTGTCAACACCTATCTGCTTAATATACCAATTCTTGAAAGCCTCTTCAACTGTGTCTCCTACACCAACCACAGGCCAATTATGTAAGTCTTGCCCATCAATCATGCAAGTGTACACTTCAAACTCTGTGTCATAAGATATTCTAGGCTTGATCATCTAATCCTAACTCCTTCTTAAGCTTTTCATACTGAGCTTTCTTCTTCTCTAAGGCTGTATGTTCTTTGGCTTTTAACTGCGCCATACGTTCCTCGTATTCTTCATCCGCCTCTAGTCTATCCCAATATAAAGACTCTTCTCCGTAGAACCACTTAATGTAACAACCCGGATATGAATTCTCCAACCGTTGTAGCCCTTTGATTATATCTTTTACAGATCCACCAAGAGTAGGTTGTTCTTGGAGACATTGTGTAATCACAATCTTTTCGTATTTATTACTCATCTCTCACTTCCTCCCAATCATCAAAGACACCAACTTCCACTTTCTTAGGCTTCTTAACAGCCTTAGGTTTGTTAAAACTATAACTCTTCACTTTCCCACCACTAAAACAATCCCACTTAATAGCCTCCTTGACAGCCTCTGCAGCACTCTTACCACAAGACATGGCTACCATGGCGTAAGGCATTCCTGAGCCAATGGCATATCCATTCTTAGTAATAGGCTCTTGACTTACATGCCCATCACTCAGATAGACCAACAAAGGCTTACCAGCCTTAGGCATCTTAATAAACTGTAATGTTATCTCTGGTGATAAGTCTTCTAGTTTGGCATTACTGCGGATAGTGTCCATCACAACGTTTATATGGTGACTAGATCCACAGAACCCATAATAAGCATCGTTGTGTAGAGCCACCTTCCAAGCATCCCAAGTGGCTATCATCCCATCATCGTAAGCTTCCTTACTCTC
>OFRF01000366.1_pt1 | contig 11508 bp, 25 predicted proteins | sample 1543081 | NCBI WGS metagenome assembly OFRF01 (sample SAMN07774232, study PRJEB24372) | wastewater metagenome
AGCCATTACGTCGTCTGACTCTCGGTGAGGCACGGTGACGTGGCATATGCCTGAAGCCGTGAGACACGTCTTGACCGAGGCCATGAACGTGTAAGGGTCAACCGAGCGCAACTCCGACGGCAGGTCTTTAGGCGTATCCTTGCCTAGTATCTCTTCCAGTGTTTTCTTGTGGGTTCGGCCATCCTTGTACCGGGGGTAGATCTTGTACCGGAAGGACTTAGGCGCATCGAACGACACGGCTAGGTGTGTAGCCCGGACTGCCATGAAGTCCTTAGCCACCATGGACAAGAATTGGGAAGGGATGGAGCGGGATAGGTTGATCAGGCTTTTCCTGTACACCGCAACAGAGAAGACTCGGTAGAGAAACCAGTTGCCATCCACCAACAGTACGCGACTCATGGCTGAATAAACAACGGGCTGCGGTACAACTCGTGCCGTATCGTGTCCGGCATCTGGCCTATCAAGGGCAGGAACTTACTGTCTCGAATGGTGGCCTTGAGCGCACGAAGTCTCTTGCCTTCGTCGAAACATTTGTCTTTGAAAGGGCAGGCCTCCCAAGGAAAATTCTTGTTGTGATCCTGAACCGATCCGCAAAGTTTGTGCTCTACGAACGGGTCTAAGTCAGCGACACTAGCGATCTTCCACATCTTCTTGTGCAGGTTAGACTCAAGGATAGCCTGCTTGAGCAACGCCTCTTTCTTGGCCGTAGAGATCACCTCTGTTATGATATGGTTCTTGGTGTAGATGTTATCCCGTGAGGCGTAAATCAATGCCCAACCTTTGACCTTCACCTGGTACTTCTGCTCTACGAACACTACGTACCGTTCTTGCTGGGCACGGTAGGTAACTGCCACCTCTATCTTGCCCTTGACAATCTTGGCCTCGGACGTGGTCTTGTAGTCGATAATCCAGAAGTCCCCGTTAGAATCTTGGTAGACTCCATCTATGTGTCCCCGCCAGGCGCGCCAAGCCACTTCGATCTCATGGTAGTTCATCCGGCTGCCGCACTTAGGGCAGGCGGCCAATGTACTCCAGTGCCTCTTGTGTCTGCAAGAGCTACACTCCCAGTCACCCCAGATTCGACCGCCTCGAGCCATTACGTCTTGAACCAGCTCATGGGCTTGCGTACCCATGTTGACGTTGTAGTGGCCCCCACTGTCCATGAACCTAGATGTAGGTATGCCCTTAGTGGCAAAGGTAAAAAATCGCCGCAGCCCGCAGAAGGGCAGCGACGAAGGGCGCAGGAAGAATACGCGACGAGGATCTACAGGCTGTTCTATCAGAACCTGTTTGCTGGTGGCTCTAATGTACCTCGAGAGCTCTACCTTGAACAGGCCTGCAGGAGTCAGTGTCATGGTTTCTTCTTCTTGAAAGTTACTGCATGATCCTTTTCGGCCTCAATCAACTTCTTCTTGATGAAGAGAGACAATCTATCGGCCACCTTGTCCCGGATTTCTAGGGCTTTGTCGCCCTCTTCTAGCTCTACGTCTTCGGTGACCGACATCATGACTGAGGAATAGTCAGGAAGACCTACTCTGTGCTCTACGGTAACGCGAATTGCTTTAACTTTCATGGTCTATCTTTCCTAGGACGCTCGAAGGCAACGGCAAGGCCTGCGACGATGGTGAGAATGCTGAGTATCCATAGACCTATCCATAGGTCAAAGGCGGAGCTCGAGGTGTGCTTCCACAACAACGGGCCGCTCACGTGGTAGTGGCAGGCTGCGGGCAACAAGGTGAAAAGGACTAGAACAATCTTACCCAACAGGCGTTTCATCTACGGTCTCCGGTTTAGAGATAACCACGTTTAGCGTAATTCTATTTACAGGCACAGTGGGTTGCAGGAAGACGTCTGAGACCACGTTCCTTATAGATCGTTTCCCATAGACCCGAGCCGTTCGCCATCCGTAGAACGGGTTAGACAAGGCCATTACTATCTGCTTTGTCTCGCTTCGTTGCTTACCTAACCGTCGCCAGTCTAGGCTCTGAGCTGTCTTGCGGAAAGAGGAGTAAGGTAGGAAGGTCTGCACAGCCTCACCCTTGAAAAACTTTTACCCTACCTACAGCTAAGGCGACTGTTGCCGCGGAGTGATTTCCGTTTAGGTTGAAAGGCGAAATCTCCTGGAGGTACGTGTGGTACATCTCGGCAAGCTGCTCTGGTGGCGACACTCGATCAAAGTCCTCGTAGAAGACCTTTACGGTCTGGGCCGAAGGAGTTACACCTCCTCGGTACTGACTATCTTCCAAAGTGCGGAAGCCGGAGGATAGTTCTTGCACCGAGCCACTAATCGTTAGTCGAACGATAGTAGGCTCTCTACTAGGAAGTTTCAAGTGTCCTGCGCCTAAGGCGCAGCCTGCTACGTCGGCCAGGTAGCTACCCTCAGGGTGCTTAATACTGATGTCCGATGTCCTTAAGGTGGTGCCACCTGAAAACTGGAAGTAGTAATTGCCGTACCCTGCCTCCGAGGCAATGTACCCCGAAGTGTCAGGGTTGGCTGCTAGTTCCATGATGCTAGGTGCAATCTGTTCTATCTTGGCCGCGACTACCACCGCAGGTACGGCACACAGAAACTTTAGAAACGAACGGCGAGACATCTGCATGTTTAGACTCCCGGGACCTTAAGGTAAAATGAAACGTGAGAATGAATATGTCCGTCGGTGCGCTGAGAAAACACAATCACCTGGTTTTTCTCGATAAACCTTTCCTCGGAACTAGGGTCGAAGTAGCAGTCGGTGAAAATAGAGCCTCCTAAGAACGAAGCTAGCTTGCCTGTCGAAAATGCTCCCTTTACAGGCTCCGGATACACTAAAGAGAGTAAATCTTCGTCTGCTAGAATACATTGCCATCCCAATTTGGATACCGCCAATCCAAATAACGGGGCATCTGCACCTACCACCGTTCCTCGTAACCGCGCCAAAAGCTCTAGCCTAAGAATTTCCGGCCAGGGGACCTCCTGAGGTTTTGCCGAGGCCAAATAGGCCCGAAGTTTTTCCAATGTATCGTGCATTTCAGCTCTCCTTAGAGACCTTTAGGGAGGTGCTCAGACACAAGGATCCTGTCTCTGCCTAGTTCCTTGGCTTTGTACATCGCGGTGTCTGCTCTCTTGGTTACCTCCTCTTGGGAGTCACTAGGTAAGACGCCGGTCACACCCGCAGAGAAACTGATTTTGGGATTAGCTAGTCGCTGTGTGCGCTCTTTGATCCGCTCGAGTATCTTGACAGCCTCGTCCGGGCCGACCCCCGGTAGGAGCAGGACGAATTCTTCTCCCCCGTATCGGCCAAACACGTCGCACGGGCGAATCACCGCGCGAACAATGTCTGCGAACATGGTTAGTACCCTGTCACCCGCGTCGTGCCCGTAGGTGTCGTTGACCTGCTTGAAATGATCGAGGTCTAGGAACGCAAGTGTTAGCAGACGACTATCTCGATCGACCAGGGATTTCTCTTTACGCCACGCATGTTCAAACCCCGACCGGTTGAATGCCCCGGTAAGCAGGTCACGTACCGCTACAAGTTCCAGAGAGGCGATGCGATTTTCCATCTCTGTGATCAATGTTAAGAACGCCTCTGTTGCCTTACTCAAGATAGTTTCTCCTAGTAGAAGTTACGCTTATCACACCTTAGGTAAGGTGACACCTGTTTGACCTTGGTACTTGCCATCACGATCTTTGTAGGACACAGAGCAAGGGCTGTCCCCTTGGAAGAAGAGCAGCTGAGCGCAGCCTTCGTTAGCATAGACGCGAGCCGGCAGCGGAGTGGTGTTGCTGAACTCCAGAGTTATGTGACCTTCCCACTCCGGTTCCAACGGGGTGACGTTAACAACAATACCTATTCGAGCATAGGTGCTCTTGCCAAGGCAGACTACTAATACGTCCCGAGGAATCCTCATGTACTCAACCGAACGGGCCAGAGCAAAAGAGTTGGGCGGTATCAGACAGTACCCGCGATCCGTCGCGTCGATATCTACGAAGGACGAAGGATCAAAATTCTTAGGGTCCACCTCGGAAGCAAACACGTTGGTGAAGACCTTGAACTGGGCTGCTGCCCGAATGTCGTAACCATAGCTAGACACCCCGTAGCTAATCACTTTACGGGGAACGTCGTCTTCACCGGTAGACGAGGGGAAAGGATCAGGATGAAAGCGAACTTGACCGGCGTGGAACGGATCGATCATATTGTGGTCTGCTACCAGTTGCTTAATCTGGTGATCGGCAAGGATAGTGCCTCGGCTAAGGCGGGCTCCTGCCTTTTCTTCTGCGTTATTCATGCTTCACTTTCTAAAAGTTCGTAGGTGACGGGTTTGAAAATGAGGTACTGGTCGGAAATAAAAGTGAGCCCTGCCTTGGAAGGGTGAGGGTCATACACCATCTCGTGACCTACGTAGACTACGGCGTGGTGCTTGCCCATGGCCTTACTACGAGGGCTAGGACCGGTAGCGATTACCGCCGGTAAGATCACGCTCTTGTCTTTATGGTACCTGTGGAAGGACAGTTCCCCTCCGTTTACGTGGGCCAGAACAAACCCGCGCTCAGCTAACCAGCTTTGCGTGTCTGCATCCACGTACCCGACTTGGTGATCGTTTTTCTCCAGAAAATGAGGCACATCTGCTCGAGGTAGCTTGAGGACGGCGGCGATACAACACGCCCAACAGTCACCTATCTGGCCCTTCTCTGAAAGAAATTCTTGGCTTGGCAAGGAGTCCCAGTAATCTTTCTGTATCACGTCACCCATCAATTGTCTCCGTTGTCTTGTATCTTATTATTTACACTAGGATTATCTTCTAACGGAGAGGTTACCGGGTCACCGCAATGGATACACTCACCTAGCGTGTTCACATCTACGTCACGTTCACGAGTTTCACACCAGTACATCTGAGGAAGTCCGTTCACGTTTGTCTCCTTTTACGTATTTCTCTGCGCACCTTCATAAGAATCTTACCTAAGTGGTTGTGTCCTACTCCACCACAGACGCCCCAGAAGGTGTCGTGCCACCAGTTCCCTTCGACCAAGAGGGCCTTGCCTAACACTGTCTCCGTCCAAGACGAAGGTACGGTAGCCGCTCTTGTAGAGCTCCTCTTCTACCGCATGAGCTAGAGTGCTCTTACCTGACCCAGACAGGCCTGTGAACCACAGAACAAAGGAGCTGTGAGTGTTCAGGTCGTTCCTACGGCTTCGAGTAACGGTTGCGTGGTGCCAGACCGTATTTGTTTCAAGGTTTCCTTCTTTCATTCTGTTCCCTCTCTTTTAAGGCTGGTTCGATGTGATGCTTGCGGTAGCGAGCTGGGTCCCACGCTCGACCCTCGCAGATAGCTTTAGCCCACGCAACGCCCGCAGCATAATAGGTAGGATCACGCTCTATCAGGATCGCGGGCTGCCTCCTTTGCAAGGCTGCAATAGACAAGCTGCTTGAACCTGAGGTTACATCTATTACAATGTCTCGAGGACGCGAGTATGTAGCCAGCAGCCAAGAGATTAACGGCACAGGCTTCTGGGTGGGGTGTATCTGCTGTTGGGCAGAGAAATCGCGGCTTACTCGTCTAATAGACGTCGGGTACCTTGTACCTTTGTTGTCTATACCCTGACCTATCTTGAATCCGTACTTGTGATTATTGACTCGATCGTCCCTAGAGTTAACCGTGCTAGGCGCCCTATGGTAAGGTACCCCTTCCTCCATCTGAGGGTAATAAGGCGACGGCGTCTTGCGGCTGAACACGATAATGTCTTCGTGAGTTTTCATCGGCCGGTACTTGGCTAACCCAGGGCTACCGCACTTGTTCTTGTCCCACACAAGGCAGTATCTGTGCCAATGAGGGGCGCTCATCACCATAGCCGATGTGAAAGGCTGGCTACCAAATACAACCAAAGGACTCTTAGGCAAGGTAACAGAACTAGCCATGCTCCAGTAATCCTCTGACGATATTGAGGTGTCCCATTCGTTGAGGGTTGTGCCGTAGGGCGGGTCGTTAATCCAGCAAGAAGCGAACTGCCCGAACTCCTCGGTAAGCGCAGGCACCATCTTCAAGCAAGACCCCCGGAGGTGGAAGGAGTTACCTACTACGGTCACCCGACTCTTGCCGAAGGTAGCCAGGCAGAAGTTCAGAAGAGCTAGCCGACCTAATTTCGGCATGATGGAATGTGTCGGCAGACGAAAGCAACTTCACACGTCTCTGGACCACTGCCCGGAGTAACAATGGAGGTCATTTGCCAAAACCATCGCCTCTTGTTACACACAGCGCATCTTGGTCTAAATACCAGATGGGCCATCCTAAAGAGGATCGCAAATAACAGCAAACATAGACTACCTAGCACCAGGTCTGTTGGTGTATTGAACGACTGCCCGAGGCCCCACGCTTTAACAGACTCCATCATCACTTTGATCCTTGATAGCTTCGAGTAGCAAGACCGTATTTTCCACCTCTCTCAGGTTTTTCACTATCTGACGGTAGTTCAGTAGGCCGCTGAACTCCTTAGGTTGGCAAGAATTGTGGTCCTTAAAGGCCTTTCTCAAGGCAATGCTGCTAGGTGCACCGGCTACTCGCAGTAGGTCCGACAGGAACATGTCTTCGGTACGCAGGGCCGACCCTCTACGCTCCGTAGCATCTAGCCAGATGACCTCACCGGTGCTGTTAGACAAGTGGTTTGCCAAGTGGCAGTGCCACTGATAGCTGGCGACGAGTTCCCAAAGAAACTCTTTCGGTATAGTGATACCTTTCTCCTGAATCTGGGCAGCCTTATCACCCATAGCCTTAGATGCCATAAACAAGCCGCTTGTCTGTGCTAGGTAGCTACTTACTATCCAGGCGAATTTGTCCTGCCTATCCAGGAAGATAGGCACGATGTTGTTTCGGTTATGGAACGGGTAGAGGGCATCGACGACGCGCTGGAACTGGAGGTCGTACAAGCCCGAATCTACGAGCATGTACCCAAGGTGGGTACGCAACACCATCCCTAGGTCGAACTCGCCTTTGAGAGCCTTATCTATTTTGCCAAGGTGTGCGGCAAAACTCGCGTCGGTCATCTTAGTGAAGGCCGTCTGCTCTGTTAAGGACGTCTTCAAACTAGGAGCTACCTTCCACGTACCGGACTTGTTGTGCCAGTCGACTCTCAGTCTCTGGTAGGCTCCGGAGTTTACCCTGACCAAGTAGTCCAAGTCGGTGTAAAAGGACTTGGCAGGATGACCCTGGTAGTCGTCCAGATTACCTAGATAGTGAGGGGTGTTTTTGTGGTAGATCGTCCCGTAGGCGAACCACTGGTGGAGGAACTCTCCAGGAGAGTGGGCCTTGCCGTCAGGTGTAACCAACTTCATCTGCCTGTAAGGGTGCCCTTCTTCGTTTAGTGCGAAGTAGCCCAGCAGGAAATCCAACGAGCGCTCTACGTACTTGGACGCCATCCGTTGCAAAGATATGATGTGAAATCTGCGGTTCATGCTGCCTCCAATTTAAGACCCGGTGTCGGATACGCCGACCACCTCGTATACCTGTCAGCATGTCGCTCAGTACGCCAAGCCACAATTACGGCAGGTATGCCTGTATCGACTACAGACGGTGGGTTGTTACTGTCATCGCACACCACCTTGTACTGGACAATCAATCGCCTGGCCACAAACGTATCCATCAGTTCAGTGAACATTTGGAATAGCTGCCGACGCAGGATGGCATCGTTGATGATGAATTTCTCGGCATCCAGCAACGAGCAGTACGCCGTTTCCAGTTGTTGTGAAATGGCCGACAGAATTCGCCGGTCGTTGACCGCAGCCAACGCCCCGTTGACCTGAGAGGCAAGGGTAGCCCAAAGCCCTTTGCTGATAGGTGGGGCGGAAGCATTTACCTCGGCAGTGAGAGTGGCGGCCAGCGTGAAGCGTACAAAGTCTCGACGGTTCATGGTCAATTCCAGGTAGGGAAGTTTTTGTCGCAAACCTTGCACGTATCTGCAAGTGGCCCAGACTTGCTCCAATCGCACGGCGAGTTGGTTACGCGGTTGCATTCGGGATGCCCGTAGTAGTCTGGGTCTCTGGGTGCTCTGTCCGCCAGCGTGTCGATTGCTAGGTCTACCAGACTCTGCGTCACCACCCCATCTGCCGCCTCCAGCCAAGCTGCATCCAACTGCTGCTCTGCTCGATTTCTCTCCTGGTTGTCTGCTTCGATTTCTGCCAGTGCTGCCTTTATGTCAATACCTTCACGGGCAGCAAATGCCTTTACCGTCGATGCACGACCCAGCGCAGTAGCATCAGCCCAGTCCTGTAGCTTTCGCATCTCGGATAAGGTCTGTGTGGTGACCTCGGGGTGCAGGCGCGTCCAGTCGAACAGGGCGTCCCAGATACCTTGGTCAAAATCGTTGAAGTCGAAAGTGCCACTAGCCTCAGACTCCAGTCGTTCTATTGTCGATTGGTTGCCTTTGTGGCTCAGCAGTTGCCCTGCCGCGTAGTCGTACCCACGCCTACGAAGTTCGGCATTACGCGCATCGCGCCACTTTTGCCATTTGCGTTTCAGCCAGTTCATGATTTTCCTTCCTCGGGTGTTACGTCCTCTGGTAGGACGTAAAGTTCTCTATGTTCATGGGTGCTCATAGGGGAGTCCCAGAGGGTTGTCCAGACACCATTTTCTTTTCGTTGATAATAGGTAGGGCCACCCGCCTTCACCTCAGCAAGGGCGGCAGCGTAACCTGCTTCAAACGAACGCCGACATAGAAGGAAGTTCCTAGCTTGGGAAAGAGCTGTCTCAAACGCTTCTCTCCTACTCATGATTTCTCCTTGTCCAGACCAGACCCGCACAGCTCAGCTATGCCAGTAATTCTCCGTTCTTTGTGTTCGCACGTTTGCTTCTCTGTGGCAATGGCTTCATCGATAACCCCTCTAAAACTTGTTGCGTGGTAGCGGGTCTTTTCCCTTATGCACAGACACCACTCACGCGAAGCATCGTCTTGGCTTATTTGGAGCACAGCTTGACTAGAGTCTTCAACATACCCACAAAGTTCTCGCAGTCCTTGAAGGAGATTCGCGTCCCTTTGACCTCCATCGCTTACATGACAACCGTGTTTCTCTGCGGCGATCGGCATCCCTGTTGAACGATCAAGACGTTCGATCTCGGCTATCATCAGCGCCGCAGCGCGCACTAGGTCAAGTCGTTTGCTTTTCGGCTTCCACCACGCACTAGCCCACGGCCAACCGTTCGGAATACCAACACCCAAAGACCCTGATGCAAAGGCTGCGTAGCACGCTGCCGCCATCGCAAGGTCTCCTTCAGCGTGTTCTTCATCGTCATGCGTTTCCGTCCAACCCCCGACATTAATCTGCCGCTGGCGTTCTGCTAGTACGTCGTCAGTTGCTTTGCTCATGCTTTGTCCCCCTGTTCAAAAGTCGGCGCTGGCTGTACGGCGCTCGCAGTCAAGTTGCCGCGCCAGTTCCCCGATGATGTTTTCGTACCAGTCCCTATCCGTGCGGAACGGGTCTTTCAGGTCGGCGCGCAGGAGTTCGGTATCAAAGCTCCCGCACTTCGCGGAGGCTGTCGGCGTCGTGGCGCAGCCCCCCAACCCGGAAGTCAACAAGGACGCACCGGCAATCAGTCCTGCATAGCGTGTCAGTCGTTTCATCGTCATCTCCCCTTTAATCGTCCGTGGCCGGTGCGCCTGTTACTTTTACGTTAGCCGTCACCAGCCGTGACCAGTGACGGCTGCTCATCATACCCCCTTCACCACCACAGTGGACACTCCGCGCGTCGTCTACACTCATGATTTCTCCTTGTCGAGACCAGACCCGCACAGCGATCCGGTGGTCCGGTACACCCCGTAGTATGCAACCCACGACACAGGCCATATTATCGAAGGGAGGTATGCCTCAGAGGACACGGAGGCTGCGTGTAAAGGCAACATAGGATACCGACGCACGTAGCATTCGGGGGCAACCCATACTGCCAATATCAGGAAGCTGACGAGGATGCCCAGCACGTAGAGGTAAACAGCGTATATCCAATCCCACTTCCACGGCTTGTCCTCGCTACCTGGTCCGTCTGATCCAATGTGCCCTTGTTGGACGTGTTTGAGTTTCATGATTTCTCCTAGAGAGCCCGAGTCAGAACAGAGTCGTGAAACACTTTCGCTAGGTCTCCATCTGGGTCTGGAGTTTCCAGCATCACTATCGGAAAGTAGTTCCCGGAGTATCCTAGTATAGTGCCTGCAGGCTTACCGCGATACTCTTTGCCCGCAACCTGGCTGTAGACTACCCGAGTACCAACACCGAATTTACGTGCGTCTTGGTTCATGATTTCCCTTTTTGGGTTCTGCGTAGCCACTCTGCTTCCAACATGCCGGTGACTTGATCCAGGTACTGAGCTGCCTGCCGTGCTTGGGTGGCGGCGTTCCTCACGGTCTGGTCGTCCAGGGGTACTTCCGGATCAGAGGTGATCATCTTGTGGGCTGCCCTCAGACTGTCATCGGCATCACGCAAGCGACGACGTATTCGGGCAGCGAACGTGTCACCTACTACCTCAGTCTTTGTTGGCATGAATTACCTCCTTCGCCAATGCTCTAGAACGCTTTGCTGCGTCGATAAAATCTTTGTGTCTAGTGGTATACAAGGCATCCCTACCTTTCGCGTACTTTTCGTGGATAGATGCACATACTTCCCAGGCTATAGCGGCCTCTAGCCAAGGGTTGGTACAATCCTCAAAGAGTTTTGGTTCTCCCGGCCCCACAAGAGATGCTAAGATTTCCGCATTTGATAATGCGCTGCCTTGCGCCCGTACTTTGTCCATGAGGCTCAACGTGTACGCTAGCCTTCGGGCTGACGGTGACACCATCTTTTCTACTCCTTAGATTTCTTGTTGCTGTTAGCTACTTTCACTAGGTAGTCTCCGTGACAGCGTTTGGGTTTGCAAAAGCACACCACGTCCCGCCCTCTTAGTTCCCTACGAATCTTGGCTTTCAGGCCCGGTGTACCATCCACATAGGCCTGGTGCTTGTCGCACACTTCGTCTCGGTCACCGTCGGGCCCAATCACAAACTGGTTACCCCACGGACTACCTCGCCCAATGTACACCGCGTCGGGTGGTGCGGTGTTGTGGTATTTGTTGTGTACTCGAGGAGTACGTGGCTTAACTGCCATAATCAATGGCTACGATATGGCCATCGACCCAACCAAAGGAGTCCCATTTGTTTTCTACTGGGACAACATAGGTTGATCGATTACGCCATTTTCTCACATTGAAGGTTGACCATTCGGAGTAAGTTAAAGGGGTCGCTCTTCTCATCACCACTAGCCAGCCCCCTGGTACAGACCCCAGAACAGGACATAGTTGAGGCCAACCTGTGGCACCGAACTCACGTTCCTGCATGTTAGCCAGTAACCCGTTGAGGAATAGCTTCCATGAAGTACAGCGTGGTACCTTGATAGCGAGAGTTCCCAGTAGGAACACTACTCGTGTAGTGCCTAACCTTATACTTGCGTCTCCTGGAGAAGGCTCCTTATTATGCGTCTGCATTTATCTCACCCAACCTTCTGGTAACTCGCAATTTTT
>OFRF01000367.1_pt1 | contig 11447 bp, 15 predicted proteins | sample 1543081 | NCBI WGS metagenome assembly OFRF01 (sample SAMN07774232, study PRJEB24372) | wastewater metagenome
ATGCGGATGTTTTGGGAGTTGGAAGCATGACAACGTAAAAACATGGCGAAGGGTTGTAGCGGCATTTTGCAGTACGTATGTATTGTCGAAACAATAAAAAAACAAGTAATAAATGCCTGAAATTCAATATGCTCATCAAATAAAAAAAGGCGACTCGGTACAATTTGAAAATAAGATGTACCGAGTACAAGAGGATAAAGGGTGGCTGTTTATTTACCCTGTAATCAATGGTAAGCGTAAAAAGATAGATATAAAATCGCTATTCTTTGACCCAGGTTCAATGGCCGATTGGGCTATTAACGGGTGGTGGAGATTATACCCTGAGTATGAATTATACCGGGATTTTGCAATGACTGAAATGGCGTGGGTTACAGGATATTGTTGATCATTCCGGCATTTTATCGACAATATTTATCCAAACCTTTTCAGTCTGCTGAGTGTGTTGTACAATCGTACAAAGATCATTCATAGCACCCTTATCATTAATAAGTCTGTGGTTTGCATCATCATCTTTGTATGAAACAATAATACACCCTGCACTGGATAACTCGCTTGTACCATTATGGATCCTAATCCCTTCAAAGTCAGGTACGTTTAGTATGGCTGTAAGCTGTCTTTTAAAACGATTACTCCAGGTAACTAATACCTGGTACCTTCCATAAGGAATAGATGTCTTTGCATACACCTTTAATTCAGATTTCCATTCCCCTGGCTTTGCCCTTACCTTATCTTCAATAGTATTACAAAACCATTTCCAGGCGCCATCTGGCTGTTGAATATACAAATTACCCTCTGCTGAATTTTCGTTCAGTATTTTACGGTGTAGTAGAAGTTCCATTGTTACTTATTTTGATTTTTATAAGCTATGATAAACCTTATAATCCCAATAAATCCGCATATTGTTCCTATAACTTTTAATATCGTAACAAATTGCGGATGGTTTTCGCTTAATACACTCATAGGTAAAGCAAACCAAACAATAAAACAAATAAATATAAGTGCTGAGTTAATTAAACCGTCTTTTGTTATCATGATAATTATTTTAATAGTAAAAAATATGCTGCTGTTAATACTCCCGTAGTGCCCACAACCGCAAAAACCGTTTTTCGTTTTTGCCGTTTAAGCAACTTGTTCTGATGCTTCATTTCTTTGGCCGCCAGATTCCTTTGCTCAGTCAGGTTTTTTACTTCCAGTTTGTAGGTTTCAACAATAGCCGCCTGTGCAGCATCTTTAATATCGTAACTGGCAATAACGCTGTCTTTTAATGCAATACGCTGGTTTAAAAAGGCAATCTTTTCATTCAGCAGCTTTACCCTTTCTGCATCAATTTTACCCTTCTCAATCAGCTTTGCCGCATCTCTTAACTTACTGTTTTCAATAATCGTTGTCTGGCTGTACAGGGAGCTGGTTAAAATACTGCTGCAGATCAGCATCAGAAAAATTATTAATTGCTTTTGCTTTTTCATTGTATTGCTTTGGAAGGTTATCAATTCGGTAATTAAGATCGGTTATGTATAGTTGTACAACTGAATCCTTTGCCCGTAATACCTGTATATTTATTGTTTGCTGATTAACTATCTGCTGCCATGCTGCCCGTTCCTTTTCAAGCTGTAACCTGGCATCTTCTTTCAGTTTCATTTCCAGCTTAACCTTATCGAGCGAATGATCGCTTTTTAATGCCTGAATGGACATAAAAACACAGATGGCAATGGTTACAAAAAGAAGAATCACTACAATCGGGTATTTGTATTTTCTTATCCAGTTAAATAGTTTCATCGTCTTTTTTTGTATCGACATATTTTTGAGCCTTGCCCATAAATGAAACAACTATACTTTGGGCCATATAACCAGCTGTAACAAAACCAAGTCCAAGCCAGTTACCAGCATTTTCAAGTTGCTTTATTTCCTCTTTTACAATAAGTAAAACACCAATAACGCAAATTGAAATCAGAATACTGAAACGCTCTATACTCCAGTATTTTAACAGATTTACTTTGCCGTCTGCCTTACGGTTAATGCCGTCAAGTTTAACAAAGTTGTGAATAAGAACGCCCAGCATTCCCAATCCAAATAATACTAATGTTGTGTAGTTCATGGTTTTATTTATTAATGACGGTTTTCTTTATTTTGAAGCTCAACCAGTACCATGTTTATTTTTTCGTTAATGGTGTCCAGTTTAACATTCATTTTATCTTCTTTGCTTTCAATATCAGCGGTTTTTTTTTCGCTTACTTTCATACGTAAATCAAGCTCAGCCAGCTTTACATTAACACGTACATAAATTGCAATCAAGCCACCAAATATTAATATGGCTTCACTGATTAAAAATATTGCCCAACCTTCTGACATAGCTATTTAGGATTTTGTATAATGCTCCCATCGCTGTAAACATTAATACTGGTTAGTAAAGTTTTTGTACTGCTTTGTTTTTTGCTTTTGCTGATTGTGTTATCAGTGTAAACCCAGATTGTAAAAAGGAATGTTTTTACAGGTGGTGGTGTACAGGTTCGTATTAAATCGGGCTCGCCATAACAACCTGCAGGGCTTTGGCTAATAACAGTCCTGCGTTGCATACCACTGGCATCACAAGCCGACCAATCGCTGTAAACGAAAACACAAGGCACTGGTGGTGGTGTACTGCCAGCCGTATAGCCATAAACTAATTTATCAACCGCTGTTGGTTCATAAGCTGCATTAAAAACAGGATTAACATTTAGGTTGCCTGTATTGGTATAATTTAATGGAGTACCGTTTCTGAAACTTATAGCGTTATTTGATGCGTTGTTGTACAGAATATTGTTTTTAATTTCTAACCCGTTTACTTTGCCACCTCTATCACAATCCATAACGTAGTAAGAGAATCCCTGTACAATATTGTTGTTAATTTTTACATTGGTTGAAGTATTGCCGCCCGGTATATTAATACCAAAATAAGGCGCATTGTTCCCCATCATTGAAATAAAAGTATTGTTATTTAGAAACCAGTTGTTAGCACTATAATTTGTGCTTTCATCATTCATAATAATCCCTATAGCAGTTCCCTGCTTAGTTCCATCGGTTTTACCAATATTATAAGCAAGATTTTTCTGAATAGTAATGTTATTCATAAAACTGCCCGGACGTAAGGAAAACATTATTGGTTGTGAAAGGTTTTTAAATGTGTTGTTCTCAATTATTACATCTTCACTTTCAAACTCTAACCACACACCTGTTTCGCAATGTGCCGCGGCTGTGTTTCTCCCGATAATATTGTCATGGATATAAGCTGAATAATCATAGCTACCTTTCAGTTGCCAATTCAAATCAATACTTCCTTCAATCGTGTTGCCGTAGATTTCGATACCCCATTGGTGAAAAAGTTCAATACAAAAATCAAAATAATTTCCAATACCATTATATTGATACGGATAAGGTGGACGTTTAAGAATATTATTATAAATCTTACAACCTTTTACGTAGCCGTCATTCCAAAGTTTAATAGGCCATCCCGGATTAGTTCCTGTTGTTATAATCGTGTTGTCATAAATAAGCATCCCGTCTTGCCCTCCTATATTCAAACAACCATAACCGTATGTGCCGTCAAAACCTCCACTATTAAGTATTGTATTCCTATAAACCTTATTCCCTGTTGCGTAAATAGTTGGTGGGTTATCTGTGTTATCGCTCCTTCCTCCCCACACGATACCCCTCTGTTTGAAATTAATTATTTCGCAATCGAATATTTCAAAATTACTTCTACCCTGAATTTGAATAGCCCAAGATGTAGCATTTTGTCCGTCAAATTTTAACTTACTTATATGCTGGTTGCCGTTAGTTCCTTCGTTACTATGTGCATTGATAATCATTTGCCATATTGTAGAAAAGCTGGCTTTAATAATTGACGTTATCCCTTCCCCTTCAATGCTTACTCCTACTGCTAAATTGCTTGTCTGGCTTTCAATGTATGTGCCAGCTTTCACATGGATTATATCTCCAAAGCCTGTTACTGATGTGGTGGCTTTTTTTAATGTTTTCCAAGGCGAATTTAAGCTGCCGTTACCCGTTGCATCGTTACCGGTTGGACTTATATAATAAGTTGCGGCGTTTATTACGCTTACCCAAAAAATGAGTATTAAGCAGGTCAATAGTTTTTTCATCTGTAATGTATTTTATAAGTTTATCAATGGTTTCCTGAGTAGGGCAGATACCTTCTTTTATCAGTATCTTTTGCAGCCTGAAAGAAACCTCTTGCTCAGGTGATATAGTTTCGTTGTTATTCATTTTTTTATAGCGACATACTGCCCCCGATACCATCCAAAAACTTCATTATCAAATTCTTTATCCTGCTTAAATTCAGCCATATTAATATTAGCTTTTACGTAATCATCTGTATTGGGAAAGCGTATCATTTATTTTTCAATTTGTTTTTCAAATCTTCTATTTCAGCCTGCATTTCCTTAATTGCGTTTATCATCGTGGCCATAATTGCCCTGTCCTGTATTGATAAATACCCATCTTTATTTACGCCGTAACTTCCATCACCTAAAGTCTCTTTAATATTCTGAGCAGAAAATCCTATATAATTTTCTTCTGTTTCCATTCCGCTTTTTTCATTCCATTTGAAAAATATTGGTTTTATTTTCATCAAATCTTTTAAACCGGAACGGTAATACCCTTGTATATTTTTCAGCCTTTCATCACTTACAGAAGAAACATTGCCACTTGCATCAAATGTCGCTGTACCTGCGCCAAAGTTTGCCAGCCTTACTGTACCTGTTGTATGTAATTGTGCGCCGGGTGAAGTCGTACCTATACCAACACTTCCGGTTGCCTGTAATGTCATCAAATCAAAATTGCTGGCAAATCCAAACCTTAAAGAGTTTGACGTAGAGTTAGTACCAACAGAATTAAAATGAAAAGCCCCTGCATTATTTAATGAAACTGTTTTGCCAATAGTAACATAGGCATCATTGCCGGAGCTGAAAAATTGCGCTGGATAAAACCCTGATGTTGTACTTGAAAAAGTTGTTCCAGTTCCTGTTGATGCACCTGACGTAACCAATGAAATACCATCGTATGTTAATGTAGAAACACCTTTAATTGTGCCATCTCCTGTCCATACACCTATTTGATTGTTTACCGGCGTTCCTACTTTGGTTACATTACCTTTATTGTTAAAAGTAGTCCAGTCTGTTGATGATAAAAAACCTTTTGTACTCCCTGATGATGCTTGACCGTTGGTGTAATCAATACTTATATTTCCGGTGCTTGCATTAAAATCGTTTGCTGTAAATGATGCAGCCCCTTTTGTGCTGCCGTCTGCTGCTGCGTTATTAATACCGATAGTTCCGGTTGTGGTTATTATGCCGCCTGTCATTGGTGAAGTGGTGGCTATGGAGGTTACTGTGCCTGAGCCGCCTGATGTTGTATCAGCAATACTTAAATTACCATCTGCATCTGCTCTTACTGAATATAATCCTACGGCTGTGGGTAGATATGGTGCTATTACTTTAGCGTTTAAATAAAGCCTTTGATTTGCTGCCGTTGCATCTTGTACGCCGTAAATTATCGATTGGGTGGTATCACCTAAAATATTCGTACGGTTTAAAGAGTTTATAAAAAGTCGGTTTGATAGTGTTGTATTATATTTACCAGAACTAAATCCGATTCCTATATTACCCGTCCCTGTATTTAATGCTAATGCGGCCACTCCAATTCCCGTGTTATTATTGGTAGAAATAGTCTCTGATAATACAGAACCACCAATAGCTACATTATTAGAACCGCTATTGTTTAATAATAACGCAGACCCTCCGATAGCTGTATTTCCTGTGCCAGTTTCATTTAAATTTAATGCGTTATTACCAAACGCTTCATTACCAATACCGCTTGTATTTGTTTTTAAAGTGCCTACACCAAATGCAGTGTTTTCAGTCCCTGCGTTATTTAATAAAGATTCCATCCCGAACGATGTACTTTCCCCTATTCTGCCTGATATTATATTATACCTTTTAAAAACCAAATCCACATTATCCGTAGTTCCAATAAAATTAGTTACTGCTGTTGTACCTGCATTACCTGTTAAGGACCAGCCGGAGGAGGAGCCACCGGAACCCTTTTGATTCAACCACTGATACCCTGTATAAGCCTGCAATGAACTATCGGATTCATTATATCTTAACTGCCCGATAGCTCTCCCACCGGATATTAAAGTTCCGGTAAGTGTTGCAGTAGGTATCACAAGATTACTATCTACCCATAATTGTTTTATAGGCCCATAACCTGGTTGCGGCATATTCTGCCAACGTTGCCCGTAAACTACCCCGGTCAACATACATAATATTAATATCAGCTTTTTCATAATTATACTGTTGGTGCATCACAACCGTCAAAGTCGCTCTGCGTTTCTATATCAAATGTCATTTGTATTCCTGCAAGATTATCTTCATACTTACTGTCAGATATTGTGTCAAATCCAATATCATCAGGTATGGAGTAATCACGTTTCGGAGCCCGCATAAGTTCTGTAATATCATAACCGATGCTAACCTGATCAGAAATAACATCCTGTTCAAACTCCTTATCTTCGCCTGACTTATCCAAAAAAAAGAACTGCACGTTATACACCTGCTGTCTGCCTTTATTGAACGAACCGGCATTTATGGAAAAACAACATACAGGAAATTCAATCTCTGTCTTTTTTAACCATTCCCCCGGAGTTTCGTTCTTTACCGTTTTTATCATTGCGTGGCTTTGTAACAGGCTTTGCAATGTTGTTATTACCTGATTGTAAGTCATGGAATAATACTTTTTCGATTATTGATTTTTTATATCTTGCCATTATCTGTAAGTGAAAATAAATAGTTCGCCGGTGCCATCTCCTGAATCTGCAACCTGGTCACCTATTGGAAGTGTAACTACATTCCCGTTGATCTGCAGGTAAGCAGTATTTGCAGTTCCGGCGGTTGTTATACCCTTACCAAGTCCGCTACGTATTGCAGCGATTATTGATGCACCGGATGGTAATGTAGTAACTGTGAATGAAGTAGCCCCGATACTTGGAGTAACTTCTATGTTACCACTGCCAACACTTGTAACATTATTACCTGAATATGACCTGTTAGCCTGTTCTGAATAAGCATCTCCTAAATAAATCGGGCAGGTATATGCTTTTGTTTCCGGAAAAATTACATCCCAACCTGAACCTGGATTATTGTATTCAGCGAAAGCCGTGTAATTTTCACGCAGGTAATCAATAAGACGCTGCTTATAAAATTCTGCTGTCTGCTTATACGAACCAGATATTGCCTCTAAATCTGAACGTGAAGGAGTTTCGCTTTCCTCTGCTGTTTTTTGCAGCACCCCTTTACTGAATATCTGGTAACCTAAAGACATGGGTAACAGGCTCATCGTGTACCATACCAGGCAATCCGTAACGTAATTATTCAGTAGCGTTGTTTCATCTGTTGTCAAATTACTGGCATCAATACCTGTCTGTAGGCGTTGGTACAACCTGCTGCCTAAAGCAGTCTGAACATACATATCCTGTGCCAGCTTTATCTGAGGTTTTATCCTTGTTCCATCAATAGCCTCACTGATTCCGGTTCTGGATTTTAATGTAAGTTCTGATATGAATAATATATTTGCACTCATTTTTTACGTATTACTGTTAAAGCGAACCAACTATGCCTGCAGAAAGGTCTATGCGTTCCATCAGGTTGTGTAAACCAGCCACCACGGCGATCCCAAACAGAATACCCAAGTCTCATGCTTATTGTTTCAATATCAGACCGGCTGTATAATTTATTAAGGGATAACAGTTTTGCACAAAATGGCCTGTTCCTTTCATCTTTTGGGCCATCATAACTATACCTCAACAGTATATCAACTGTTGACGGCCTTGGGGCATCAACCTGTTCCTGTGTTGCTGTACGTTCAATTACGGTGTCCTGGCCCACAGTTGTATTTATTTCTATAAGCAACCCTGATTCAACAAGGTCCGACATTACCCTGGTAACCGTTGCTGGCTCAATTTTCAATGTGTGTGCAATCACTTCAGGCGTTATCCTTTTATCTTTTCTTACCAGGTTGATGATATTGCTCTCAATTTGGCTCAACTGCTTTACATCTGCAAAATATTCCTGCTCTTTGGCTGGTTTGCGGCCAATCTCATCAAACAGATCCATGTCCTCCCCTACCTGTTCAAACTGTTCAAGCAGCGCAAAATCAAGCTCCTCCTGTGAGGCAAATTGTTGATCATCGCTATCTGCATCCAAGAACAAAGAAACATCTTCATCGGTTATTCCAAATGAGTTTTTAAGCATCATTGCGGCCTGCTCCCTGGTTAACTTACCCGCTTTAAATTTCCTGACAATCCTTTCAAGCTGTTGGAATTTACGTCCAGACATTCCGGCGAGGTTTTCATTCACAGCCATTGTATTTCCGCTTGCATCTGCAGGTGTTGCCGGAACGCCTGCCGCCGGTTGTGTACGGGCAGGAGGTAATGAGTAATATTTTTGGTCAACACCCATCTTATCAAGAAAGTACTCCCTCGGTGCCACATCAAGCAACAGGTCATCTTTCAGGCTGAATCCAAGTGGTTCTACAGGGGTTAATTTATATTCTCCCTGAATGCCAACCATCTTGAACAGTTTATTAAATACAGCTTCATGTGCCTGCTGCCTGGCGTTTACATAGGTGTTGTTGAATATCTCATAGGCGCTTTGTATTTCATCCCTGCCACCAAGCTGTCCCTCGGTCTTTATACCGAAAAGCATCGGGCTGGTAATGCGGTGTGCTGAGAATATTTCCTGTTGGATAAGAAGGTTTACGGGTGTGAAATCTTCCTTTGTAAGCATGGTATTACCGAGATCCTGTATCTGTACCGGTGTTTCTCCTGGTTTGCTGAATACCACCGTTATCCTATCTCCCTCACTGCCGGTAAGTTTCTTTTTCAAACCTTTTTCAACTTGCCCTTTTTGCTCTTCAACCGGCTCCCCGTTAAAAAACTGTATGAGTTTACCTGCAGAAAAACCATCCTTTGCATTGCCCAAAATCCACCGACTTACCTGTACATCCGATTCGATGTAGTTCATTCCCTGGAAGTAATTTGGCAGGGTATAAACGGATGCTTTTGGATTGTACTGAGAAATGAATAAAACACATGACGGATTGTCTTTATCGTATTTACCGGAAAACGCAGGATATACCCTGGCTTTTTCTTTATTGTCTTTCCAGTTATCTTTTACGTAAAACTTGGACCGGTCCTTGCTTACCCTTACTTTATAAAATTCAAGATGAAATACATCTTTAACTTTACCAAGCAGGTTGTATATTATCTGAAAGTAGTAACCGCTGAAAATTTCATCATCCAATATCACTTTACCGGCAATACTGTTCCATGATTCACCCTGGCTGTTTGCTGTCTGAGTAATGCCATCGAAACCCTTCCCGAAAATATAATCAGCCTTGCCTTTTACTATGGCCCCGTGTTTAGGGCTTTCGTTGTACAGGTCAAGAAGGTAATCAGGATAATCATTGTTTTTACCAAACTCGATGTAATTGAGAGTTCCCTTTTTTTCTTCAAATTTCGGTTGCTCCGCCTGTGCGAATTTTATGGTAACAATGTTATACTTGCCAACACCTGAGTTATCGTTATTGTCCGGCATAAGTTTTAAAATCGTTTGTTTGTCCTGAATATTGTGTAGGTGCAAAATCTGTGGCTGGCCTCAGATACATATACCCTTCTTCAACCACAGTTCCAGTAACCGCCATGTCTGTATTATCCGCTTTCTCCCGTACTTCATACCGCCACAACCCTTCAGGTTTATCAGTAAAAAAACTGTTCACTGCCACGCTTGCTTTATCAATCCTTTCCGTTGTGCTGGTATTGGTACACATTACCTTTACCTGATCTGCGTTACTGCTTGTAAATATAAACAAAAAATATGGGGCTGGTAAAGTTGTATTTTCAGTACCGGTAAAGTAAATTGTTTCTGTATTTCCTTTCCTGAGATTGATCATTTTCTTGTATTAAAAAACCCCGTCTTTTCAACGGACGGGGAATATAAAAATTTCATATGATTATTACTAACCTGGTGTTTCAAGTGCTGCTGCTATTGTAGGGTCAACTACAAAAAAATCTTCTTTTTCCTGGCCTTCCATCTTCAATACATATCCGTTTGCATCACCTGCAGCGGCACCGGTCTGACCTGTTGAAGATCCCAGGAACATACCAGATACTTTACCGTACATTCTGTAAGTGCCATCTTTGTCAAGCGTTACCGCAATAACACGGTTCTTTGCAAGTGTGGTTACAATATTACGGGTTGTTGCGTCACGTTTATTAATAGGGAAGTCAAGTGATTGCTCGAAAAATAATGTCCCGTTCTCTGTTGATCCTACCGGGTTGCTGGTTGCGTTGGCTGATGATTTTGCTGGCATATCGAACCGCCAGAACCTTTTACCCGTGGATTTTGTTATTGCGGTAACAACTCCGCTTGCATCAGTCATGGAGCTTACATCACTCCATCCGATAAAAAATATCGCATCAACACCGCCGACCGCATCCCTGCAATCTATCGTGTAACCGGAAACAATTTCACAAGACATAATAAATAGTATTAAACTGATTAAGGAGTAGTCAACATGCTTACAACCTCTGTTGTATATGCAACATTAACACCGTACTTCCATTCTGCACGGAAACGAACATCGTTATTATCTTCTGAATACCACATTTTGTAGTTTTCTTCTTCGCCCTGCAGATCAACGGCTTCAACGATGTTAGAAAGCCTGGTTGCATACAACTTACCGGTGCCATCCAAACCATGTACGGCCTCCAGCTTAATACCGGTTCCTGGTACTTTAAGCCCACCATAATTACTGTCATCTTTAAAATCGTAATGGAAAAGGTTTGCGGCAACCCCGGCATCAACATACAGATCATAGATATCATATCCGCAGAAAATAACCACATCTGTCAACCCTTTCAGGGCAGCAGGGATAGCGTTTTTCATACCTTTAATGGCGGCGATTACGTTTGTTGGGCCAATGGTTGTTATAGGTGCAATACCAGTGTAACCTGATACGTTTGCATCAACCGGTGAACCGGCAGCAATCAATTTCTGAAGACCGTCAAACTTGTTAAGGTTTGCGTTACTTGAATTTGTATCACCCTGCCAGATTGCAGTTTCGAGTTGTGAAGCAATCTTCATGTTTTTACGGTCCAGGTACGCTTTCTGAAATTCGGCATTACCGAAATCCTCGTACGTGCTTCCTGCCTTCAATGCTTCCTGCAGGAAATAAGCCTCCATGTCCTTTGGACAAAGTTTTTCCTCAACCTTGATCTTACCAACGGTAACGGTTCGCTGAGTGAATGATGTTGTGCCCGAAGGGTCAAAGCTGCATGACTGCGTACCGAAAACGGCATCAGTATCAAACTGCGGTATGGCCTCGGAACTTTTTAC